>Ga0193752_1001111_pt1 | contig 23259 bp, 26 predicted proteins | sample H1c1metaG_FD_144924 | JGI IMG/M metagenome (GOLD analysis project Ga0193752, IMG submission 144924) | Soil microbial communities from a riparian zone of the East river system, Colorado, United States - H1c1 | ecosystem: Environmental > Terrestrial > Soil > Riparian zone | place: USA: East River...
CCCGGCTATGAAAGCACGCAATCCCGCTCCTCAAGCTGCCCCCGAGTGCGCCACGCTGCGGCTCGCCCAAGGTGACGTCGCCACACTAGACATGTGCAGTTGCGGCACGCTGCGGCTGAATCTCGGCGCGATCACGCTGCGGCTCACACCGGAAGCCCTGTCTTCACTGATGCAAACCGTCAGTGAAGGGCTTGCGACGCACTCGGCGCTGCGCCGACCCACCCGTTTCGCAGTCGACAGCGCAGGTGCGCTTCGGCTGCGCCCAAAGACGGAGGGGCACTCATGAGCGACAGCTCGATCGACGTTCGCACGCCCCTCGCAGTTTCAGAGAACGTGCGCGTGGAGCTGGGGCGCGACGGCGGGCTGCACGTCGTCACTGCGATGCTCACGTTGCATTTGCCGCGCGCGCAATGTGAGGAGCTCACCACGACGCTCGCGCGTGCCTTGGTGCGCTTACACAAGCTGAATGCGCCGCGAAAGCGGCCGAGCTTGCGAGTCGTCGGAGACGACGATGGCGAGGCGGCGCCCGATTCAGATCACAGCGTGGCGCCGGAATGAGCGCCGCAGCTGGCAGCCGCAGATCCAAGTGATTCTGCAGAAAGAAACAGCCATGAGTGAGTCGACGGTTTCGTACACGCCCAAAGCTTTCGTCGGACAACGCGCGCCCGACTTCACGCTCGCATCCACCAAGAACCGCAGCACGCTCGAAGATCCGGTCAAACTCACGGACTACAAGGGCAAGTGGCTGGTTCTGTTGTTCTACCCACTCGACTTCACGTTCGTGTGCCCGACCGAGCTCCGCGGCTTCAGCGAGCGCTACAGCGATTTCGAGAAGGAAGGCGCGGCCGTAGTCGGCGTGTCGATCGACTCGGTCCACACCCACCGCGCATGGCTCGAAGCCCCTGAAAACAAAGGCGGTCTCGGCGAGCTGCGCTTTCCCCTCGCGAGTGACATCACGCATTCGGTCTCAAAAGACTACGGCGTGTTCCTCGAGGACAAGGGTCACAGCTTGCGCGGCACGTTCCTGATCGGGCCCGACGGCGTGCTCCGTTCGAGCGTGATCAACGACCTCGACGTCGGCCGCTCGGTCGATGAGACCCTGCGCACGATTCAGGCGTTCAAGACCGGCGGCTTGTGCCCAGTCGGCTGGAAACCAGGCCAGGCGACGCTGAAGCCGCGATCCTGAGGTGGCGATCTAAGGCCGAGATCAGGCGTTCTAGCGCTTGCTCTCGGCCTTCGTTCATAGAAAGCTCCGACGAATGAGTTGCAGTTTCATTTTCAATAGCGCTCGCCGGGCCGTCGGCTCGCGCCCGGTGTTCGAGAGGTCGGCATGATCGAGTCGCTCACCCGCGCAATGGTTCTATCGGGTGCCGGCTGGGTGCTCTGGTGTTTGTTCGCCCTCAGTTTCGTCTCGATCGCGATTGGTCTCGAGCGGGCGTGGACCTACCGGAGCGCGAACGGCGACCTCGAGTTGCTGGTCCGCGAGTTGCGGAAGCTGTTGCGTCAGGACGACCTGCGTCGCGCGCGCCAGCTGCTTTCGAACGGTGACAGTGTCGAGCAGCGCGTCGTCGCCGCCGGCCTCGCCGAGAGCGGAAGTGGCCCGGCCGCAGCGGAACAAGCGATGGCCGCAGCGATGGGGCTCGAGCGCGCACGCTTGGAAAAGCGTTTGCTCGTGCTCGGAACCATCGGCAACAACGCGCCGTTCATCGGCTTGCTCGGTACGGTCATCGGTGTCGTCGGCGCGTTCGAAGAGCTTGGCCGCCCGCAAGCGATGACGAGTGCGATGGGTGCGGCGAACGCGCTCGCACCCGAACGCGTGATGGGAACGATCGCCGAAGCGCTGGTTGCGACCGCGGTCGGCCTCATCGTCGCGATTCCGGCGGTCGCCGTGTTCAACTACTTTCAGGGCCGCGTGACGAGCGCGCTCGCGGATGCGCAGACGCTCGGACACGTGCTCTTGTCGCACTTGGAAGGTAAGCCGAGCCGTGAGCTCGCGCGCCACTCCGAGCCCGAAGGTCACACCCGAGACAGCCTTGCCCACGCGGCGGAGTAAACGCGTGGCAGGTTTTTCGACCCAACGTCCGAATCAGCCGATCACCGGCATCAACGTCACGCCGCTGGTCGATATCACGCTCGTGCTGCTGATCATCTTCATGGTCACGGCGAAGCTGGTCGTCTCGCGCGCAATGCCGCTGGACTTGCCTGCTGCTGCCAGCGGCAACGAGGTCCAAGAGATTTTCAGCCTGTCGCTCACGGCGGGGGGCGACACGCTCGTGGACGGGCATCTGATCGCCGACTCGCCGGCGCTGCTGCGCCGGGCTCGCGCCGCGTTGAAAGCCGATCCGCAGCTGCGCGCGGTGCTCCGAGCGGACGGCCGCGTGCCGCACTCGCGCGTGCTGCACAACATGGACGTGTTGCGGCAAGCCGGAGTCACGCGTATCGCGTTCGCGGTCGCGCCCGGGCCTGAAGTCACGAACGGCGACAGCATTCCAGCCGAGAGCGAGCCTTCGAGGTAAGCGTGGTTGGGACGGCAGAAGATCGAACGCCCGAGTTGAGTGCTGGGGCTGAGCTCGAGAGTCCGCTCGACCGCGTGCACTCGCGTTCGCGTGTGCCGGTTGCGACCAGCGTGATCGGCGCAGCGCTCGTGCACGCAGTGCTGATCGCAGTGGCGCTCGCGCAAGGCGACGCGCGACCGCAACGGATGCGCGCACCGAAGCCAGCGATCGAGACTGAGCTGATCGTGGATCCGCCAAAGCAGCCCGAGCCGGAAGCGAAGCCTGAACCCGAGCCGGAGACACCGCCCGAACCGCCGAAGCCCGAAGCGGTTCCGCCGCCCGCCCCGAAGCCGATGAAGCGCGTTCAAGCGCTCGAGAAAGCCGCCCCGGCTGCAGCGCAAGCGGCGAAGGTGCTCGTCGCGGAACCGAAAGAGGTGCTCGATTTCGGCGAGACGTTCGTGCAAGGCAACGCCGCGAGTTACGCGGGTGGAGTCACCGAGTCGGGCGGTACGTCGGCGAAGGCCGTGCGCGACACGAATGCGCGCGCATACGGCGTGCCGGGTGGAACGGGTACTGGCGCGATCGATCGTTCGCGTGAGCCCAGCCTCGCCGAAGGAACGCGTTGGGATTGCCCGTTTCCGGAAGAAGCGGATGACGACGGCATGGATCACGGCGTCGTGACTTTGAGCGTCACGATCTCGGCGAGTGGAAGTGTCGATACCGTCGCAGTGAAAGGCGACCCCGGACACGGCTTCGGTCGCGAGGCCCGCCGCTGTGCGCTGCGGAAGCGTTGGCAGGCCGGCAGAGACCGCGCGGGGAATCCAATCGCCGCTACTCGCTTACTGAACGTGCGCTTCGACCGCTAGCGACAGCCGCGTAGAACTCGCAGACGCGGCTACTTCGCGACTGGCTTCAGCGCGACTTTGCCGTCTTTCACGACGACCTCGAAGTCGATCTTTTTGCCGGCGTGCTTCTTCTCGAGCTGCGGGAGCATGCCCCGCAGCGTCTTCTCGATGTTGTCGAGCTTGACGTTGTCGACACGTTCCGCGTTCTGCTTTCGGGCGGCCACGTAGTTGCTGTAGATGCGCTGCACGTCCTCCGTGGACAACGCCGGCTTCCCCCCGTTTTTCTCGGCGTTGCTACTCGGCGTCTTCGAAGGCGTGCCCATCGCTGGGGGCTTTGGCGAGTGAATCGGTTGCGGCTTGCCCGAACCTCCCGCCGCGGCTGTCTGCGGTTTCAGCGAGCTGATCACGGGAGCTTTTGCTGCGCCGGGCGGAGCTTTGCCGACTGTCGATGCGAGTGCGGCCACGGCGGCTGCAGCTGCGGGCGGCACCGCCTTGCCGGCGGCGGCAGCGGCAGGAGCGGACGCGGCCTTCCCAGGCGCGACTGCCGCGGTGGGCTGGGCCGGTTTGCCTGCGGCAGCGGCAACACCTGGCACAGGCGGCGCAGCTTTGCCGGGGACCGCGGGTGGCGCAGGTTTTCCCGGGACTGCCGGTGCAGCCGTTACTGCTGCGGCCGGCGCTTCGCCGCTGGCCGCGGCAGCGGGAGACTTCGAAACCTTGGGTAGCGGAACGGCGAGTTTCGGCGGAGCGCCCGGCATCGAGATTCGCGGCGCTGCCGCTATGGGCGGCACGACTGGCTGCACCGGTGGGGCCGCCGCAGCTAATGGCTGCGGCGGCGCTGGCTCGGGCTTGGCTGGCTCGACCGTACGCTCGGAGGCTTCTTGCGCCTCTGCCAGCGCCGCCTCCATGTCCATATCCATGTCGAGATCGAGTTCGACGTCGATCTCGTAGTTCAAGTCTTCGTCGTCATCGTCGGTGGCGCGCTTCTTGAGCTTGCGCGCGCGCACCAAGTCGCGCTTGAACGTACCTTCTTCGATCTGCCGGGCGATCCGTCGCCAATACTGCGTGAACGTCACGTGCCGCTGCACGATCGTGTTCAAGCGAAATTTCGCGGCGGTGTTTTTGACTTGCTCCCGCTTCAACGCCGCGAGCAAGTCCTCGAGTTCTTTCTTCGGGACCGCCGGCTCGGTGCGCTCGATCCCCATGAACCATTGGTCGTAGAGCATCTTCAGGCGCCGAAGCCGAATCTCTGCGTCGCTGAGCATCGCATCGAACTGCTTCGGATCCATCGGCCTCTACAGGGGTTTGACGCGAAGGTTGTCGAAGGTCAGCGGCGCCTGCCAGTTGTTGAACCCAAAGTGATCGTGCCCCGCCCCCGACAATGGCTCAGAATCGTTCATGGATGCGAGCTTTCGGCCATCGACCCAGAACGTAAGCGTACCGCCGCGTCGCTCGATTTTCATGTGGTAGGTTTGCCCGGGTACGACCTTTAGCTCCTCACCGACTACACGGTCGTCCCCGTGCTCGTTCATCCGCGCGAGCACGTTCTTACTGTTGTGCCAGCCGCCGAAGATCACGACGTAACTCGTCGCGGTGTAGCTCACGCTCTCGGCTTTGCTCACACCGTCGCCAAATACTTCGAGCTTGATGTCGCCGTCCGGGCTGTCGCTCGTCGCGTCCAACTCGATCACGACGTCCTGCGGCAGCTTCCGCCGTAACCAGAGCGGCTTGTTGCGCGCTCCTTCGACCTTCAGCTTGCCGTCGCGAACCGAGTAGTTGCCGCCGGTGTTGTTGTAGGCGTCCCCGAGATCGTCCCGTTCGTAGTCATCCGAAAATCCTTCGGGCCCGAGACCGGGATCACCTTGCGGCGAGCAACCCGCGCAGCCGCCGAGCGCCGCCGTCAGCGTCAGCCCGATCGAAACTAGTAAGCTATTTGTCAGTGCAACCATCCTCGTCCTCGTCTTTGCCTTCCTCCGCCGGCCTGTTCGGACATCGGTCGTCCAAGTCCGGGATCAGGTCGTTGTCGTTGTCCGGATCCGGACAGCCGTCTGAGTCGTTGAAGCCGTCCGGGTCTTCAGCCAGGAACGGGCACTGGTCTTCGCCGTCGCTGATCCCATCGCCGTCTTGATCGCTGTCGGAAGGCATCCAGCGCAAGCCGAGCACGATCCGGCCATCGGGCGTGCCGTAGCCCGACGACGGACCGACGCTGCCGGACAACCCGAGGATCACGTCACCCAAGTTCAGGTTTACGCCGAGGCCGAGCTCGAGTGCGGTCCCCCGTGTGCGCGTGAAGTCGGTCGCGCCGCGCACTTCGAAGATCGGGACCAGCATCGGCGCGGGCGGTAGCGGCATCTTCAAGGCCACCGCAAACGTCATCTCGTTCTTCTCGAAATAGCCCCCGCTGGCTGCGTCACGAAAGTGGTGCCGATAACCGATACTCACACCGGCACCGGCACCGAGCAGTTGGAAGTCACCGAGCAGCGCCGCGTCGATCCGAACCGCGCCATCACTCGCGAAAGCGTCGTCCGTTCCAATTGGCAACGTCGATGCGACCTGCAACGCGAGCCCGGGCCCATCCTTCGGCGCGTTCTTGTCCACCATGCTCACACCGAGGAAGCGGTAGCGCAGCGAGATCTGCGGATCGCGCAACGCGAAGCTCGGGATCCTGAAGGACTCGGTCGGCACCACTTGGCCTTCTTGATGCAGGATCATGGGCAGCCGTACTGCACCGGACAGGCGTCCGAGAATGCCGACTTCTGCTGAGAGGTGCGCAGCGATCCGTTGTTGGATCGCCACGAACTTCTCGCCGCCGACATCGACCTCGAGTGGGTCGAGCGACACATCCATAGACAGCGCGAACGCGAACCGCAGTGGAGGAGGCCCGCGCGTGCCATCGAGGCTGATGAAGCCCGAGTCATCGAGCGCAGGTTGAAAGCGTTCGATGTCGAAGTTGCGCGACTGCGCTGTGGCGGTTTTGCCCGAGAAAGACCAAACGGCAGTAATCAAGAGCACGCTCCCCGCATACTTTCGGAGAACGTTCATGACGGGCTTGCGCATGTGCGGATGATCCTACACGAACTACAATAGTTTTTAGCAGCTCAGACGCGGCTCGATTTCACCGGAAAGTCCCGCGTCAGAAACACGCTCGTGTTCTCAAAGGACCACCATCGATCCATGACGCTGTTGGCACACCTCTCGGATTTGCATCTCCTCGAGCGCGGGCACGAGAAGCGTCGAGGCCTGGCGCGCAAGCGCCTCGGGTACTTGAGCGCCGGCGTGCCGCTCGATGCGGAGTGGCGAATCCGTCAGGCAGTGTTCGCTTTTCAGACAGCACTGCGCATGGGTGCAGACCACGTGCTCGTCACAGGCGATCTGACCGAGGATGGCGATCGCGCGCAGTTCGAGGTGCTCGCCGAGGTTCTGCAGCGTAGCGGTCTCGATCCGGACAACGTGACTCTCGTTCCCGGCAACCACGATGCCTACAGTGAACGCGACGCCTGGACGCGCGCGCTCGAAGGTCCACTTCGGGCGTTTCGCGGAACCAGTGCGCCGGGTGCGTACACGATGCTCGGAGCGGCAGTGATCAAGCCCCTCTCCACGACCGTCGAAGGCCAGTGGTTCACGCGCTCGAGCGGTGCGATCCGGCCTGGGGACGTGCACGAGATTCGGTGTCTCGCCAGCCGCCCTGAGCTGCGGGAGCATGCGATCGTCGTCGCGCAGCATCACCCGCCCGGTTCGCGCGCGCTCTTGCCGCTGGAGTGGCTGGATGGCGTGCAGAACGCCGGCCCGCTTCGCGACCTGCTGCTGGAACGCACGCGTGTACACGTGGTTCACGGTCACGTCCACCGCGAGCTCACGCGGCGTTTGTGCGGCCGGAGCCACGCGCAGGTGTTCTCCGCGGCGGCAGTCCGCCTTCGCGATCCGTCGGCCGCTCCGGCGCGGGTTCGTCTGTACAAGGCGGAAGGTGGGAAACTTCAAGAGACCGTGGTCGCCGCGCCGCTCCTGCAGCCCTTAGCGGCACGTGCCCCGCTCTTGCCGGCGCCTGCGTACGCCTGACCGACCGCCTGACTAATCGCAGCCGGGCGGACAATAAGAAGTGTCACATAGGCATCACCCGAGCGCGACGCTTGGGTCACTTCGCTCTGCTCGAATGTCAGGGCATGAGAACGACGCTCGACGCGCTGAGTGTCGCCATGCTGCTGATGGCTGCGGGCTCGCTTGGCGCCACATTCACACTACAGTGGGCGGTCCGAACGAAGCTCAAGCTACGCGCACGGCGCCGCGACCACTATCCACCGATCTCGGTTCTGAAGCCGCTCTGCGGCGTCGATGAGGGCTTGTACGAAAACCTGGTCTCGTTCGCGCGCCAGAGCTATCCGGAATTCGAGCTGGTGTTCGGCATCGCCGATCCATACGACCCTGCGCTCGCGGTAGTGCAGCGGTTGCGCTCGGAATATCCAGACGTGGCGATCCGCCTGGTCGTGCACAACGAAGCTGATCCGATCGCGAATCCGAAAGTGGTCAGCTTGGTTCACGCGATGCGGATCGCGCGCCACGAGCTCGTGTTGGTGTCCGACTCCAACGTGATCGTTGCGCCGGACTATCTGCAGCAGATCGCCGACGAGATGGCGGACCCGGAAGTGGGTTTAGTCTCGAACGTGATCGTCGCGCACGGCGGGAAGAGTCTCGGCGCGCAATGCGAGAACTTGCACTTGAACACGTTCGTGCTCGGCGGCGTGTGCATCGCGGACCTCGGCAACGTCCCCGTCGTCATCGGCAAGTCGATGCTGATGCGCCGCGGCGAGCTCGCGCGGCTCGGTGGCTTCGAGTCGCTTCGGGACGTGCTCGCGGAAGACTACTTGCTCGGCCAGCGCTACCACGACGCCGGTTATCGTGTCGTCCTCTCGTGTCACCCGGTTCGCACCGAGAACAAACACCTGACGTTCACACGCTTTTTGGCGCGGCACATGCGTTGGGCGCAGCTGCGTCGCTGGTGCGCGCTCGGGCCGTACTTCAGCGAGCCGCTGCTGTACCCGACGCCTTGGCTGACCGCGCCGCTCTTCGTCCAAGAGTCACTGTCAGCGTCGATGTGGGCGTTGGCTGCTGCAGCTCTGCTGACTCGCATCGGCAGCGACGGGATTCTTGCCCGCAGCGTGACTGGTCGCTGGCCATCGTTCGGCGCACTCGCGTTGATCCCAGTCAAGGACACGCTGCTCTTCGGTGTGTGGATGATCGCGTTCTGCCGGCGCAACGTGCAGTGGCGCGGCAACCTGCTTCGGATCGGTCCGGGCACGCGGCTCGTCGCTCGAGCGAACGACGATCTCCAAGATCGCGAAGCGCACGCGGCGTGAGCTGAAAGCAAAACGCGCGCGCAGACCACGCTGGGTCTGCACGCGCGTTTTTAATGGTTGCTGTGAGTGACTACGGGCGGAACAGCGCGCTGATTGGATCGGTTCGCAAGCACGCGCGCGCGTCTTCGGCGCACTCCGCGAGATCGCGACCGCTCGTCATGCACAGCGCGAGCTCCTCCATGCAGCTCGCTTCGGGCGTGACCTGACCTGGGCCGAAGCCTGGAGCGCCGCTCGGGGGAGTCGGGAAGCCGGCACCCGGTTGCGGGAATCCCGGAGCTCCGGGTGCGCCGCTACCAGCTGCAGCGCCTGCGCTCGATCCCGCGCCGCCGCGACCCGGGAACGGAAGGCCAGCGTTCGAGCCAGGAGCCGGGAATCCGAATCCACCTCGCCCGCCCGCGCCACCTCGACCGCCCGCACCACCGGAACCGCCGCGGGGTCCGCGACCTCCGGGCCGACCGGCTGCGCCAACAGCGCCTGCCGCTCCGCCGTCTTCATCTGCGACGCCCGCGTCGTCGTCGTTCGAGTCATCCGTCCGCAGCGCGGTGATGCACTGGTCGTAGCCCTCGCGGCAGTTCTCGCGGCCGCCGTTCGCCACGCACAGACCGGCTTCGGTCCGGCACTGGGCGATGCCCTCGCGCATCGCCCGAACCCATTCGGCGTACGACTCCAAACACGACCGCATCTGCGCTTGGCACCCGCCTCCCGGGCTCGGTCCACGCTGACAGGTCGACAGCTCGGCCTCACAGGCGGCGAGCGGATTTTCGAGTGCAGAAGTGACCGTCGTGACCGGCCGTTCCGAGTCTTCTCCACCACACGCTACCGCGCTCAAGGCGCAGGCCAACACAGCGATCTTGCTGCAAATTGTTACGAAACGCATCGGCTACCTCCAACCGGGTTAAGTGCGCACGGATAGCGGACCGGGTGATCTTTCTCGAATAAAAGCTCACGTGGCCATTGATGGGGGTATTTCTGGCCAGATTCGGGACGTTTTCCTACGGTGTGAGCTGGTCTGCCGGGTTCGTGAAACTGTCTTCTGTTGATGATGACCACCACGCACGACCTCGTGCTGCGTGTGCTTCCGCGCGTGCGGCGCCGTGTCCGGCAACTGGCGGCGGAAGACTCCGCGGACCTCTGCCAGGAAGTCTTGCTGCGCATTTTGGAGTCGCTTCCCAGCTATCGCGGGGACGGTCGGTTCGAAGCCTGGGTGGATGCGGTGACGACTCGGGTCGCCTTGCGAGCGCTCGTGAGGCGTCGAGCAGAGCGCGGCCGGCTCGAAGCAGCGACCGGGGTTGCGACACCCGCGCAGCCCGGCATCGCGTCGCCACATCGAGCGCTTTCGGGTGTGCGCGCCGTCGATGCATTGCAGCGCGTGGCGTCGAAGAAGCAGGCGGCGATCGTGATGCACTACGTGCTCGGCATGACGGTCGCCGAGATGGCCGACGAGCTGCGCGTGCCGATCGAAACGATCCGTAGCCGTCTACGAATCGGCATGGGTCAAGTGAGAGCCGAGCTCGGAATGCTCTGAGCGCGAGTCGCGAGCCTCAGGCGCCGCGCGCCTTTCGCGTCACGAAGGCTGCTACGTCGCTCCACAGCTGCAGGAACTTCTTGCCGTCGAAACCGGTGCCACTCGGCAACCAGTCGGCGTGGATGCCCGGGCGCGTTCGGTCGCCGTATTGACCCATCACGTCCAAGTGATCGGCGTCGGTCACGTGAATGATCTCGCCCCAGACCTGCGAGAGCGTCGGCGACATCCCATCGTTGTCGCTCGGACTCGGCAACGTGCCGTACCCCGACAAAAACGCGAGCTCCTGCTGTTCGCTCAGCTTCGGCAGGTAACGCTCATCCGACCGCGACGTGACGAGCCACAACAACGTGTACAGACCATACAGCGCTTGCGCGTAGGCATCGCGATACTGCGCGACGACGCGCCGCCAGGTCGGCCTGCGACCGCGGGTGATGACGCAACCGAAAGCGATGTCGGGATCCGCCGTCGTCGCATTGAACAGGTCGAGGCTGTCGGGCGTGAGCTGCACGATCAGCGAGCGATCACCCGCGACCTGCTGAAGAAATGCGATCAGCGCTTTGCGCCGCTCGTCCGTGAACTCGTTGAACAGCTGCGCGTAGAGCTGATCGACGACGGTCTGCTCGAGGCCGAAGACGTCGTCGAGCTTCACGGCCCAGGCTCCGAGCCGCAAGAACGTCGAGAGCGGCAGCTTGCCTTGCTCGAGGCCGATCACCGCGGTCGACGACAACCACCGCAAGATCGGCTGCCCCATCGCACTTCCGAACGTACCCGCGAGCGGCGTGCCGTGATGCGGGGTCGCGATCGTGACGATCGAGGCGACCCGATCACACGCCTTGATGTCCGCGGAAGTCGGTAGCGCGGCGGTCGGTATCACGGCCAAACGCGCGTCGAGCCCGCCGGTGGAGTGCCCGATCAGGTGAATCGGCCCGTCGTCCTTCTCGCAGCACCGGGCGATCGCTTCGAGCACGCGCGCCGCGCGATAACGGATTGAAGCAGTCGGAAGCGTCTCGATCTCGATGATCTCGACGTTCAGCTGAAACTTTTCGAACGCCCGCTGGAGCGCGACGTCGACGCCGCTCCAGTACCTCAAGTCACCGAGGCCAGCGAAAGCAAAGAAGCCAGGTATCAAGATCACGTGATGGGGTGCAGACATGCGGACCGGAGCTTTGCGCGAGATTTTTATGCAAGCAAACGCGTACGTCCGTTCACCCTGTCACCTTTTGACACGCGCCTAACGCCCTCAAGTCCGGATGCGATGGTCCGAATGAGTGCACGAGGTACCCAAGCTGCTGCGCGCGCCCAAGGCTGGGCTCATGTCGGCGGACACACACCATGCTTACTTTGACACGCCGTAAGGGTGAGCGACTCAATGTTGGCCTCAGCGTCGAGATCACGGTTCTCGAGATCTCGGCCGGCCGTGTGCGCTTGGGGATAACAGCGCCGCGCCGATTGCCGGTGCATCGCGGCGAGGTCGTCGAGCGGATGGAGCTCGCGAACCGAACAGCGCTCGCGAAGCGCGCAGACGATGTCGGCGAAGGCCGACAAATTCTGCATTTTCCCGAGGGCTTGATCGGCCTGCCTGAACACACCGAGCTCGTGCTGTGCGAAGCAGCCGATCAGCCGGGGTTGTTCGTGTTGGTCTCGAAGATCGACCCATGCATTCAGCTCGCGGTCGTCGAAGCCAAGAGTGTGATGCCCGACTATCCGCTGCGCGATGCGTGCGCGGCCGCCGACTTCGAACACGAAGAAACGGCAGTCGCAGTCGTCGTGACGCTCGGCATGGAAGGGGCGACCGCAAACTTGCAGGCTCCGGTCGTTATGGGTTTGACGTCGCGCCAAGGCCGCCAAGTGATCTTGCTGCGTGACGATCTCGGCCTGCGCACGCCGATCACGTTGCCCGGTGCGCCGGCCAATGATCAAAACGCACCCGCGCCGACCACGGCTTCGGCTGCAGTTGCCGCCGCTGTGTCGGCTAGCATCCCCGCAGCTTCCGGCGACAAGTAACAGCGCGCTGACAGTCAGCGCGCTCGCCCGGCCGTCTGCCGCTCTCAGCAGCAGTGACAATCGTGCTGAGCATGATTGCCTCGAGCGGCGCTTTTGCCCCGATGAAACCGGCTTTTAGGCGGGATCCAGGCACAGCCGCGTGCTTTGTGGCCGAGATATGACACTGGCCCGAAGCTTGCTGAGTTGCTGATTCGTGAACGAGCAACGCATCGCAGTCAGCGATTCGCGTTGTTCTCAGCAAGGAGCCGCGTAATGACTGTTTCTACCCTGTTGTTGATCTTGTTGGTTCTCGCGTTGTTCGCCGCTATCCCGGCGTGGCCGCACAGCCGCGGTTGGGGTTATTACCCGAGCGGTGGTATCGGCATCGTCCTGTTGATCGTTCTGATCATGGTGTTTTCGGGACGGATCTGAACACGTGACGCGACTGCCCGTACTGCGTTTAGGTCGAAAGACCCAGCGCATCGATCATCGCGTTCGAGAACATTCGGCGCCCGCTGGGGCTCAGGAAGCGCGCCCGCGCTTCGAGCCAACTCTGCCGGCGGGCACCGAACACCTCGAGCCAGTACGGATGCAGTGGCAATGCTTGGCCGTAATGGAACGTGTGGGGGATCTTAAGATTTCTAAACTCCGCCCAAATACGTTCGTATCCGTCGCGCGTGCGAACTGAGTCGATCGTCGGGATCTCGATCGTGCACGTGTGCGGCGAGAAGCATGTGAACGCCAAGAACGCGTCCGACTGTTTGACGTAACGGAAGGCGATCGGCATCGCCATGTTCTCGGTGCTCGTGACTCGGAGGATCGCTGCGAGCGCGTTCCCGACGTGCTCCATCGGCACGCCGATCTCGGTGCTGGTGCCACCGTTCGTCGGCGTCGTGTCCCCGAACTGCTGACTGTGCGTGCCTAACACGCCTTGCGGCGGCGTCTCCGTGAATGACTCCTCGAGCTCGTCTTGTAAGACCATCGGTACTAGCCCGGGCGCTATGTCCGAGAAGAAACCGATGACAGAGACGAGATCTTCGCTGCGAATGCTCTGCCCGTGACCGGGTTCTTGCACAGGCAAGGTCGGGCCGGGCGGGCGTTTGTACAGCGCGCGCACGAACGCTCCGCCCTGGCCGGCTGCGAGCGCGTACGGGTTCAACACGATCTCGAAGTGAAAGGGTAGGGCCGTTCCACCCGACAGCTGCAAGCTGCTGACGTCGAGTGTCGCGAGAGCGTTGCGCACCGCGCTGTAGTCGACGCGTTTGACGTGACGCTCGAGCCAATACAACGGCGCGGCTTCGAATAACACGCCGTGGATGACGCCGAAGCTTCCGAAGCTGACGAGCGCTGCGTGAAACAAGTCGTCGTCGTTCTTGAGCTCGGCGCCGAGAAACGTGCAGAACTCTTGGCTCACGGCGGGACGTGTCTCGCGTTGAATCAAGTAGTGCTTGCCGCCCTCCGCAACCATATGAATCGCGAGCACGGTCTCTTGGATCGAGCCGAACGAGTTGGCTGCGCCGTGCGTGCCGGTCGAGATCGCTCCAGCGATCGTTTGGCCGTTACTCGCGCCCGAGGTGGAGAGCGAGAGGCCGCGCGCTTCGAGGTACGCACTCAACGTCTTGATCAGCACGCCGCACTGCGCGAACACGAGGCGTTGCGACTTCGCGCGGAACTGCTGCGTGAGCATGGTCGGCGTGCGAAAGCCGACGAACCAATGGGTGAGGCGCGAAGTGTTGATCAGGAAGTCTTCGCCGTAGGCGACGTTCGAGAGTGACCACCCCGAGCCGATCGCGCGCAAGCGCTTGTGACTCTGCTCGGCTTCGCGAACGATTTGTTGCAAGCCGGCGAGCCCGGGCAGGAACACTTTTTCGTCGCGGCTGCCGTCGCTCCAGAGATTGCGCGGAATGTAGATGCGTTGAACCGGGCCGCCGACGCCGGACGTGGCATGCCAATTCTTCCAGCGGCGACCCGTCTCGAACGGGAGTAGAGGCGATTTCATGATGGCTCCGCGACTCTCTCAAGGTCCTTCACTGGGCGCTTCGTCGGTGATGCACCAGATCGTTGTTTCAGCCGGCACGGCGAAGCCTAACGTCAAGACTAACAACGGAACGCTGTACCAAACGAAGTGCGTCTCGACTCGGCCCGCGCCGCGCCCATCGCAACTAGTCGGTCCCGGCGTCCATTCGCTCTGAATGCCTCCCCACACCGTCGACCACTGGGTTTCGGAAATGGGTATCTGTCGATCTACTGCGATGCGATCGTTCGGCGGCAGCGAGTGCAGCTGGTGATACGAATACGAGTAGCAGCCTGTAAGCAGAGTGAGCGCCACGAACGCGCCGCACAACACGCTGCACAGCCAGGAGTGGCAAGCGGACCCCATGAGTGCCCCCACCGAAGGCATACCACGGGCCGCTGACCGTTTAGAGTGAGTTCGTTGACTAGTGCCGCACTAACGGGGCGGGCGGTCGCTCAAAACCAGGGACGAAGCGCGCGCCGACAACTCTCCTTGCGCCGCAAGCGCAGCGGTGCCGGCTCGCTGAACCCGCTCGCTCAAGCGTGCAGCGGTTTGCGCGAGGCCGTCAGGCCCATCGAGCTCGGGTCGGTCGCGGCGTTGTCGGTGAAAGTGCGTGAGCAGCACTGATAGCTGTTGCTCGGCTTCGCGCAGCATCGCCTTTCCATCTGCGATCGCGGTGCGGAGCGCGCTCGCCATCCGCTCGACTTCGATGCGAATGCGCGCGCGAGAGAGGAAGTGTTCGAGGCCTTGTTCGCCGTGGAGCAGCGCATCGAGGTCGGGCAACGAAAGCGTCAGCGGCTCACCGTTGCGGCGTGCATCGTCGACGTCGAACACCGTGCTCGCGCTCTCGAAGATCGGGCGACCTTCGAACGTCGCGCCCGCAACCGTGCGGCGACAGCTCGTCGTAGAGCTTTCCGAGCTCCGCGCGCGCTGCGGCTTCTTTCGGCGTTTCGAACCGCGAGAGCAGCTCGCCCGCGCGGAGCAGCTTCGGCTCGAGCGCGAGCAACGTGCGCGTTGCCGCTCGCACGAGCCCGAGCGCCAACATCACGCTTTGCTCTTCCTGCCCCAGCAGACGGCTTCGCAGCTGAGAGCTGCCGCGCAAATTCAGCTCCGGCGCGGGGCTCCGATTCGGAGCGGCCGGTGGCGCAGATGCGTATGGCGCATAGCTCGAGCGTCGAGGGGGAAGCATGGTCCGTGTGCCTTACAACGGATGCTGCGCGTCCAGCTTGAGGAGAGTTTTTGTAGGTGCGCCAGCGCTTTGACGTTTTGTTCGGCGGTCGCGGGTGGGTGCGGGCTGCTGACGGCGGCGAAAGGGCTGTGATATCGCGGCTGCGCGCAGCGGCACGGAGCTTGCTCAACGTCAACCGAGCTCGATGATTCAGCCAGCGCTCCGTCGTGCCGCTCACAGCGGCAGGTTCAGTGGCAGCCGTCCGCGGCGGATGGCTGCGTTGCTCGTCTGCGCAGGACTCCTCGCGGTTGCCGGAACTTCGACCGTGCGGGCTCAGGCGGTCGAGGAGTGGCTCGATATCTCGGGCGGCTTAGGCACCGGCGTCATGCGGGGCGGTCGAGGTGGGCTTGCCTCGGCGCAGCGATCGCCGATCTACGTCGATGCGACGGCGCTCGGCGTCCAGGAGTCGTGGCTACTCGTCGGCGGATCGCTCCGAATGGAGCTCGAGGATGGTCGTGCAGTCGCCGCAGTTCCACGAGTCGTTCTGCGCCACAAGATGGGTAGGTTCGAGCTTCGGCCAGGTGCCGCGATACCGTTCTACTTCGCCCCGAAGACGATGCTCGGCCCGGAAGCCGACCTCGGCTTACGCTTCGCCATGAAAAACGGCTTCGGTTTGCTCGCGAACGCCGGAATCTCGGCGTTCATGGTCGGAAACGACGTGCCTCACGGCACGACAGTCGTGATGTTGAACCTACAGCTCGGAGTCGACCTATTTCTGTGAGCGCGGCAGTGCGCTACTGCGCGATCGTCGGTGTGCTCGCGAGTCTCGCGCATGGCTGCACCGATCCCGGCTGCATTCGCAACAGCGAGTGTCAGACCAACTATCGCTGTCTCGAGCAAATCTGTACGCGCGGGGCTGGCGATGCTGGAATGACGTCGACTCCCACCACGCCGACTACGCCGACTACGCCCGATCGGCCGGACGCGTCGACACCGGCGGAGCCTGATCCGACGGACGACGACGCGGGCGAGTAACGCCGCCCGGAGCTCAGCCAGTCGATTCGGAAGCGGCCGCGCTGCGCAACGTGGCCGCGAGCGCGTTCACTGCGTCGTCGTCGAGCCCGAGCATCGAACGCCCGATCATGATCACGGTGTCGACCTGTTCGGGGTCGACGTTGCCGGGATACACGCCCTCGCGCTTTGCGAGCGCATTTGCAAACCGCACCGCGTTCGACGCGCAGTTGCGTTCGACCGGATCGAACTCCACGCAGTCTTCGATCGCTTTGAGCACTTCGGGCGAGAGGTTCCACGCCTTTGCGATCGCGACGCCGACCGGACGATGCACGTCTTGCACGATGCTCATCCACTCGTTCGGATCGATCCACTGGTCTTGCTGAGAGCGCGAGACCGAGCGCTCGAGGTCGAGCAGGTGGATCGCGACGACCGGTTTGCCCACGTCGTGCATCAGGCCGGCCATGTACGGCGCTTCCTTGTCGGGAAACCCTGCACGCACAGCGACTTGGCGCGCGCCCACGGCGACCGCGACCGAGTGCGTCCAAAGTGAAGCGGTCATGTCGCGGATCGTGCGGTTGCGCGAGACGAATACTTGGCGGGCGGACGCAGTCACGAGCAGCGACCGAAGCCGCGCTGCGCCGAGCAGCGTGATCGCGTGTGCGATGCTTTCGACGCGCGCCCGCGGTGCGAAGCTCGCGCTGTTTGCGAGCCGTAGCACTTCGAGCGCCAAGACCGGATCGCCTTCGAGCAAGCTCGCTGCACGCTCTTGATGCGCGTTCGCTTCCAAACACTCGAGAACACGCGTTGCCGTCACCGGCATCGACGGCAGCACCAGCTTGCCGCTGTTGATCTTGTCGAGCAGCATCGCGCTGAGCTTCGCGCGCAGTGCACTCCAGTTCGCGGCGCCTTGTTTTGCGGGTGCGGGCATATTCATGCTGCTCGGGCGGCTTCGACCGTTTCGGCGACCGGGATCTCTGCGGTCTCCACGAGTTGTTTCAACAGTTTCGCGACTTCGGCGCCGGCGACAATGCGTAGTTCGAGCCCGACTTCAGTGCACTGGCTCGTCACGCGCACGAGGAACTTCTGCAGCTTCTGGCTCGCGCTGAGGTTGCTCAAGTCGAGGATCACTCGATCGTGACACGCCGCGGCAGCTTCCTGGATCGCATCGGTCATCATTTGTTGCAAGCGGCGATAGTAGCCGTCGGCCGCCGACTCGGCGCCTCGAGGTGCGGCCGGGCGCAGCACGTTGCCGTCGACCTCGAGCAGGTCCTGACTCTCGAAGTACGCCGCGACGAACTCTTCGACCTGGCGCGGATCGAACGGCTTGCTCAAAAAGCCGGCGAAGCCACCGTTCGACACGAGTGAGTGCGGATTCTTTTCCGTTTTCATCACGAGCGCGATGAACGCCGCCGTCGGCTGCAGGATCCGCAGCTCGCGCAACAGCTCCATACTGTCGACGTCCGGAATGTCGGTGTCGAGAACGACCGTACGGTAGACGCGCTCGCGGCACATCGCCAGCGCGGAGCCGCGATCGGCGCAGCTGTTGAACGTGAGCCGCTCCGGCAACATCGTCCGCAGCCGCTTCGACACGTTTTCCATGTCGTCGATGACGAGTACGTCGACGAAGGTCTTTCCGACTTGCTGGAAGCCGCCTTCGCTCGCCTGGTGTTTCGGCGGAGCGGCCATCGGTGCCGCACCACTTTTTTGCAGTGCTTCGATCACCTTCGCGCGCAGCTGCTCGGGCTTGAATGGCTTCACGATGTACTCGCAGATGCCACCTTGCTTGAGCATTGGGCCGATCACGCTAGTGCCCGACTCCGCCGTCAGTAGGATCACAGGTGTCGGAACACCGCGACTTCGCAAGCGCTCGAGCATCCCTGGCCCATCGAGCACCGGCATCGTGACGTCGAGGAGAATCAAGTCGGGCTGCGTTTGCTCCACCGCAGCGAGACCTTTCTCCCCGTCTTCGGCCTCATCGATATCGAACGCCATGTCGGCGAGGGCCTTCTTAACCAACATGCGGACTGCGCGAGAATCATCAACTGTCAAAATTCGGGCCACCTAGCACTCCATTCGCGCATACCTACGCAGACGGTACTTCTCACCGAATCCGATCCATTGATCGGCCGGTCGTGCCCAGGCTTTAGCGACGCTCGCCCAGGTGGCTGCAGCTGTCCGCTGCAGTGAGTTTGGTTGGCCCACCTTGGTCACGCGCGTGGTCGACTCGCACTCGACGCTGGACCTATAGTCACTTGCGTGATCGCCCGATTCGTACTTTAAGCGGTCCGTGTCAGCTCCGAATCCGGCTGTGCATCGGAGCTGGCTAGCCCTCTCCCTCGTGCTATGTACAGCCGCAGTAGAGACGGATGAAGCTCAGAGCTGCACCCATACCAGCCCCTCTCCCGGGCTGCGAGTACTCCGGAAGGGCCTTCCACAAATGGGCGTTATCATTCATCGATCCGCGCCCGAGTGGATACAAGGACCTGGAGCGTAAGTGCACGGACTGCGGTGCCCGACAGCACGCAGACTCCGTGCCCGAACACGAGACGCGCGACCTGCCAAAAGCACTGTGGTGCCTCGGCGACTGGATCTGGCGGCCTGGCGCACTGGAACCGTGAAGGCTTTTAGTCGCACGGCGTGAGCGGTGTGAATCGGTGAGAACGCGGCGTGGACAAAGGTCAGCGGGCGTCGTGCGCCTGGGTCGGCCGATACACCCGCGTTTTTCCGAGCGTCGTCGAGTCGAATCCCGCTGCGAGCCCGAGCATGTTCTCGGTCGTGCCCAAGATCAGATAACCCTGTTTGTTCATCGTCACGAGCACACGTTTGAGGATCGACGTGCAGGTCGCAGGCGAGAAGTAAATCAGCACGTTCCGCAGGAACACGACGTCGAACATCGGTAGCGGTGGCAACGGTTCGGCGAGATTCATAGGCTTCCAATCGATCATCGCGCGGATCGCGGGTTTCGCTTTGTAGACCTGCCCGTCCCGCTCGAAGTGGTTCTCGAGCAGCCTCTCCGGTAAACCTCGGCCGAGCTCGAGCATCGAATACACGCCGGTTTGTGCGCGAGCGATCGCATTCTTCGACAAATCGGTCGCGAGAATCCGCACGTTCCAGCCCGCCAACTCTTTAGTTCCTGCGAGCAACATCGCGAGGCTGTACGGCTCCTGGCCGGTCGAGCACGCAGCGGACCACACGTGCAGCGTCCGCTCCAGCCGCCGACGTTTGATCACGTCGGGCAGGATGTGCTTCTTCAAGGTCTCGTACGGATGACGATCCCGAAAAAAGCTCGTCTCGTTCGTGGTCATCGCTTCGACCACAGTCGCGTGCAGCGCGCCATACGGTTCGCGACGCAAGCGCGACACGAGCGCTGTGAGATCGGGCAGCCCGGCTTGGCGCGCAACTGGCTCGAGCCGCGACTTCACCAAGTACTCTTGGCCTGCGTTCAAGATGATCGATGCGTGCTTACGCACCAATTCTTGAACGAACACGTAATCCCCCGGGAGAAGCATCAGGAAGTCCGTCGCGGTCGGAGCGACATAGTCTTGCCGCCGAATACTGCTTCGACGATCGCTTTCGAGAACTGCGACAGCGGCAGCACGCGCTGCGCTGCGCCCGCTTCGATCACCGAAGAAGGCATGCCCCACGCCGTCGAAGTCTGCTCGTCTTGCGCCCACACCGTCCCGCCCAAGCGCCGGACATGTTGCGCTCCCTTCGTGCCGTCGTGGCCTACGCCGGTGAGCACCATCGCAAGCACGTTTTTGCCGTAGATCGGTGCGGCGGATTGAAAGAGTGCATCCACCGCGGGCCGGCAGCCGTTTTCGGCTGCTTGTTGATCGAGCGCGATCCAACCCTCGCGTGCACTGCCTGCGACGCGCATGTGGTAGTCGCCCGGCGCGATGTACACGGTGCCGGCCTCGAGCCGATCGCGGTTCACCGCTTCACGAACTTTCAACGAACTCGTTCCGGCCAGCCGCTGTGCGAGCACCTGCGTGAACACCGGAGGCATGTGTTGTACGACTAAAATCGGCACAGGCAGCTCGCGTGGCAGATGCGGGATCACGTCCGCGAGCGCCGAAGGCCCGCCGGTCGACACCCCGATCAGCACGATGTCCACGCGCTCCGGCGGTGCGTTCGCCACGCGCCCGCCAATGCCTTTGGCTGCCGCTGCGGGCGACGACATCTGCGCCTTCACTGCAGACCCAACCGCGATGCGATCGCGCCGCACGAGGCCGTGTAGCTTCGGGATCAGCTCGGCGCGAATCCGCTCGAGCGTCGCTTGTACGCTGCGCGAGCCCGTAGGCTTACACACGTAATCGCTTGCACCACGCGAGAGTGCGTCGAGCGCAGCTTTCGCGCCGCGTTCGGTCAGCGTGCTGAACACGACCACCGGTAGGCGCGAGTGCTGCTTACGCAGCTCATCGAGCAATGTGAGCCCGTCCATCTCCGGCATCTCGAGGTCGAGCGTGATCACGTCCGGTTTGCACTCCGGGATCTTTTCGAGCGCGACACGGCCGTTCGATGCGACGGCTACTACTTCGATGTCCGGATCGCTTTTCAACGCGTCGCTGATCACCTGGCGCACGACGACCGAGTCATCGACGATCAGAACCCGAATGGGGCTTGCGGGCATGCGTGTCACTCCATGAGGTGTCAGTAGGCGAATTGCGAAAGCACGCGCCGCAGCTCGGAGGCGAGGCGCGCCAGCTCGGATGCGGCATTTTTCGTATCGCTCGCACCCGAAGAAGTGTGGCGCGCCGCTTCTGCGACACCGCTGATATTGCTGCTGATCTCGCTCGTCCCGCGCACACCTTCGCTGATCGAGCGCGCGATCTGACCGGTGGTGGCGCTGTGCTCCTCGATCGCGGCTGCGACCGACGCTTGCAACTCGTTCATCTTGCCGATGAACAAGCGAATCTCCGCGATCGCTTCGACCGCGCCCAGCGTGTCGATCCGGATCGCGTCGATGCGGCGTGCGATGTCTTGCGTGGCACGGCCAGTCTCGGCCGCGAGGTCTTTGACTTCGTTGGCGACGACGGCGAAACCTTTGCCTGCTTCGCCGGCGCGCGCCGCTTCGATCGTCGCGTTCAGCGCAAGCAAGTTGGTCTGCTCCGCGATCGAGTTGATCACGCGCACGATCTTCCCGATTCCGGCGCTCGATTCTCCGAGCCTGTTCACCGCTTTGTCGGCAGTCTCGGCGAGCATCACCGCTTTCGACGAAGCTTCCGAGGCATCCGTCGTCGAGCGAGCGATCTCGCGAACACTCGCGTTGAGCCCGTCGGTCGAATTCGCCATCGCTTGGACGCTGCCGGAGACCTGCTCGGACGCTGCCGTCACGACGTGCGCTTGCGCTGCGGTCTGCTCCGCGTTTGCGCTCATGTGCTCGCTGACGACTTTCAGCTCTTCCGATGCGCCGGCGAGCACGTCGGATTGCTCTGCGATCGAGCGCAGCGCCGAGCGCATCGAGTCCACCGCCTCGTTTGCGAGCTTCACCATTTGCCCGAACTCGTCCGCGGTGTCGAGCTCGACATGGCGCGTCAAGTCGCGCGCAGCGATCGCTTGGAAGAGCTCGTGCATACGCGTGAGCGGAGTTTCGATCGAGTGCTTCAGGTACCAACCCGCGCCCATGCAGAACAGCGCGACGATCGCGATGCTGATGATGTGCAGGCGCGTGAGCGTGTCCGCGGTCGCCTCTGCGCGCTCTTCGAACGCGGTCACCGTTTTGCGCGCGATCGCGATCGACTCGTGAATGGCGCGACGGTGCTCGTCGAACTCTGTGCTCAAAGCGCCTTCGAGAATGCCCCGCGCCTTGTCGTACTGTTCAGCGTTGATCGCCGGCAGGTATTGCTGTTGATAGGTGTCGAAGAACCGCACGCCCGCTTCGTAGGCGTTGGTGGTCAGCGCGTCGCGCAGCGTGGTAGTCGAGATGTGATCGCGCCAGTACTGATTGCGTGTCTCGAACTCGCGTTTGAGGCCGTTCATTTTGTCGACGAGCGTTTGCCGCCGTCGTGGGTCACGCTGCTCGAGCAACTCGTGAACCGTGAGGAATGGCTCCAGGATGTAGGCGGGCGGCGGCAAGATGTCCGCGATCAAGTTCTGATGGTCGCGAATCTCGACGTACTCCGGCCCGTGGATCCGGATGTGCTCGATCGAACGATCGACGAAGAAGGCTTGCACGAGGAGCCCTGCCACGATCAAGCCGGTCATCAGCAGAACCTTCTTACGAATCGTCAAGTGCCCAGTCATCGCGATACCCCTGTCTCGTCCGGTCGGTTAGAGGTCGATCGTCACCGCGTTCGTCGGATCGAGCGCGAGCAAAAGGCGTTTTTCGAGCTTGTACGCGCCGCGAATCAGCGTGCGGTACGCGGCGTTGAGCGTGTCGGGTGCGGGCTCGAACCAACTCTCGTCGACTTCGAGCACGTCGCCGACGCGGTCGACGAGCAAGCTCACTGGACCGTCGCTCGTGCGGATCAGCACGTTGAATTGCTCCATCTCCGGATCGGCTGCGCGTACGCCGAGGCGTTGTCGCAGGTCCATCACCGGGACGATTTGTCCGCGCAAGCTCATCAAGCCGCGGATTACGGACGCTGCGAGCGGCACCGGTGTGATCGGCTGGGCGCGCAAGATCTCTTGAATGCGACTGACCTCGATCCCGATGAACAGGTTGCCGACGTCGAACGTGCACATGTGCTCGGTGGTCGTCATCGATCAAGCCGCTCCTAACGCGCGGTTGCCGATCCATTCGAGATCCAGCACTTCGGTGATGCGCTCTTGCACGACGATCGTGCCCATGACGCCGCTGCGCGCGCCGATTCGTTTGAGCTCGCCGGGTGCTTCGACCACGTCTAGAACGTCTTCCACCACCAAGCC
>Ga0193752_1001112_pt1 | contig 23240 bp, 21 predicted proteins | sample H1c1metaG_FD_144924 | JGI IMG/M metagenome (GOLD analysis project Ga0193752, IMG submission 144924) | Soil microbial communities from a riparian zone of the East river system, Colorado, United States - H1c1 | ecosystem: Environmental > Terrestrial > Soil > Riparian zone | place: USA: East River...
TCATTCTCCTTTTTCCTGGATACAAAGACCTCGCAGCCGCTGCTATTTTTTTCAGGCGCATTATTTATATGGATGGAAATAAAGGCCTGGGGATTGATCTTTTTTGTGATGCTCACTCTCTCCTTGATGTCAACGAAATCATCCTGACCCGAGGTCGAAGCATTTCCTTTTCTTGTCAGGATCACTTTCACGTTGGCGTCATTTGCGAGCTCGGCAATCTTTTTTGAAATCTGCATGGTAATGTCCGCTTCCGAGGCTGATCCGTCCGCACCTAATGCCCCCTTGTCATGACCACCATGGCCCGCATCGATCACAATGGTAATCGGCTTTGCAACCGGAACTGTGCCGGACAATGGTTTTACAGGTTTAAAGCTCAGGGCGAAAATCGCGAAAGTCAGGATCAAAAATGGCACCGACATCCATCTGGTCATTTTTGTGGTTGGGGTGATACCGGGATTGTAAAGCATAAGAATACGTCGTTTTATGTTTGATGAATTAAAAAACGGAATAGTAAGCGGCAGTGGAGAAGTTCCGAACAGCCTCCCCAGCAATAACTCAGAGTAGCCCTCCCCTCCTTCCCCGGCAATGGCGGCCTTGTCCGCCGTAAATTCATGAAGGTTACCAAGATCTTTTCTAATAAGCCAGAAGAAGGGATTGAACCAGAAAACAGCCGTAGTGATTTCCATGAAGATTCGATCGAGTGAATGCAGTTGACTCACGTGAAATTCCTCATGCCGCATCATTTGTCGCCCTGGGAGGTCATCCTGCGGAATGCTCCTGTTCCAGAATATCCATTGAAAAAATGAAAAGGGACAATCGTTCCTGTCAGTAAGCACATAACTAAATCCACCTGGTTTGCTTATTGGATGTTTCCGGATGATCAGAATAATTCTGATCAGGGAGATGATGAGGGTGATCAGAAAATACAAGGCCAGTGCCAGGTAAGCCATGGTGATAACCTCATTAATAGTAAAATTAGTTCCGGCTGGCTGGCCAGCTCCTGCTGCGGATTCAAAAAGATTCCCTTCGGTTACTTCCGGCAGCGCGGCGATGGAACGGCTGAAAAGACTTCCTTCGTCGAACCCGTCTGAGAGACCAGATAAGAATATGGGAATCCTGACAAGCGGAATAATCATACTGAGTAGCACCGCACCCAGCAGGTAAAACCTGTTGAACTGGTGGACAGTACTGTCTTTCAGAAACCAGTAATAATAGGCATAGAGTAAGCCGGAACAAAGAAAAACGGATACGGGATAGGCAAACGACGACATCATTTTTTTAGTTTTTGCTGGTTTTTGATCTCGGTCATCAATATTTCCAGTTCCTGCAGTGAGATATTTTTTTCCTTAACCATAAATAACACCGCATTGCGGAAGGATCCGTTGAAATAGTTTTTAACGACCTGCCTGATCGTGCTCTGTGAATATTCTTCCTTGCTCACCAAAGTATAATATTGGTGCTGCCTTCCCATCACATTGATCGCCGTGAATTTTTTTTCCGTGAGGATCCTGAGAATGGTCGCCACGGTATTCTGGTGTGGCTTCGGAGCCGGCATCGCCTCCACGATGTCCCTAAGGAAGGCCCGCTCCAGCTTCCATAAGACCTGCATCACCTGCTCTTCGGCTTTCGTCAATGTTTTCATAGACCAAATCTACAACTAGTTTTTTAGTTTTCAAACTATTTATTTAGTTATAACTATTTTTTAGGAAGGTCACAGGGCAGCCATTAGTAGCTTAATTTCGCGGGATGTCCTATTTATCCGACTTCGGGCGGTTTACACTTATGTTGAAAAACATGTTCTCCAAACCGGAGAATGCCAGGATGTACTGGAAGGAACTCATGCACCAGTGTGTCGAAGTAGGCTGGCGATCGATGCCCATTGTGCTGATCATCTCTTTTTTTATAGGAGCCGTGTCCACCGTGCAAACGGCCTACCAGCTGGTAAGCCCGCTGATACCCCAGACGGCGATAGCGCAGATTGTACGTGAAACGGTGCTGCTGGAGTTCGCTCCCACCCTGGTTTGTATCGTACTGGCCGGTGTAGTGGGTAGCAAGATCACCAGCGAAATCGGAAACATGCGGGTTACAGAACAGATCGACGCACTTGAAGTAATTGGCATCAATACCAAAACCTATCTTGTTCTTCCCAAAGTATTGGCTTCGCTGATCATGATACCCGTGCTGGTTATTTTTGCCGCCGCCCTGGGTATATGGGGAGGCAGGGTGGCAGGTAAACTAACGGGCATCATCCCTCCTGATGTGTACGACATTGGTTTACTCACAAGTTTCAAGTCGTTCAGCATCTTTTTCATGCTGATTAAATCCTATGTCTTCGCCTTCCTGATCGCGGCGATATCCTGTTATTTTGGGTATTTTGTTACTGGCGGCTCGCTGGAGATCGGCAGGGCCGGCACAAGGTCTGTTGTTACCGCATGTATCGCCATCCTTGCGGCGGATTATGTACTGAGCTTGCTGTTGCTGAGTAAGTGATCGAATCAAAAATGAAAAATTAAAAATGCTTGCGACTTTGATGGCAGTTGATTTCACGCAAAGAGATTAGTTTTTATTTCACGCAAAGCCGCAAAGAGATATGTATTCATTTTATTGCGCCTTTGCGTCTGCCTTGCGCCTTCGCGTGAAACATTCTTCGCGCCTTTGATGGCTGTTGATTTCACGCAAAGACGCAATTATAGTTATTTTTCAATTGCGATTAGTTCAGCGCAAAGACGCAAGAAAGACCGGCCTTCGTGGCGCCTTTGCGAATTCTTGGCGGCTTGGCGTGAAATACTTGTACCCCAGCGCCTTCGCGTGAAACATTCTTCGCGCCTTTGCGTGAAATCTTTTTTTAATTTTTGATTTTTAATTTTCTCATGAACTCACTATATGAAAAATAAAGGTAATAGCAGAAGACATTTTTTAAAAAGCACAGTGGTGGGCACAACAATAATTGCGAGTAACCCTTTCAGGATAGATGCGAAAGATTTACCATTTGCCGGAAAGCCCAACCAAAAATTGCCTTGGTTTGAAAGAGTAACACGCTGGGGCCAGATCAACATTACCGAAAAAGATCCTGGACGATATGATATTCCATGGTGGCGGAGTTTTTGGAAGAAGACAAATACGGAAGGTATCATAGTAAACGCAGGCGGAATTGTAGCGTATTACCCAACAAAAATACCACTGCACCGTAAAGCCGAATTTCTTGGTGGCCGCGACCTGTTTGGTGAAATCTGTAAGGCGGCCAAAGAAGATGGCGTTGTCGTATTTGCGCGCATGGATTCAAACAGGGCTCACGAAGAATTTTACCAGGCCCATCCTGACTGGTTTTCGCTTGACGCCGAAGGAAAACCTTACAAAGCAGCTGATCTTTATATTTCATGTGTAAATAGTCCTTACTACCAGGTACATATTCCTGCGATCCTTACCGAGATAGCTCAGATGTATAAACCAGAAGGATTTACCGACAACAGCTGGAGTGGTTTAGGTCGGGAGTCCATTTGCTACTGTGAAAATTGTAAAAAAAGTTTTCGCGATAAGACCGGGCAGAACATCCCCGCAAAGAAAAATTGGGACGATAAGGTTTACAAACAATGGATAAGGTGGAATTATGATCGGCGTCTCGAAATATGGGATTTGAACAATAGAACAACAAAAGCCGTAGGCGGTGTGGACTGTACCTGGTCAGGGATGAATAGCGGCTCCATTAGCGGGCAGAGCAGAAGTTTTCGTGATTACAAGGAAATCGGCAAACGTGCCGATATCATTATGTTGGATGATCAATCCCGGTCTGATGCCAGCGGCTTTCAACATAACGGCGAAATCGGGAAGCTGGTGCATGGCCTTATAGGATGGAATAAACTGGCACCTGAAAGTATGGCTATGTACGATCATATAAAACCGTGGTTCCGCCTTGGAAGCAAACCTGCGGCTGAAGCACGGATGTGGATGATTAATGGTATCGCCGGAGGAATACAACCCTGGTGGCATATGATTTCTGCTTACCATGAAGACCGCCGGATGTATCATACGGCCCAGCCCATTATGAACTGGCATAAAACCAATGAAGAATACTTGTTGAACCGCACACCTATCGCCAATATAGGAGTGGTATGGTCTCAGCAGAATACTGATTTTTACGGGAGAGACAATGCTGACGAATTAGTAGATCTTCCCTGGCGAGGAATGATTCAGGCACTTGTTAGAGCACGGATACCGTACCTGCCTGTTCATGCCGATCATATTGATCGTGATGCGTCCCAATTCTCCTTGCTTGTGTTACCTAATCTCGCCCTCATTACCAAAGAACAGGAAGCAGCGATTCGCCGGTTCGTGGATCGTGGTGGCAACCTTGTTGCTACCGGCGATACCGGTTTGTTTGATGAAATGGGAGATGCACATTCTGATTATGCGCTTTCAGACATTTTTGGTGCTCACGCCGCAATCCCCGTTTCTAAGCGGGAGATTCCTGCCCAAAAAATGGCAATAGACGCTTACCATACCTATTTGCGGTTGACTCCTGAACTTCGTTCTCAAATGACGGGTCCGCACACAGCTAATGAGCCCGGGGTTGTTGGTAAACGGCATGCAATATTAAAAGGTTTCGAAGAAACAGACATTTTACCTTATGGCGGTTTGCTGCAACCTCTCCGATTGGATGCCGGCGCCGAAGTCGTTATGACATTTATCCCTCAGTTTCCTACTTATCCACCAGAGAAAGCCTATATGCGCGAACCCAAAACGGATATCCCGGGTGTGATCCTGCGTTCGAATAGCACTGGAGCACGAATCGCATTCATACCTGCTGACTTGGATAGACAGTTCGGACGATTTAATCATCCCGATCATGGAAATCTATTAGCCAACATAATACGTTGGAGTAGCAAAGAAGATTTACCATTGATGATTGAAGGAGCGGGTTTGGTGGACTGCCACTTGTACCAACAACCCGGCAGAATGGTACTCCATATTGTTAATCTTACAAGTGCCGCTACCTGGCGTCAACCACTGGATGAATTAATTTCGATCGGACCACTAAAGGTAAAAGTCAAATTGCCGAAATCTGTGAGTGGTAAAAATCTTAAACTACTGGTGTCAAACCAACAGACAGTACCAACTATTACCAACGGCTCAAGTGTTTTTGAAATCAAATCAATTCTTGATCACGAGGTTGTAGTCATTTCCTAAAACACAGGTATCGGGTTCTTTATTTGCCAGCCGTAAACCGATGATACAGGCACGAAGGGGCTGTGTCATTTCGCTGCGACTAGCGGTTTACTCCCTCGCGAATGGCACGTCCGGCCGCGGCGAGGTTATCAAGCATCATCTCGGAATATTTACGCGAAAGGATCAAACCATCTGCTCCGTTCTTCAAAGCCGCCATCGTAGCCGCGTACGTGTCGTCGGGCGAAGCCTTGCGGCTGGTTTTTTTTATTGGAATATTAATGTCGATGCCCATGAGTATCTTACATTTTCCCTTCGACCCTTCGAGTGCCCTTTTTGTTTCGCGCGCTACATAATCTGCCGAGAGGCCGGAGGTGGGAAGCTGATCAAGCGGAGCTTCGTTAGCGTAGTTTAACAGGTGATTGTTAAATCGCATAAATTCCTCTGGTGGAACGTCGCGGAACATAGTCGAGCCGATGCTTTTAATGAAGTTGGCATAACGTTCACCACCGGCATTGTTATAGGCTACCACTTTGAGAAAATCGGCTCTCATAGCAAGGTCTTCATAATTACGCGTCGCCCTGAAAAACGGGTTGAAGGAGTTTTCATGTTCGATGTGGAAGCCGACCTGCAGATTTTTATTAACTGCTTTTATCGCATCCTTGACATCCTTCAAGATCTCGTGCTTCCCCTTATCGAAAAGTTGGTGGTAAGCGACAAGCTCAGGGTAATTGATTAATAACCGCTCGAATTCCACATAATACCCGTCGCTTGGCCGCTTCCCATTCAGCGATTCCTGAACTAGCCGATCAAGCCGACGGTATCCTTCCTTTACGCGTTCAAAGTCGATATTGCGCTTTTGCGCCGCGCGCTTGTGATCATCGCAGAAGCAGGTGATGCGCGAAGCGTCGAAGCCCACATCGAAATTGGCACCTATCGTATTAGTAAGCGGACCATTGCGTTCATTGAAAAATAAAATTCCGTCAATATCGTAAGAAGAAGCGATATCGGTAACAACAGCCTTCCAGAAGTCACGTACGGCTGGTTTATAGAAACACATTGCCTGGCCTTTTTTGCCGGAAAGGTCAACCTCTACAAAATCCTGGATCATATTACGTACCTCCTCGGGATAATCGAAACTATCAAGCACCGAAGCAAAGACCTTGATACCTCTCTTCTTTGCTTCGGGTATCACCTTCGCAAGAATATCGGAGTTCCCAAAATCGGGCGCCTTCATTTTGTCGCCCTTGATTGCGATGTTCTGATAAAATTTTGCATGGGGTGTGGCGTAGTTGCCGCCATGATAGGATTTTTCATCATATTCCTGGGGACCATGATCGGGAAAAGGACGTCCCGGCATCTGTCGCCCATTTAGTCCCCGGTCGTAACAGAATGTACTTATGAAAATGGTATTGACGGCACCACGCTTTTGCACAATATCCAGCACTTCTCCAACGCCTTCATCCATGAAGGAGGCGGCGCCGATCTGTATGCCGATCATCTTATCAGCAGCGGTGCTCGCTGGATCCGGTGCGGCGAACGCGAGCGGTGAAGACGCGATTGCGGCGGCGGCGGCAGTTCCACTTTTTAAAAAACCGCGACGCGAAGGAGATGCGGCGCCAAGGTCTATTTTCTCTACCGTTGTTGTTTTTTTACTCATTCGATTCGTACTGGTTTTTTGATCAAACTTATTCAGTCCTAAGATGACGTGGTTTTTGCTCCATTCCTGATAGCCCTGCCCGCTGCTTCAAGATTGCCCAACATCATTTCAGAATATTTGCGTGACAAAATGATACCATCCGACCCGGCTTTTAGTGCCGCAGATGTCGCAGCGAATGTGTCTTCAGGCGAAGCTTTTCGGCTATCCGATGCGGTTGGTATATTCACATCGATGCCTGCCATTACTTTGCATTTTCCTTTGGCCCCGGCAATGGCACGCTGCATTTCTCTGAACACGTAGTCGGAGGACAGGCCGGCGGTTGCCAACTCACTAAGCGAGGCCTCATTGTTATAATTCAGCAGGCGGTTATTCATGCGCATAAGTTCCTCAAGCGGAACATCACGAAATAACGTAGAGCCAACATTCCGGATAAAGTTCGCGTACCGCTCTCCTCCACAATTATTGTACACAACAATTTTGAGAAAGTCTGCCTTTTCCGCAAGCTCCTCGTAGTTTCGGGTGGCCCTGAAAAATGGATTGAATGAATTCACGTGTTCGATATGAAAACCCACCTTTGCATTCTTGTTGATCGCTTTGACAGTAGCGTACACTTCGTCAAGCACTTCATGTTTGCCTTTGTCGAATAATCTGTCCCATGCAATAATTTCAGGATATTCGAGCATTATCCTTTCAAATTCTACATAATATCCGTCTGACGGTCGTTGTCCTTTAAGCGACGCCTGTATAAACTTAGCCAGCATTGAGTAGCCTTGCTTAGCTCGCGCAACATCTATTCCTTCGCGCTTTGCCTCCTGCTGATGATATTGGCAAAAGCAGGTCACCCTTGCAGGCTCGATCGCTTGAGAATGACTTGCCCCAAGCGCATTTAGCAAAGGGCCGTTTCTTTCGTTGAACAACATTATACCATCCACATCGTACGAACGAACAGTGTCAGTAGCCAGGGCCTTCCAGAATTCGCGTACGTTGGGATTAAACAGGCAAAGTGTATTTCCTTTTCGGCCTGCGAGATCAACCTCCAGGCATTCTGAAACACCAGGCACCTCGATCTTCCACTGATCTTCAATGCAGCACACTACTCTCATATTCCGCTTTTTGGCGGGACCAAGGACTGCTGCTAAGATGTCCAGTTTGCCAAGTTCGGGAGCATGAGGAACTTTGATGACCGTGTTTTTATAAAACTCCGGATGAGGAATAGCATAGTTGCCGCCGTGGAAAGTTTTTTCATCCGACTCTCGAGATCCGTGATCGGGGAATTTCTTCCCGGGCACTTGCCTTCCCGCAAGCCCGCGGCCATGTGTAAACGTGGTGAGGAAGACAGTATTCACTGCGCCACGCTTTTGAAAAATCTCCAACACTTCTTCTACACCTTCGTCGGCGAAGGAAATCGCTCCTACCTGAATGCCTGCAACTGAATCAAAATTTTCATCAACCATTCCGAATTTTTTACCAGCCTGGATTCTGTGACAGTATCCCGGCGTCGTTCACAATCTGTTTCTATGTAAGTGATCGAGGAAAAAATAAAAATCAAAAATTAAAAGTTAAAAATCCGATCCAAAAAATATCATATTGAAAATCTTCTGAGTGTGTAGCAACGCTGCTTTTAGGTTTATCGTTGCGAAATACGAGATCAAAAATTAAATACTAAAAATACAATGCTAAATATCTTGTGAACAAGTAACAATTGCTTTTAGGTTTTGCACTTGTTGATTTTTGATATTTAATTTTTTATTTTTGCTTTTTTCTTCGGATTCACCAGATTATAGGACTTAACAATCCATTCCTTCAGCAATTTATCGGAAACGGTATTGTCGAGCTCCACGGTGTTCCAGTGTTTCTTGTTCATATGATACCCCGGCCGCACCGCAGGATATCTTTCCCTCAGTTCAATCGCCTCTTCGGGATCACACTTCACATTGAAACTCGTAAACAACTCCAGGTTCGTCAGTACAAAAACTTTTCCATTCACCTTGTACACCAGCGTGTCGGGACCGAAAGGGAATTCTTCCGTTACCTCAGGCAAAGACAAACAAAATTCCCGAAAGGTTTCTATATCCATTTTCAGCTTATTGGTTCAAATGCAAGAAATCAAAGTTTAAACACTTCATCGTAACTTTGGGGCGGATTAGTGATAAAATTACCAATTTATGATCGCAACAAAAGGTTATGCTGCTCAGAATTCAACAGATCCATTAGCCCCATACAATTTCCAAAGGCGTGAACTGCGAGCCAATGATGTGCAAATCGAAATACAATACTGCGGTGTTTGTCACTCCGACCTGCACACCGTCAGAGACGAATGGGGTGGAACCATCTATCCCGTTGTGCCCGGCCATGAGATCGTTGGAAGAGTGACCCGGGTTGGAGCAGATGTGAAAAAATTCAAACAAGGTCAGACCGTCGGTGTCGGCTGCCTCGTTGGATCCTGCATGGAATGTAACAACTGCCGCGAAGGACTTGAACAATACTGCGATATTGGATGGATAGGAACCTATAACGGGCTGGAAGAGGGTTCCTCTCTGCCTACCTATGGCGGATATTCCAATCTCATTATTGTCGATGAACATTTCGTTCTCAACATCCCCGACAAGCTGCCCATTGAAGGCGTTGCGCCCCTGCTCTGCGCGGGTATCACCACCTACTCACCACTTCGCCACTGGAATGTGGGAAATGGTCATAAAGTAGGCGTCATAGGATTAGGTGGCCTTGGACACATGGCAGTGAAGTTCGCTGCCGCCTTTGGTGCAGAAGTAACCATGCTGAGCACCTCTCTTGAAAAGGAAAAGGATGCAAAAAGACTCGGGGCCCATCACTTTGCCCTGACGAAGGATCCCACTACGCTTAGTAAGCTCAAAAATCATTTTGATTTCATTCTGGACACCGTTTCCGCGCCGCATGATTATGACCTTTACCTGGGTCTCCTTAAAACAAATGGCGCCATGATCTGCGTCGGCGTTCCGCCAGGTACAACCGAGATTGACGGCTGGAATCTCCTCGCAAACCGCCGGAGCCTCAGCGGATCACTTATTGGCGGCCTGCCGGAAACCCAGGAGATGCTGGACTACTGCGCCGAGCACAATATTGTATCTGACGTAGAAATGATCGACATGGCTTCCATCAACACTGCCTATGAACGCATGCTAAAGGGCGACGTCAAGTATCGCTTTGTAATTGATATGTCAACTTTGTAACTACCCGTCTATAACTGAAGTTTATTATCTCGTGAGATGAAGAAGATAAAATTGGGTGTGCTTGATCAGTCGATCGTAGTAAAGGGAGGCACTGCCTCCGAAGCGATCCACAACACGATCGAAACGGTAAAACTTGCAGACAGGCTTGGCTACTCACGGTTCTGGGTGTCCGAACATCACAATTCAACGATGATCGCCGGATCAGCTCCTGAAGTGCTGATGGTAAAGCTCGGCGATGTCACTTCCAATATCAGGATCGGATCGGGAGGCATCATGCTTCCCAATCACAGCGCTCTGAAAGTGGCCGAGAACTTCCGGTTGCTGGAAACCCTGTTCCCTGGACGCATAGACCTTGGCATTGGCCGGGCGCCCGGCAGTGATCGCATTACCGCCACCATGCTCAACCCTTCCAATACTTTCAGCGAAGAAAATTACCTCCGCCAGCTCGAACACCTGAACGCTTTTTTCCGCGATGAGGCGTCCACTCAGTATGGTGCCATGATCGCTGTACCAAAGGCGCCTGGCATTCCCATGCAGTGGATACTCAGCAGCAGCGGAGGCAGTGCTTCCATCGCCGCGAAATATGGATTGGGATTGGTTGTAGCCAGGTTTATCAACGGGTTCGCAGGTCCCGAAATGGCCAGCGAATATCGCAGACAATTCAAACCCTCGGATCAGTTCCCCGAACCTGCAGTGATTCTCTCGATCAGCGTGATCTGTGCCGAAACGGAAGAGAAGGCCAGGCAGTTGCGAAAACTCAGCAATTACAACCTCCTCAAGTTTGAACAGGGAAGGTTTGAACCGATGGACAGTTACGAATCGATCGCGGACTACGAGTTCTCACCCGAAGAAGAACTGAGGATACAATACAACAGTGGCAGAATCATATCCGGAACGCCCCAACAGGTGAAAGAAGAACTGTCTAAGCTGGCAAGGGATTTTGATACCGACGAGATCATTGTCACTACCATGACCTATTCACAGCAGGACCGGCTCCGGTCGTTTCAGCTGTTGGCAGAGGTTTTTGAACTCGAAGCTCCACGCTTCGAAATGAAAAATTAAAAATTAAAAATCAAAAATGCTAATGTTGTGAAACTGCGTCAAGTATTTCACGCCAAGCCGCCAACCTGCCTGCCGGTAGGCAGGGAATTCGCAAAGGCGCCACGAAGGCCGGTCTTTCCTTGCGTCTTTGCGCTGAACTGACAGCAATTAGAAAATAACTGCAATTGCGCCCTGCCTCCGGCAGACAGGCTTTGCGTGAAACCTTTCACAGTAGCATTTTTAATTTTTAATTTTTGATTTTAGCGACGCTTCAATTTTGATAATCATCGCCCTAACCTTGTCGACCAGTGAATCAGGATTAAGAATAGTAGCACTGTCGCCAAACAACATGTACCATCTCGCAAAGCCCTCGAGTGAAGGAGTTAAGAATGACATCTCTACTTCGCTATCCTCAATCAGTTCCGAAACAAAACCCATATAATATTTCTGCTCAGTCAGGTACGGATAGGCATCTCGTTTGACTCTCATTGTTACCGGGGTCAGCTTGTTGGCCTTATACCTGTCCTGAAGATAATTTTTAACTGGCTCATGCTGCCGGGTAAACAGCTCCTCTCCTGCTTCAAGAGAACTGATCCTGTCGAATCTAAAGTCGCGGTAGTCCTGCCGCATCCTGCAATAGGCGATCAGGTGCCAGTAATTGTCCACATGAAAGACGCCCACAGGCTCGATTATCCTTTCGGATTTTTCCTGGCGAGAATTGGAAAAATACTTCAGGGTCATCACCTGTTTGCCGGTGATGCATTTCAATATTTTCTGCAAAGGGTTGGTGATCTCAGGTGCCGGCTTTGACAACCTTGAACTCATTACTTCGATGTGGTCCTCTATTTGTTCCAGCAAATCTTTCTCGGTGGTGCGGAGGACCGACCGGATCTTCATCATCGCCGTGCTGTAATTCCTGCCATTGCTTTCGTCGGTGAGTTTGCCAACCAGTTTTTCGGCAGTGAGAAAGGCGATGGCCTCCTCACGGGTGAACATAACAGGTGGCAAACGATAGCCTTCCATCAGTGAATAACCCACCCCGGCTTCACCGATGACAGGCACACCGGATTCATCAAGGGATTTGATGTCGCGGTAAACGGTACGCAAACTTATGTTGAATCTCGCGGCGATATCCTGGGCCTTAACAACCCTTTTGGATTGCAGCTGGATCAGAATGGCCGATATACGATCAATCCTGTTCATTTTGTCAGATCAGTCTTTCCATCTTCCCGATTTCTTCAGGAAGCGGACGAGTAGATACAGGAGCAGCAACAGCGGCAGGATGATTGCAAGCAGGTTGTTCCTGAGATGGTCGTCATAGCCCGTCAGCTGCGGATACCTGAACAAAAGGATCAGCGTGATACCCGTCAGCCAGATATACTGTGTATTGTATTCCTTCAGCACCCATCTTTTCCACCTGAATTCCATGGAAGAAAAGGTTTTAGAAAGTCCTCGCGGATCGGGTATCCATCTGTTGACCCTTTTACAGTAGTTGTCAAATGACTGGCCGAATTTTCCGCGCAGGAAATTTTCTTCTGCCAACACAATCGCCTGGTAAATGACAAAGAACAGGGGCATGATCACCAGCACATAAAGCAAAGAGTTCGACAATACGCCCACTCCAAAGAGCATAAGGATATTTCCCACATACAATGGATTGCGGCAGTGACTGAATATGCCAGTGGTCACGAGTTCTTCGGCATACACGTGTCCGTCTTTGCCGCCGCGGATAATATAGGCCAGCCCAATAGTGGCGCCTCGGATGGCCTGCCCTGTGATAGTAATGAACAGACCAATCACTATTGGCCACAAATAATAATTAGCGCCGAACGCGGACTCGGTAAACAAACCGGGCGAGGGTACAAAAAGCAAAAGATAAAGGAAGATGAAGAGCCAGTTTCGGTACCTGAAGAAAAAGTTTCCGATCGCGATCATGAAGATTTTTTTGCTATGATTCCCGTGAAATTATACCACTTGAAAAAAACTTCGCAGTGCTCAAATCCCGCGTCACGCATGAGCGTGATGTTCTCACTGGACTTATAGGGTATGAGTACATTTTCAAGGGCCTCTCTTTTCTGTGAAATCTCCATCTCGCTGTAATGATTGCGACGCTTCATGTCGTAATAATATTTGATGAAATCCCGGTTGAACCGGCTGTCCTCGGCGAGGATCTTTTCAACGATGATCAGGGTGCCATCGGCCACGAGGCCGTCAAAAATCTGCTTGAGCAGACGTTCGCGGTTCATCGGACGAACAAACTGAAGGGTCAGGCATAAGACCACAACTGAAGCATTGTCTATCTGAACAAATTTATTCAGGTCGGCCACTTCCAGCTCCCAGGGCCGTGTAAGCTCTAACTGATTGAGTTTATTGCGGCATTTGTCCAGCATCTCAGGCGAATCGTCGACACCGATGAATTTGATATTCTGATTTACGGTCTGATCCATGTGAATCATCGTTGTTCCTGTGGAACACCCCAGGTCGTAAATCGAACTGCCCTCCTTGGCTTGATCCGCGGCGAGCTCCGCAATCATTCTTTGCATTTCCTCATAATAAGGAACAGACCGGTTCACCATGTCATCAAATACGCCGGCTACCTTGCTGCTGAATTTGAAATCAGCAGGTTTGGCATACTTGTCGTTGAAAACCTCATCTCTTTCCATATACAGGCCATTATTTTAAATATAAAAACTACAAGATATTTGAATAATAGCAATTATCGACGGAAAGCAATACCTTATCTTCGCACAACTTTTTCCGAAGCATGAAGGTCCTAATTCAACAAGCCCGGGTAATCGATCCAACTTCGTCCTATCATGAAACCATCCAGGACATAATTGTCAACGATGGAGTGATCGGGAAAATTGGTTCCATCGATGCAGCAGACGCAGACCACCGAATTAGTGGTGAGTCGCTCCACGTTTCTCCTGGATGGGTAGACGTTTTCGCCAGCTTCCCCGATCCCGGATACGAACACAAGGAAACTCTTGAATCCGGATCAGCAGCGGCCGCCGCAGGAGGCTTTACAGACGTCTTTCTGATTCCCAATACCAAGCCGGTAACCGACAACAAATCCCAGGTAGAATACCTCAGCAACCGGTCTCTTCCATTTACCGCAAGGATACATCCCCTGGGCGCTATATCCAGGAATACCGAAGGCAAGGACCTTGCGGAAATGTATGACATGCGCAACAGCGGAGCCGTGGCCTTTAGCGATGGCATTAACCCGGTTCAATCGGCAGGTCTTCTCCTCAAAGCACTCCAGTACGTAAAAACATTCGATGGGGTCATCATCCAGATACCCGACGACAAGAGCGTTGGTGCAAATGGACTGATGAATGAAGGCATCATGTCTACCCAACTGGGCCTTGCCGGCAAGCCGCTGATTGCAGAAGAATTACTGGTTGCGAGGGACATCAAACTTACCCGCTATGCCGACTCCAAACTGCATTTCACGGGAGTAACATCATCAAAGTCCCTTGAATACATAAGAAGAGCCAAGGATGCAGGACTACAGGTCACCTGTTCGGTGACGCCCTATCATCTCTTCTTCACCGATGAATACCTGACCGGCTACGATTCAAATTTCAAAGTGTATCCCCCACTCCGCACCGAGGCAGACAAAAATGCGCTGCTCGGTTTTGTCAAAGACGGCACCATCGACTGCATCGCGACGCATCACATTCCCCAGGACTACGACAGTAAAATACTCGAGTTTGAGTATGCAAAAATTGGAATGATCGGACTGGAGACCTGTTACCCCGTGCTAAAGACCGTTTTACCGGATGTTCCGGAAAGCCGGTGGGTGGAGCTGCTCAGTATCAATCCAAGGAAGATCTTTGCCCTGCCCCAACCGCATATTGAGGAAAATGAAATGGCCGTTCTTAGTATATATTCACCGAAAGGCAAAACAATTATCGACCGGAACTTCTTTTATTCAAAATCAGTCAACAGTCCATTTATCGGCCAGGAACTCAATGGAAAAGTGCTGGGTATCATCCGGCACAAACAGTTATTTCTCAGAAAATAATTAAACATCATGGAAAATGCAGCCAGGCAACCCAACACGGGCCTCTCATACGGACTGATCGCAGGCCTGATCATCGTTTTGATAACTCTTTCTCTCTATCTGGGAGGTATCGACATGTATTTGAGCCCCGCTGCATTTATCACCTACCTGGTGATGATCACCTTTGCGGTGGTCGCGGCCCTGAAGAAAAGGAAAATGAATGGCGGCTACCTCTCCTTTAAGGAAGCCCTGAAAATAACGTTCACCGTATTTGCCATCTCGCTGCTGCTTCAATCGCTGTTCGTTTATATACTGTTCAATTTTATTGATGTTTCTTTTAAAGAAGCCCTGATTCAGGCATCAATGGACAAGGCCGAACAGATGATGAGAAAGTTTGGGCTCCCCGATTCGGAAATTGAAAAAGCCACTGATCCAAAGCGGACTATGGACCAATTCAGCATCCTTGGAGTTTTACTCGGCTATGCGATGACCTGTATTGTCGCCTTTATCTTTTCACTTTTGATTTCCGCTATCGTGAAAAAAAACAAACCCGAATTTCCAAATATCTAATAACCACTGATGGATATTTCCGTTGTAGTTCCCCTGTTTAATGAAGAAGAATCGCTTCCTGAGCTTTGCGCCTGGATCGACAGGGTGGCCGATGCCAATAACTACAGCTATGAAATAGTGATGGTCGACGATGGCAGCACGGATGACTCCTGGAAAATAATTGAAAAACTGGCCGTTGACAATCCGAATGTCAAAGGCATCAAGTTTCAAAGGAACTATGGGAAGTCGGCCGCACTCAATGAAGCATTCAAGGCAGTGACTGGTGAAGTGGTGGTGACGATGGATGCTGACCTGCAAGACAGTCCCGATGAAATTCCGGGTCTCAGGAAAATGGTTATTGAAGACGGCCTGGACCTGGTCAGCGGATGGAAAAAAGTAAGACATGATCCCATCAGCAAAACCATTCCCTCCCGCTTCTTCAACTGGGTTACGAAGAAAACAACGGGCATACCTTTGCATGATTTCAATTGCGGCCTCAAAGCTTACAAGTTGAAAGTGGTGAAAAATATCGAAGTCTACGGAGAGATGCACCGCTACATCCCCGTGATCGCCAAATGGTCGGGGTTCAAAAAGATCGGTGAGAAAATTGTGGAACACCGCCCAAGAAAATATGGCACATCGAAATTTGGGATCGAGCGCTTCATCAAGGGTTTTCTTGACCTGGCATCCATTCTCTTTGTAGGCAGATTTGGGAAGAGGCCCATGCATTTCTTTGGTTCCTGGGGCACCGTTTCCTTTGTTTTCGGCTTCACTGTTTTTTTATACCTCACCATCTCCAAGTTCTTTCTTGACAAAACCGGGATGACACAAAGGCCGCTGTTCTTTTTCGCTATCCTCGCAATGATCATAGGAACCCAGCTTTTTGTCACCGGCTTCCTTGCCGAATTGATGACCAGGAATGCCCCCGGCAGAAATTTCTACCTGCTGGAAAAGAAAATCAGGTGCTGAAGAAAGTCATTATCATTGGTCCTGCCTGGCCGCTCAGAGGCGGGCTGGCCACATACGACCAGCGACTGGCCAAGGCTTTTAACGACGACGGGTACGAAGCCTCGATCTATTCATTCTCCCTTCAGTATCCGAAATTTCTGTTTCCCGGAACCACGCAGTTTTCATCAGACCCTCCACCACAGGGGCTCGATATTCAAACGGCGATCAATTCAATCAACCCCGCGAACTGGATAGTGGTGGGCAACCGCATCCGGAGGGAAAGACCGGATCTGATAGTGGTCAGGTTCTGGCTACCCTTCATGGGACCCGCGTTGGGAACAATCCTGAGAATTGTACGTAAAAATAAACATAGCAGGATCATCGCCATCACCGACAACGTAATCCCGCATGAGAAGCGTTTTGGTGATAAAAATTTTACGAGCTATTTTCTGAAAGCCTGCGATGCCTATATAACCATGAGTGAAAAGGTGATGAAGGACCTCAGGACCTTCAACGAGGATAAGCCGGCTATACAGGTACTTCATCCGCTTTATGATAATTTCGGTGAACCGGTCCCCAAATCGGTCGCCAGGCAGAAACTAGGCATTGATGTGAATGGTCATCTGGTACTCTTTTTCGGATTTATCCGGAAGTACAAGGGTTTGGATATCCTGCTGCAGTCCATAAAATTACTCGCGGATCAGCACGACGCGGCCCATACAGAGGTACCAAAATTGCTGATTGCCGGAGAGTTCTATGAAGACGCCAGACCCTATGAAGCTCTAATCGAACGACTTGGTATCAGTCAACACCTCATCCTCAGAACTTCGTTTATCCCAGACAGTGAGGTAAAATATTATCTCTGCGCTGCAGATCTCGTGGTTCAGCCATATCGTAATGCAACACAGAGTGGGGTCACTCCACTAGCCTATCATTTCGAAAAACCCATGGTAGTGACGAATGTTGGCAGCTTGCCCGATCTGGTACCTCACCTGAAATCGGGTCTGGTGGCTGAACCAGACGCGGAATCAATCGCTGCTGCTATTCACCTTTACTTTGAATTAGGCGAAAATTATTTTATTCCTCATCTTCGCAGCGAAAAACAAAAGTACTCCTGGAGCAGATTGCTGGAGGCGATTACAACCTTGGCCAATGATATACAGAAGTAAGGCTCCGTTAAGGATCGGGCTTGCTGGTGGCGGAACTGATGTCAGCCCTTACTGCGATCTCTACGGAGGAGCAATACTCAATGCCACAGTGTCGCTGTTTGCTTACGCCAACATCGAACCCATTGAAGACAACGCTATCATCCTGCACGCCGTCGATCGCAAGGAAGAACAACGATTCGAATGGAGCACTGAATTACCTGTCAATGGTAAACTCGATCTGCTCAAAGGGGTTTACAACAGGATCCAGAGAACTTATAGCCTGCCACTGACCGGGTTCCGTCTGTCCACCTTTGTTGATGCCCCCGCGGGTTCCGGCCTCGGCACCTCCTCCACCCTGGTGGTAGCTATAATCGGCGCTTTTGCTGAGATGCTCAGACTACCACTGGGCGAATACGACATCGCCCATCTTGCCTATGAAACCGAAAGGATCGACATGAAGATGGCCGGAGGACGGCAGGATCAGTATGCCGCCACCTTTGGTGGTGTGAACTTCATGGAGTTCTCTGCAGGTGATAAAGTGATCGTGAATCCCTTGCGGATCAAACAGCAGTATCTTTTTGAACTGGAAAATAACCTGTTGCTTTATTACACCGCAACCACCAGGGAGTCTGCGAAGATCATAGAAAAGCAGAGCCAGAATGTAGTGGACAAGAAAGGAAAATCTATTGACGCAATGCATCAGCTGAAACAACAGGCACAGATGATGAAAGAAGCACTCCTCAAAGGCAGGGTGCATGAAATCGGTGACATCCTCGACTTCGGGTTCAGACAGAAGCGGGATATGGCAGAAGGCATTTCAAATACGCTGATGGAGGAGATATATGAGTCAGCCAAAAAAGCCGGGGCCACCGGCGGGAAAATTTCAGGCGCAGGTGGCGGCGGTTTTATGATATTTTACTGCCCCGCGAATACCAAGTACCGTGTGATCGATGCACTTAAACCATTTGGAGGATATTGTAATAGTTACCAGTTTGTGGATCATGGACTCACTAGTTGGACGATTTAAAAAACAATGATGAAAGAGAAAATAAAAAATATTATCAGTAGTTCCATCGATGTGAAATCTATGGTGTTGAATGATGATGTATTGCTGACGACAGTGCAACAGGTGGCCGAAATGATGGTCAGCGCACTAAAAAACGGCCAGCGCATCTATTTTTGTGGCAATGGTGGCAGCGCTGCAGATGCCCAACATCTTGCCGCGGAATTCTCTGGCAGATTCTATACCGACCGGCGGGCACTTCCCGCTGAGGCCCTGCATTGCAACACCTCCTACCTCACCGCGGTAGCCAATGATTACAGTTATGACGTGGTTTACTCCAGGCTTATCGAAGGCATAGCCAATCCGGGCGACATACTAGTGGGTCTTTCAACCTCGGGGAATTCAAAAAATATTGTCGCGGCTTTTGAAACAGCCAGGAAAAATAATATCCCCACCGTGGGTTTCACCGGCGCCGATGGCGGCGTGATGAGAACCCTCAGTGACTATCTCATCAATGTCCCATCTGCCGACACTCCCCGCATACAGGAATCGCATATTCTGCTTGGTCATATTGTTTGCCAATTGGTTGAAGAATTGTTTTTTCAGCCATGATCAGGGAAACGATACTGCTTGCAGGCGGGTTAGGCACCAGATTAAGATCAGCAGTGCCCGATCTGCCAAAATGCATGGCCCCCGTAGCCGGCCGTCCTTTCCTCGCCCACCTGATTGATCATTGTCTTCAACAGGGCGTGGAATCATTTATTTTTTCTTTGGGCTATAAACATGAAAGCATTCAGAATTTTCTTGCTGACGAATATCCTTCACTGGAATCAAAAAACTTAATCGAAAAACAGCCCCTCGGAACCGGGGGCGCTGTGAAAGCGGCCTGCACCCTTGCACAGGGAAAGCAAGTGCTGATAATGAATGGCGACACCTTATTTGATGCTGACCTTGCGGCACTCTGCCGCTTTCATCGGGACAACAGGTCCGTAAGTACTCTCGCGCTCAAGCCCATGAAGGATTCAGACCGTTACGGCGTGGTGGAAATCGACGACCAGGGCCGGATCCAACAATTCAGGGGAAAAAACTGGTACGCGGAAAGCCTGATCAACGGTGGCGTTTATGCGCTCAACACGGAAGAATTTCTTTCCCTGCCATTGCCCGACAAATTTTCCTTCGAAAAAGACTACCTGGAAAAATATTCTTCCTCCCGGCGATTCTTCGGTTTTGTCCAGGAAAAATATTTCATTGATATAGGAGTACCCGAAGATTTTCAAAAAGCCCAGATCGAATTACCTTTGCATTATGATTAATCCCAGGCAGACCGTTCCGTCCAGTAAACTTGATCTGTCCCGTGTCGATAAAACATGGACACTGTTTCTGGATCGCGACGGAGTGATCAATCACGAAAAGACAGACTACGTCTACAACTACAATGAATTTGTATTTTATGAAGGGGTACTGGATGCTTTCAAGAAATTCCGCTTTCTTTTCGGTCACATCATCGTGATTACCAATCAAAGGGGTGTAGGCAGAGAGCTGATGACCGAGGCGGATTTACAACTGATTCATCAATCCATGCAAACCGATATAAGCGGTGCCGGCGGCAAACTCGATGCGATCTATTATTGTACTTCCATTGACAATGCGCATCCGAACAGAAAACCCAACCCCGGAATGGCGATCCAGGCCTTTAAGGACCATGAAGGCATCAACCCCGACAGAACGATTATGGTAGGAAACAATTTGAGCGACATGGAATTTGGCAAAAACGCGGCCATATACACTGTTTTGCTTACCACTACCGGCACCAAGGTAAGATTGCCACATCCGCTGGTGGATGCTCAATTTGATACACTGTATGATTTTGCACTTGCTTTGCCTGATCTCAGGTAAGATCGTTATCTGAATCCATCGCCAGGACCGCTGCGCTGGAACTCAATGTATTGCTTGAAATTCAACACGTCTTTCTTTATCAGCTTCCTGAATAAGGGATTTAGCAATTTGGCTACTCCTCCACCGATATTGCCGGCTGGCGGACGATAACTGATCATGACCCGGATCTCTGTGCCCTGGTGGCCCAGTGCGTCGCGGAATTCAACCTTCCCCGCATTTTCAATTGTTGACCCTTCCAGTGATCTCCAGGAGAGCAAGGCTCCAGGTTCATCCTTAACAATTTCAGCATCCCAGCTAATGGTCATCGGACTGTTCTCCGGTATCCGGGCCTCCCAATGCGACCTGGTGCCATTGATTTCGCTCACATTAATCAGGTGATTCATAAACCTTGGCAAGGTGCCCAGGTTTCTCCAGGCAGAATAAACCTCATTGCGTGGCTTGTTGACGGTGAAGGAGGTCCTGACATTCACACTCTGCGTTCGTGTACCATCCACGTTAAAGCGATGATAGGCCAGGCAATGGCCAGATGCTCCGCGAAATATAAGGTAAGAACCGATAGCCGTGCGAAGTACAGATCTCAGTGGGGACTTCCGGAATTTGTGAATTCCACTATAGATCAGCAGCACACCAAACCCAAGTGATAGTCCCCTTTCAAAACTGCTGACATTTTCAATTGGACCAACGGAATGCGTTGCATTTTGTTTTTCTTCTTCGTGCCCTGGATGGGTTTCGACCTGTGCCATATGTAATTTTTCTTCAATCACTACCAAAACCTTGCTCAATCAAGGATTCAGAAAGGGCGTAAAATTGTCAAAATTTGCATCTTGCTGATATTCATCGGGTTAGAACGATGACCCTAGGTGAATGTTCAACCCTGTTTTGTGACCGTATTATAAATCCAAGTTAAGTGAGTATTTATATACCCAGGAAAAATCTGGGATCGCTAATTTTACGGATAACTATGAAATACCCATTTTATTCTATCGCCTGGTATGCCGGACGCATTCTGAGCCTGATTTTAGTCCTGGTCTTCCAGTTCACAATTAATGCTCAAACGAAATCTCCCGTTGTTCACGAGGAACTTGCCCGCAAAGAAGATTCATTGAAATGGTTTGCTGACAGCATGATCAACGCGGTGGAAGCTCCCGACCGGTTTCGGGCAGACAGCAATTTTGTTCGCAGTTTTGTCAGGGCATTGAGGTATAAGGGCTCCTTTGCTTATCCTTTTGATTCATTGCTCACCATTTCAAAACTGTATCCCGCAGACAGCAGTTTCCGGATCTTCACCTGGCAGTTAAAAAAAGATGAATACACTTACTTGCAGAAAGGGGCGATACAAGTTCATACGGATGATGGCTCCCTGAAATTATTTCCACTTTTTGATTATTCGATGTTCACCGCCAAACCATATGATTCAGTACGGACATCAGAAAACTGGATCGGAGCTATTTACTACCGCCTGATCGAAAAGTCGTTCAGGGGCAAGAAATATTATACCCTGCTTGGCTTTGATGACTTCAGTGTAAGCAGCAACAAAAAGTGGATAGAGGTCTTGCATTTCAACGACAAAAAGGAACCGGTCTTTGGTGGACCTTATTTTTCTTATAAAGACGACACTACGAAAAAAAATATCCAGTCGCGGTTTTTAATGGAATATAAAAAAGAAGCGAATACCGTTTTGAATTATGACCCTGAACTGGACATGATCGTATATGATCACCTCGTTTCTGAAACTGAGGAACCTGAAAAAAAGAACACCTATATACCTGATGGAACCTATGAAGGGTTCAAATGGAGCAACGGGCAATGGCTACATGTGGACAAGGTTTTCAATTTCGCTCTCAAGGATGGGCAGTTTCCTGTGGATGAGCAACTGCGTGATGCGCAGGGAAATATCAATGAGAACAAGCTGGAAGAGGCTTCGCAGCGAAATATTGAAAAGGCGAAGAAGAAAAAATAAGATGTTATGCTGGGCCGCAAAACCTCCAGCCTACCGGCATTTATTTAACTGTCTTTCATGAAACCCCGACGGTTAAGATCAATCCTCCAGTCTCAGCACTGCGAGAAACGCCTCCTGCGGCACTTCCACATTTCCAATCTGACGCATTCTTTTCTTGCCTTCCTTTTGCTTTTCCAGCAGCTTGCGTTTACGACTTATGTCTCCGCCATAACACTTAGCAGTAACGTCCTTGCGCATGGCTGATATCGTTTCGCGGGCAAGCACTTTCGCACCAATAGCAGCCTGGATGGCGATCTGGAATTGCTGTCTTGGAACCAGTTCCTTCAGCTTTTCACACAACTTCTTGCCAAACTCCTGTCCCTTACTCCGATGGATAAGCGCACTTAGCGCATCTACTTTATCGCCATTGAGAAGAATGTCCATTTTCACAATCTCACTCTCGCGATAACCGATGGGCGAGTAATCGAATGAAGCGTACCCCCTCGTTTGTGATTTGAGCTTGTCGTAGAAATCGAAGACGATCTCTGTCAGGGGCATTTCGAAGATGAGCTCCACCCTGGTGGTAGTAAGATAACTCTGGTTCACCAGGTTGCCCCTTTTCCCCAGGCAAAGCGTCATGATATTGCCTATATAGTCCGGTTTGGTAATGATCTGCGC
>Ga0193752_1001113_pt1 | contig 23233 bp, 18 predicted proteins | sample H1c1metaG_FD_144924 | JGI IMG/M metagenome (GOLD analysis project Ga0193752, IMG submission 144924) | Soil microbial communities from a riparian zone of the East river system, Colorado, United States - H1c1 | ecosystem: Environmental > Terrestrial > Soil > Riparian zone | place: USA: East River...
CTCTGCAGCGTCAGGATAGTTCAAGTTCTATCAGATAAGGCACCGAGATACGAGTTCTAAAGGCCGGCCCAGAGTTTGGCCTTAAGCTGTTTTGAGCCAGCACGAAGCCGTTCTCCTTAATATTATACGGTGCTTCCTGGATCGTGAATAGATTTTATATTATAAACGGAAAGGCACCTAAATTAACTCCTGGCGAAGAATCGCACCTGAGCTTTTCGGACTGTCGCATCGGGAGAGGCGGAGAAACCAGAGACAGAATGTGGAGGCATAACTACTATGCGATTTCAGATCTTATGACCAAGGGGCCCTTGGGCAGATATTATTGCGTGGACGGCCTTCGTCCGTCAGGAGGGGGGACAATAAGAATAGATTAAACGAGCGCGCCCTTTTATTCAAGGGAGTAATTCAGCCTCTGAATAGTTTAAATGGGTCCATTTGACTAATAAATGAAAGGAAAACGGGAGGGACTCGATGTTCCACGTGGAACATTAGCCAAAATAGGCCTTTAAAAGTTTGTTTTCTGCTGCTCTCATAGCAGCGGCTTCCGATTTGGACTTGTCTTTATATCCGCATAAATGCAAAGCACCATGGAAAATCACACGATGCAGTTCTTCCTGAAAGGAAATGGAATGTGTGCGGGCGTTATCTTTTACCCTGTCAACACTAATATAAATCTCCCCATCCAGTCGGGAGCGGCTTGAGGACAGGTCAAAAGTTATGATATCCGTGTAAAAGTCATGCTTGAGATAACCTTGATTTATTTTAAGCAGATAATTATCCGAACAAAGGATATAACTAAGTGACGCCAGGGATTTCTTTTCGGTCTTAAATAATTTAAATAAAAACACTTTAAGAGCTTTTCTGTTTTTTAAGGTACAAGGAACAGTAAAGTGGAAAACAATACCGGGATCCGTTAATTCTGAAGGCATTTCCAAAATTCGTAAAGTTGTTTGAACAGACAAAGCTACATTTGTCTATACACCATGAAAAAAAGACTTTCAGACCTAAGATCAGGAATTTCGGCCCGAATAGTGTCATTTGAAGATAACGACTTGTTCCTAAAATTGATGGAGATGGGATGTGTGCCAGGCGAAATTGTTAAGGTTGAACAAGTAGCGCCACTCGGAGACCCCATTTCGATCACTGTGGCGGGCTATAACCTGAGCCTCCGCCTGAATGAAGCTGATAATATATTTGTAGAGGTGTTGTGATCTGTTCAGGAATAATCCATTGAACAATGAAAATAGGACTATACTTCGGATCATTTAATCCGATCCACCATGGGCACCTGATCATTGCCACCCACATCGTTGAAAATACAGATTTGGACCAGGTGTGGTTTGTTGTTTCTCCGCATAACCCGCTCAAACACACTGTTGGCTTACTCAACGAATATCATAGGTTACATCTGGTTAAGCTGGCAATTGATGGCGCCGACCAGCTCCGCGCTTCAGACATTGAATTTTACCTGCCCAAACCTTCGTTTACCATTGATACACTCACTTATATCCATGAGAAATATCCACAGCATTTGTTCTCGGTTATCATGGGAAGCGATAGTCATCAGAATCTTCCCAAATGGAAAAACCATCAGCAAATTTTATCCAACTATCCCCTGTTTGTTTATCTCCGACCCGGTTACCAGGTAAGTCCGGATATAAATCCGCGGGCTCTATCTACAGTCACTGTCTTAAATGCTCCCCTGCTTGAGATTTCAGCTTCACACATCAGGGCCAATTTAAAAGAAGGGAGATCTATCCGGTATCTTGTACCCGACAAGGTTGCTGATGAAATTTCCAGGAACGGGTACTATCACTAACGTTTTTGTAAAATATTGATAATCAGTTAAATACAATCGATAGAGTGAATAAAACTACTTCGGCGGCTATACTTTCCATTTCTTTATTGCTTAGCCATTTAATTATAACGGCCCAGCCCCCAACGGATAAAAAATTGCAAAAAAAGGTCGATCTGCTTGTTAAGGGCTTTGGTGGCGATATAGGAGTATATGTAAAAAATCTTCGATCCGGAAAAATTTGGCAGGTGAATGCAGACTCTGTTTTTCCAACAGCAAGCATGGTCAAAATTCCCATTCTTATCGGGATAATGGATAAAATCAGTAAAAACGAATTGTCCTATGAACAGCCACTAATTTATAAAGACTCTTTATTATATGAGGGTGACGACATTCTCGGATCATTTAAAAATGATGAGAAAATTCAACTTGGCAAGGTAGTCATGCTTATGCTAACTACAAGTGATAATACTGCAAGTCTTTGGTTGCAATCACTGGCGGGTACGGGCACACGAATAAACCAAATACTCGATAGTCTCGGGTTAATATATACAAGAGTGAATTCGCGTACTCCCGGACGGGAAACAAACCGCACATTCTTTGGATGGGGTCAAACCTCTCCACGTGAAATGGCAACATTAATGGAAAAAATCTATAGAGGACAGGTGATCAATAAAACGGCATCCGAAAAAATGCTCAGGCTGCTTGGAAGAAATTTTTATGACGATCATGCTATCGGAGCAATTCCTCCCTATATATTTGTTGCATCAAAACATGGAGCAGTTAATCAATCGCGTAGCGAAACGCTGCTGGTGATGGCGCCGCATGGACCATATATATTTTCCATCATTACAAAAAATCAGAAAGATCAAAGCTGGGAAAATTCAAACGAAGGATGGGTACTGGCATCAAAGCTATCTGCTATGCTGTGGAATTATTTTGAACCAAAGTCTGACTGGAAAAAATAAATATTAATTTCAACCGACATAACAAAGAGTGACTCTTCTTCGTCATATTCCATTTCTTAAAGCCGTGTTTTTACATAGCATAACTGCATTTGGCGGACCACAAGGTCATTTTGGTATGATGATGAAAACATTCGTGAAGCAACGGCGGGACATAACCGAAAATGAGCTCATGGAATATAATTCGTTTTGCCAGTTATTACCGGGCGCATCTTCAACACAGGTACTTACTTTGATCGGATACAAAAGAGGTGGAATTATTCTTGGGATCCTGACGTTGATGATATGGATATTCCCGGCCTGTTTGTTAATGGGTGCATTTTCATTTTTACTTAAGTACATGGATCAGGAAAATATCCGAAACGGAATTTTCAAATTCGTTAAGCCAATGGCAGTTGGATTTCTGGCCTACGCAGCTTCCATTTCTGTAAGGCTTGCAGTGCATAATACTATAACGAGAGTTATATTAGTTGTAAGCATCATAATAACATTTCTTTTATTCAAAACGCCATGGATTTTTCCGGGCCTGATTGTGCTTGGTGGTTTCGTAACCAATTTAAGTGACAAACGAATTCCACAATCGGCCGAGGTACCTAAAAAAATTCAGTGGGGTAATATCTGGATGTTTGGGATCATATTTTTGTTGGCAGGACTTTTTAGTGAGTTGGCCAGAAAAAACGACTGGGAGTCGCGTAATCAATTCAATCTTTTTGAAAACACTTACCGTTTCGGCAGTCTTGTATTTGGAGGCGGCCAGGTTTTAATTCCAATGATGTATGAGCAATATGTTGCGAGGCCGCAGTCGAGGGTAGTACAAATGAAAAACGAGGGGAAGCTTCAAAATGTTATCAGCATTCCGCGTGAAGAATTTTATACTGGTGCAGGTGTTGTGCGTGCAATACCAGGGCCGGTTTTTTCAATTGCATCTTTTACTGGAGGAATGGCTTTACGGGATAAGGGCATTGGCTGGCAAATCGCCGGATGCATCATAGCCTCTGCAGCTATTTTTCTGCCTAGTGCATTGCTCGTGATATTCTTTTTTCCGATCTGGAATAATCTTAAAAAATATGCGGTGGTATACCGCGCTCTTGAAGGTATCAATGCTGTTGTAGTCGGGATAATGATTGCCTCCACGCTTTATATGATGAAGGATATCTCTTTAACAGAACTAAAAACAATAAGCATTCTTAATATTGGGGTGATAATGGTAACCTGGGCTCTGCTAACAGTGAAAAAAATACCATCTCCTTTTATTGTTTTATTTTGTTTATTACTTGGATGGCTGTTCTAAAAACTCCCCTCCTGCGAAGGAGGGGAAGGCGTCGAAGACGACAGGGGTGGTTGTTTTTGAACTCGCATCCTCTTTGAACTCGCATCCTCTTTTAGTTTGGGGAACCAAAGAACAACCACCCTCCTCCGCTAAAGCTACGGAGGCCAAAGCCCGCTCGCTACGCTTGCCGCCCTCCTTCGCAGGAGGGCAACCATATACCCTTTTAATTTTCCATAACTTTTGGTGATTCAATCACCTGCAGTAGTTCTATCGTGTGTTCAAGCAACCCAATCTTTTTGCGGAACATGGCCTCCATGATATCCAGTTCTTTTGAAAATCTCACAGTCTTTTTGTTTTTTTCAAGCACAGCCTTATGCTCAATCAGGTGCCTGATTATCTTTTCTTCAATTGTTTTAGTGAAATATAATACACCGGAATGGAGTCTTTCGTTCAGCAATGCGGATTGGCCGCTGTCACGGAATTCAGCAATCAACCCGATGAGCTGTTTTGCAAATTTGCCCGCGATAACCTGCAACGAATTTGATTCAGTCAGTATTAGCTGCGCCAGATCCAGGCTTCTTTGTTTTTCGACATGTTTTCTTGGCCTGGTCGTTTTTAGATGGTGTTGGCTGGCTTCTATAAGTTTAGAACAATCAAAATACTTATGAAGAGAATTAATACCCTGTAATGTTCGTTCAGATTGAAGACTGTTAACAAGCTTCATTTCATCTGCCTCCAGTTCTGAGAAAGCAATAATCTGTTGATCCGTTTTGACAGCTGCCGGATGAATGCGCGAATGAAGTACAATTCCTTCAAGGCTGGTACATCTGCTTAGAGCAACATAAACCTGTCCCGGAGCAAACGCATTGCCAATATCTATGATCGCCTTTTCAAATGTGAGTCCCTGGCTTTTATGAATGGTAATAGCCCAGGCTAGTCTTACGGGGTATTGAGTAAATGACCCGACCTCTTCCTCTTCGATCTCGCCCTTTTCAGTATTATAATTATAACGGATATTTTTCCAGGTTTCTTTTTCCAGTTCCATTTTGATGGAACTATCTGAAAGCTGGACAATAATTTTTTCCTGGGTGATGCTTGTGACAACTGCCAGTTTCCCGTTGAAATATCGCTTCAATTCGCCAGTCTCATTTTTGACAAACATAATCTGCGCCCCTTTTCTTAAAGACAGATTCTGATCTGTTGGAAAATTTTTGTCGGGAAACTCACCGGTTATTTTCGCTTCAAATACAAATGGCGGATCTGTTAACTGGTGAAGTGCAGATTGATTGATGGTGTCTGCCTTGTTATTATGTGTTGTCAGTGTGATGTATCGCTCTTTATCGGTTGACTGAAGGGTTGGATCATACAGGCTATTAAGCAATTCAAAGTCTGATGTGATCAGGTTGTTGTTTCTTACGCGATTCAGGACATCAATGAAATGCTGATCATTTTGACGGTATATTTTTTTTAATTCAATGTAAACCGGCGGCGCTTCCCGGATAACCTTAGAATGAAAGAAGAACGGACTTTCATAATGATTTTTAAGAATTTGCCATTGATCGTCCGGCATCACAGGAGGTAGCTGAAACAGATCTCCGATTAGCAATACCTGGACGCCACCAAAAGGCTGATGAAGATTGTTACGGAATTGTCTCAGGATGATATCGATGGCGTCCAGCATGTCTGCCCGCACCATAGAGATTTCATCAATAATTAATAACTCCAGCTCCGTGAGCAATTTTCTTTTCGAAGAGAAAAATCGGATATTCCGGAAAAGAGAGTGTTGGTCGGTAATACCGTTCTGGTGATTATTCAATGCATTATGGGTCGTAGGAATAAATGGCCCAAACGGTAATTGAAAAAATGAATGAAGTGTTACACCTCCGGCATTTATTGCCGCCACCCCGGTTGGTGCCGCTACAACGGTTTGTTTTAACGTTGTTTCCCTGATGTACTTCAGAAATGTAGTCTTCCCGGTTCCGGCTTTACCTGTCAAAAAAACGGGTCTGTTGGTTTGATTAACGAAGTTTGCCGCCAGTTGAAAAAGTGTATTGCCTGGATCGCTCTTGAACTGATTCATCAATTCAAAAATAATTAAAAGAGAGATGGTTTCAGCGCAGCAATTTATTTCAGACCTCTATATTATTTTCCTGCATCCACTGCCAGTAATTTAACACGATCCTGATTTCTGCAAAGGAATAGTCATCCCCCAGTTTTTCCTTGACTGGCATAGCAGCATTACCGCCGATCTCTTTGACGGCCTCAAATATGTGAGCGATTTTTTCTTTTGATAATAATACATGAGGATCCAACTGACCTTTTCTGACATAGTGAGCCAGGTGACCCTCAATTGTGCTTCGCAACAGCTGCCGTTGTTCAGATATATCTTCTACCGACTGGCCCTCATTGAACATTTTGAGTGTAATCGATTTGGTGTCACTGGTTCGTTCATGTTTTGGGGTTGTATGGTCTTTGGTTTTTCCTTTTGTGTTTTCCTTTATCAACGACAAAAATTCTGGTCCATACTTTTTAAGCTTTACTTCACTAAAACCATCAATGAGAGACATTTTTTCGAAAGAATCAGGTTGGTTTCTGGCAAGAGCCAATAAAGTGGCATCAGAAAAGATGTTATGCGGTACCGTATTTTCTTTTTCTGCCATTTTCTGCCTGGCTGCTTTGAACAATCCAAAAAATTTATCTTCAGATGAAAAGGATTTTTCTGCGACCGCAGCTTGTTTCCCAGCCGGTTCAAATAATTCAACTTTTGTGAGGCCGCGTAAAACGCTCCAGCTACCCGCATTGAGCTTCAACACAGGGTACTCACCCGCGGTTTGAGTAATCAATCCCATGTCAATCAGTTGCCGTATATTTCTTTTCCACTCGTCCTTATCCCACTCGGTTCCAACTCCATAAGTTTTCAATGTAAAATGATCATCTTTAACCGATTTACTGCCACGCAGAAAATCAATGATATAATTAGTGCCAAACTTTTCTCCCAGCCGGCTGACAGCGCTCAATAATTTTTGTACGGGGATCGTCGCATCAAATTTTTTGTATTCGCTCAGACAGGTATCACAGGAACCGCAATGATTCACGGTTTTCTCGCCGAAATAATTGAGTAAAAATTTTCTGCGGCACGAGCGTGTTTCACAATAATTTGCCATTTGATTAAGCTTTTTAAGCATAATCTGCGATTGTTCTTCATTTCCATCAACCGTCGCAAAGCGTTTCAGTTTAAACACGTCACCGGCGCTATAAAACAATATTGCGTCGCTTAGAAGGCCATCGCGCCCGGCCCTTCCGGTTTCCTGATAATAACCTTCAATATTTTTAGGGAGATCGGCGTGAACCACAAAACGAACATTGCTCTTATTGATTCCCATTCCGAATGCAATTGTCGCGACCATTATCCGTACCTCATCTTTTAGAAATTGCTCCTGTCTGGTTTCGCGAATCTTTTTATCCAGACCGGCATGATATGCGGCTGCAGCAAATCCTGCAAGCTTAAGATCTTCAGCAAGTGTTTCTGTTGAGCTCCTGGATAAACAATAGATAATACCGCTTTCGTCTTTTCGCTTGCTCAGGTAAGTGACGAGCTGATCATAATAATCACGTTTTGGCCAGATATAATAATAAATATTCGGCCGGTTGAAAGAAGTCTCAAATAACTGATAAGTTCCAAGTGCAAGCTTTTCAACGATATCTTTTCGGGTCAGGTGATCAGCTGTGGCAGTAAGCGCAATCAAAGGAATTGATGGATACATTTTCTTCAACTGACCCAGAATCAGGTATTCCGGTCTGAAGTCATGTCCCCACTGGCTGATGCAATGCGCTTCATCTATTGCAAACAGGCTGACCTTGATACTTGCCAATGAACTTATAAACTGAGTGTCGCCAAACAAACGCTCCGGCGCTATATATAATAGTTTTAATTCCCCACTCCTGAGCTGATTCTGAATTTCATTTTGCTCTGATGCGCTCTGTGTTGAATTTAGAAAAGCTGCGCTGATTCCGTTTTGTCTCAGCCCATCAACCTGATCTTTCATCAGAGCAATAAGGGGGGAAATGACGATTGCGGTTCCTGGAAATACTAAAGCTGGCAGCTGGTAACAGATAGATTTTCCTCCACCTGTTGGCATTAATACGACGGCATCCTTTCCGGAAAGAACGTGCCGTATAATGGACTCCTGGTTTTGCCTGAATTCCTGGTAACCAAAATTACGATCCAGAACCTCCGTCAGAGATATATTGGGATCATTAAATGACATGTCTGTAAAACTTTCCGTAAGCGGGTTCTTACTTTTATCTTCTGTTTTCATAATAAGCAAATGAAGATATCTGCATTTTGTTATGAATAGTAAGCCAAAACCTCCTGGCTTTGAAAGAAAAAAACTTCAGAAAACAACTAAAAGATCACTGTTTTTTGCGAAAATGCGGTTTGTATCTTCCTTTGTGCCTTGAACCTCTGCCCGGTTCATAAGCCGGGACCGGTCCAAACATATCTGGTATTTTACCTTTTTTCACGGGTGTTCCAAGGAGATGTTCAATGGTAACAAACTTACTCTGTTCCTTTTCGCTGATGAATGTGTAGGCAGTGCCATCCGTTTCTGCTCTTGCGGTACGGCCAATTCTGTGAATGTAATCTTCCCCGTCATTCGGAACATCGTAATTGATAACGAGATCAATATTGTCAATATCGATTCCCCTGGAAATGATGTCGGTGGCTACAAGGATTTTCAAATTCCGGCTCCGGAAGTCAAGCATCACCTGTTCGCGGGCCGATTGAGTAAGATCAGAATGAATTTCTTCAATATTGAATTTTGCCCGTTTCAATTCACGGCTCAATTGCTTAACAGCTTGTTTTTTAGAGCAGAAAATTAAAACGGTCTGATTAACTCTATCCCTGAGGAGATATGTAACCAACGGAATTTTCTGTGCTTCATAAACAACAAATGCTTCCTGAACTATTTTCGCCGGAGGTTTTGAGATTGAGATATTTATTTCTTCGGGGTCGTGAAGGATTTTACGCGCCAGTTCTCTGATTTTTTCGGGCATCGTTGCAGAAAATAGCAGGTTCTGTCTTTTCGGAGGCAAAAATGAAATGATTTTCATTATATCATCGAAAAACCCCATGTCTAACATCCTGTCTGCCTCATCCAGCACGAGATAACGTAGACCCTTGAGCTTAACATAGCCCATATTAAGGTGACTGATCATTCGTCCTGGTGTACAGACTACAATATCAGCTCCCCTGGAGAGTGCTTGTTTTTCAGTTGAAAAGTTAGATCCATCGCCACCACCGTAAACCGCAATAGAACTGATGGATGTAAAATAGGAGAGGCCTTCAAGATTTTGAGCTATCTGGATTGCCAGTTCACGTGTTGGCACAATTACCAATGCATTGATCTGATCATCTGAATGAGATTGTAGCAAAAGATTGATAATTGGGAGCAAATACGCAGCTGTTTTACCGGTGCCTGTCTGTGCAGAGGCAATAATGTCTTTTCCAGCTAAAATCAGAGGAATCACTCTTTCCTGTACCGGTGTTGCGGTTTCATAGCCGGTTGCTTCAATCCCTTCAACAAGAGATTCATGCAGGCCAAATTCTTTAAAATTCAAAATGGGAAATAATTAATTGACTATAAATAGGTCTGTGGTAAAGATAATGCAAAGGGAGGTTGGAATTAAGATAAAATGAGTTGTGTTTCTGTGAAAAATGAAGGCAGGACAGATTATTACCAGCAGAAGATTTTTGCAGTATTTTAGAAACATAACTGCAAAAATCACCTAATATATTGTCTATTAATAGAATATAACTGAGCGGGCTTGAATTAGACTGCAACTATGCGTTGTGATCTATTGTCTCTTTCTCCTTTGGAGCCTCGGTAGGCTCTTGCTCTTCAGCTGAGTCTTCAGCGGCTTTTGGGTTTGTATTTTTGATGCTGAGCTGGAACTTGGTATTCAGGCTGATTTCGTAATTAGCCGTAGCAAAAAGTGTCTTAACTGCATTGTCTTGTAACATTACCGCGGCCAGATCAACAGCAAGTGGTGACGTGCTGATAACATTGGCGACACGACCGTTACTAAATTCAATTGTAAATTTATAACCTGCTTTTCTTCCGCTGCCTGCTCTTTCGAAATCTATGCGATTTAGTGCAAGATTTTGATCGACTGCCGCCGCTTTTTTCATCAGTATCTTAATAATAGGCAGGTATTTGAGCCAAATATGAGTGTACATAAGTCTTGTTTTAATCTTGAAATTGTACAGGAGTGAAAACGGTCAAGCAGTTTCTGTGCCCTGTAGTACAGGCAAGGAGTACAAAGATGCGAATAAAAACGTCGAAAAACTAAAAAATGGGTGGTTTTTTAATAACAGCTCCCCTCCTGCGAAGGAGGGGAAATGCCGAAGGCATGGGGTGGTTGTTCTTTGGTATCACATCCTAAGGACTAATGCGGAACCAAAGAACAACCACCCGCTCGCTCCGCTCGCCGCCCTCCTTCGCGGGAGGGCAGCCACTTACTAACTAAATAAAAACGTAATATCATCTTCCGACAATGATTTCAAAAAGCCTTCGTCTTCTGTAATTAAATCTTCTGCAAGCTGCTTTTTTCTTTGTTGAAGCTGAATGATCTTTTCTTCGATGCTATCCCGGCAAACCATTTTGTAGGCAAATACGTTTTTAGTCTGACCAATCCGGTGGGTCCGGTCGATGGCTTGCTGCTGAACCGCCGTGTTCCACCAGGGATCGAACAGAAACACATAATCCGCAGCCGTAAGGTTCAATCCCGCATTACCCGCCTTTAAACTGATAAGGAATACATTTGTCTTATCCGCCGGATCCTGGAAAGCACTTACCATAGCGGATCTTTTCTCAGGAGGTGTCTGCCCATCAAAATGGAAAAAGGAAATGCCGTTTTTCCTGCATTCCTCTGCTATCAAATCCAGCATTTTGGTGAATTGTGAAAATACCAGCGCTTTATGCTGACCAAGGTTATTGATGAGCTCATTCATCAGCATCGAAGTTTTCACAGAGTCATTGCATGTTTGGTCTTCAACCGGCAGTAAGAGCGGAGAGTTACAAGCCTGCCTCAGCCTCAATATACCCTGCAATAATGCAAGCTTATTTTTTTGTAAGCCTTCTTTTTTAATATTCAGGAACAAACTGTTGCTAATCCTTTCACGAATATTATTGTATACTTCTTTTTGCGCAGCACTCATGTCGCACCACATTATCATTTCTGTTTTTGCCGGCAGATCAGGTGCAACCTGCTCCTTTGTTCGTCTTAAGATAAATGGCGCGGTTAGTTTTTGAAGTCCCGCAATTTTCTCCGGGTCGTGATCGCGGTCTATAGCATCAGCAAATTCTCTTTTAAAATATTCCTTACTTCCGAAAATGCCAGGCAACAGAAAACTTAACTGTGCATATAGATCAAACGTATTATTCATTACGGGCGTTCCACTTAATGCAATGCGGCTATTTGCCCGAAGCTGACTAACTATTTTTGTTGTTTGGGCAGATGGGTTTTTTATATTATGACTTTCATCGAGGACTATTGATTGATATAAGATGGAAGACAGGTTTTCAAAATCGCTTCTCACAGTTCCGTAACTCGTGATGACAATATGATTCGAATCATCCGCCAGAGCGGCCACATTTCTTGTTGCGCCATGATGAATATAACATTCAAGATGTGGAGCAAATTTTTCAACTTCCTGGCGCCAGTTATATATCAGGGAGGTCGGGCAAATAATCAAATGCTTTGAGTCGGGGTTCATCACGAGTTGAGCACTTAAAAAACAGATAGTTTGCAAAGTTTTGCCAAGACCCATATCATCTGCAAGACAGGCGCCTGCCCCTGCTTCGGCTAATAACATCATCCACTCGAAACCTTTCTGCTGATAAGGTCGTAGCGTTGCCATGATCCTTGAGTCAATGGCATATATCGCTTCTTTGCCAGTTTGCCATGAAGTCCATTTAAGCAACCAGTCGGATTTAATAACAGATTGCATTCCGACAGCGTCTTCATTGCTAAAGGCAAGCCATCTTGGAACACTGACCTCATTTTTTACAATTTTCCCCAGCTTAATAATGTCTGCATATTTCAAAACCCATTCTTCAGGGAGTATACCTAGTGAACCGTCTTTGAGAAGCACGGCCCGCTGACCAGCCAAAATCATTTTTTGCAATTCAGTAAGTGCTATCTCTTCCTTACCAAATGATATTTTCAATTGAAGTACCACGTAGTGGCCCTCCTCTCTCAAAAAATTACTGACGGTATTTACCTTGTCTGGCGAGTAACGGAAATGTTTTAGCATATCCATGCCCGTTACTTCAATGTTCTCACTGAGCAGTTTATGATATGCTTTTGGAAACCATTGATTTTTTTGGGCTTCAGCGAAAGAAAGATAATAGTAGCCATTCAACTGCTTTGCAAACCCGGGATGTAAAGTTTCAAGGAACTTCCGGAATGCTTCTTCTGCTTCTTTGTTGCGATGAATCAGGTATTCGATCGAGTTGCGGTTAATTTTAACATGTTCTATCCACTTGTCCTCAATCACGAAGCCATCATAAACCCATTGAGGCGTGATCATGAGGAATGAATTGCTGATTTCACTAAGCATTACCCTATTCACGGGTAGTACCTTAACATGGTCTGCTTCAAAGAGCCCGTTACGTTCAACCTGGTAATCATTTTCAAGGACAGAAAGAATGTTCTCAAGGAAATTGTCAGGATTATTGGCATACTGAATGGGATTATTTTCCTGCAACCAGTTTAATGTTTGGGTGTCCTTATTGCCAAGCAGAAAATATTCATTATTGCTTTCAATCAGAAATCCGGTTCTTTTAAACTGATCAAAATCATAAGAATTACCGTTGATATTGATGATCGTTTGTAACGATATATTATCCCTGTTTCCGGTTAAAGCGAAATGCAATACTGGTTTGAATTTGCTGATTGAGCAGACAGCTGTCATATACCTCACATTATCAACCGGCGTTTTATGATACCATTGTACCGTTTGCGCAAATGGCTTTATCCGTTCGAACAAATCCAGCATATGGCGTGTCATAGCGCTGCTATAATATTCGCCGAATTGTTTACCGGATTTTTGTTTTTGATATTTCTTTTTTATTTCATCACTGGTGAATTCGATTCCACTTTTATTAAACCAAATTAAAATATCCTTAAATGGTTTTGGCATTTCCGGAAAATGAGTTTTTAACTCCGAGCTATTTAACTCCTTATTAGTAAAAGGAGATTTTGATGCATTGCGATCAATGACCAGAATTTCAAGAACCTGGTGATTTGTATTGAGTTTGTACGGCGATAATAAGAGTACTGTTTTAACCTGCGTCATGGGCCGGCAAGTTAATAATTTTTAAGCTCCCCTCCTGCGAAGGAGGGGAAGACGTCGAAGACGGCAGGGGTGGTTGTTCTTTGGTAACCGCATATTAATAACCTTCGAAGACTAAAGAACAACCACCCTCTCGCTACGCTCGTTCCCTCCTTCGCAGGAGGGGAGCTTTTTAACATCCTTTGGCACGCTTGTTGAAATTATAGGGTATTATATTTAATCAATAGGGTATTATATTTAATCATTTAAAGGAGGATATTATGACTAGCAGAAATGAAAAAATAATAACAGAAAAATTTGATGTGATTCTTGAGGGGAAACCGGTACCAGTAAAAGCATCAAGATACCAGACACACAATAAAGAAGTACGATTTCGTGTAAGCATAAACGATAGCCCGGTATATATATTTGCATTTGATGAAAAGCAAAACAGGGCAGTGGCTATCGATAAGGGCTCAGCAATTGCAGAAATAGCTCCCCGAATTGAAGAAGCAATCGGATCAAGATTAAGCAAAGCAGCCTAAAACGGAGTATATCTTACTACAAATAAATTTCAACGGGATAAGAATAAAAAAGGCGGAAATTTTCCGCCTTTTTTATTCTTATCCATTTATTATAAATTATATATAATCCGAAACAGAACTATTTGACCTGTTTTAATTCTTCCATAGTAAAAGGTTTAACTCTGTCCTTGTATTGCTGGCGGACGTTCTGAATTTCTTTTACCTGGATATCAGAGGCTTTATTACCCCAGGCATTGCGAATAAAACTCAACAACTGTGCAATATCTTCATCGTTAAATTCATCGTTACTTCCAATGCCCGGCATATCTCCATTAATCTCCGGAGATTTATATACTTTTCCATTCACTTCCACAGGACCAGTAAGACCAAATAAAACAATCCTGATAAAATTGTCCGGATTGCCGGTTACCCAATTCGAACGGTTGAGTGGTGGGGCAAGTGACTGGATACCTTCACCATCTTTGCCATGGCAGGTTTGACAAATAGTTGTAAACACTTTTCCACCACGGGGATATAATTTCATAAGACCATCATTCCTTCTGGCGTTCTGTTTATTGACTATATCTTTTCTGACTTTTTCAAGCCTTTGATAAATAATAAGGCCGGTATCCTTATCATTTATAAGTTGTTTTTTCAACTGATCTTCCCTGTTCTCAACGGTACTGATTATAGCGTCTGCAATGAATACATTAGCAGGATATTTTTTCAGTAGTTCTTCCTGCAGTTTCAGGGCACCACCTGAATTTACATGCTGGATTTTACCGAGCAGCATAGCTATCCTTGTAGCATCTGCCGAATCATTCAGAAAACCATCAAGTATTTTTATAAAGGTTGCCTGATTTGTTTTGTTAAGCACGGAAGGTAAGGCTGCCGTGGCCTGCACACGAAACATCTGATTTTGTTGTTTGAGCAGCGGCTCAATGTCATTAGCGGTAAGCGCGCCTAATCCTTCAAGTGTCCACAGTGAATGAATAAGGGCCAACGGCCGTTCAGTATGCTGCAGCATTTCCCTTAACCTGGGCACGATTTGTAATGATTTTGAATCTACCAAAAGCTGTTGTGCAATATCGCGGACAGCACCATTGGGATGATTTAAAAGCTCAACAAGTTTTGCAGGATCTTTTCCGGGGATTACTGGTGATCCGGTTCCCTTTTGCGGCACAATCCGGTAAATACGGCCACAGTTAAGCGGTAATGTGAGCTGACGTGTTCTTATTTGATTCTTAAGATAGGGAGTCAGGTAAGTTTTATGTTGGATAATGCCACGATACATATCTAAAACATACATCGCTCCTTCAAGCCCTGTATAAAGACTTACCGGTCTGAAACGTTCATCGGTACTTGCAAGGAACTCTTTGTTTTTATAAGCCTGCTTCCCTTTTACGGCAAGCCCGGTGTCTGAAATAATATTTCTTTTAATAAGATTTGCCGATGGTTCTGCTACAAAACCGTTCCCCGCATAGGAAGTTCCTAAAACATCTGAGCGATAGATTAAAGGACCGCAGGCGGCGGTAAAGTTCACCAGGCGAAGACTGTCATCAAGCGTGCCTTTTACATAACCCCTGTTAACTCCTGGTGTGGCACGTAAAGGATATACCCTGTTGTCTTTAATGATCTTTTCATTGAATCCTGCAACGCGTTGCTGGTGTGAGTTAAGAGAACCAAGACCGGGGCTGAAATAATCTCCGAGAAAATTTTCCGAATTGTTATTGTAGAAAAGGCGACCGGCATTATCCTGTGTAATACCCCATTGCCCCCGGAATTGTGTTTGTTCGATCACCCATTTATTTCCCTGATGTCGATAGCGTTTATCTGATTTGGCATTATAGATCCAGTTGTCCATCGCACGGAGCAAACCGTTCGGTTGATGCTCAACGTTGCCGCCTTCGGCATATTTGCCGTCAACAAGTGTTTTGCTTACAGGCTGATCATTTTCAATTTTGACATACCAGAGCTTTGGCGGCTCTGCAATCAGTATCCCATCATCAATCAGGCAAATACTTCGGGGCAGTATCAATGAATCCATAAAAACTTTTCGTGAATCCATTCTGCCATCGTTATTGGTATCTTCAAGAATGACAATTTTTCCATCCATTGCACTCTCACCGTTGCCTGAAGTATCTGGCATGTATCCTGTCATTTCAACTACCCACATTCTGCCTTTAGAATCAAATGTCATCGCAACCGGAGCAACAACCAGAGGTTCTGAAGCGACAAGTTCGACCCTGAGGCCCGGTTCAACGACCATCTCTTTCACGGCAGCCTCAGCATCCAGAACAGGAGATTCTTTATATGGTTCAAGGATTGCCGCAGTGTCGGCTTTATTACTGTCAGATTCTTTTTTTCCTGATTCGTTTGTACAGGCTGCAAAAAACAAGAAAATCCCTATCCACGCTAATTTCCGGCCGTAAACCATTGAATTGATTATTGATGCGTTAGCAATGTCTGAAATATACTCTGCAATCTGTAAAATTAATAATTTGTTGTAAAGAATGATTTCCCGGGAGATTATAATCCTTATAATGTTGCGAGCTTTTGAACCGCTCTTTCAAGCGTTTCTTCCTTTTTCGAGAAACAAAATCTTACGATCCGGTCATCCTTGCCATTTTGGTAGAAAGCCGATACCGGGATCATCGCTACACCCTTTTCCCTGGTTATTCTTATTGCAAAGGATTTATCGTCCTCATCAGAAATTCTTTCATATGAAGCACAAATAAAATAACTGCCTGCTGAATTTTTGAGGGTAAATTTTGTTGACTTCATGAGTTCGATAAAATAATCCCTTTTAAACTGCAATTCCCTTCCCAAATTAAGATAGGCGCTTCTGTCTTTTAAAAATTCTGCTATACCAACCTGCGATGGAGTATGACAACTGAAGCAATTGAACTGATGAACCTTTCTGAACTCGGAAGTAAACGCGGGCGGAGCAATGCAATAGCCCAGTTTCCAACCGGTGCAATGGAACACTTTGCCAAATGAAAAGCAAACAAAACTACGTGCGCGCAGATCGGGGTAGCGCAACATGCTTAAATGTTTCGCTTCATCAAAAATAAGATGTTCATAAACTTCGTCACTGATAATGAAGATGCCTGTATCACTCACCAGTTTTCTTAGTTCATCAATATCGTCTTCATATATGATACTGCCGGTGGGATTGTGTGGTGAATTAATGATAATTGCTTTTGTTTTTGACGTTACGGCTTGTTTTACCGCCGGCCAGTCTATCCGGAAATCGGGTAATTTTAAACTGATCAATACGGGTCTTGCGCCATTTACCAAAATGTTAGGCACATAGCTATCATACGATGGCTCCAGAACAATCACTTCATCGTCACGTTGCAGGATAGCTGTAAGTGCTGTATAAATGGCATAAGTGCCGCCAGGTGTTATGGTGATCTCCGTTGCAGGATCAATATCTGCACGATAGAGGTATGAATTTTTTTCAGCGATAGCCTCCCGTAAGGGCATCCAGCCTGGCATTGGGGCATATTGATTATAGCCATCCGCCATTGCTTTGGCAACAAGGTCTGACAGGCGGCCATCCATTGCGAAATCAGGAAAACCCTGTCCAAGATTAACCGCATTGAGTTCAGAGGCAAGTCCGCTCATTACCGTAAATATTGTCGTTCCGACTTCGGGGAGTTTTGAATCTATTTGCAAACTGATGGTTTTGGTATAAAAATAATTCTTTCCAACCGTGGATGTGCCTTCCTCTTAATTCTTTTGGAATACTTTATACACAGTTATGCCAATCCGATTCCGATTATTTAAACGGTTATTTTGGTGAGTGTATTTCTGTTATATTGAGTATGCAAAACCAATTGTATTATGAGGAAAATAAAATGGCCTTATCTCGTGGCGCTGATAACGCTGGGACAGGCCGGGTACGCACAACTGGGGCCGGCTGACGTGAAAACGTTCACACTGGCAAACGACATGAAGTTTATTGTGGTGGAAGATTTCTCCATACCCAACGCAAATATGTATTTTTTTTGGAAGGTGGGCTCGAGAAACGAGTATCCGGGCATAACAGGTCTATCGCATTTTTTCGAACATATGATGTTTAACGGGTCAAAAAAATATGGTCCGAAAGATTTTGACCGCATCATGGAGTTTAATGGTGGAGCGAATAATGCCTATACTACACAGAATGTTACTGTTTATACCGATTGGTTCCCGGCATCGGCCATGGAAACCATCTTCGACCTGGAAGCAGACAGGATCCGCGATCTGGCTATAGACGGTAAAATGGTTGGAAGTGAACGTGGTGTGGTAGCTTCAGAAAAATCTACAGGCCTTGAAAACAATCCCACAACGGATCTCTTCGAACTGATCTGGGCCACCGCATTTACAACACACTCCTACAGATGGCCGGTTATCGGTTACTTTGAAGATATCAAAAGCTGGACAAAAGAAGACCTCGAAACTTACTTCAAAACCTATTATTCTCCCAACAACTGCGTGGTGGTAGTTTCCGGCGCTGTAAAGTTTGAACAGGTAAAAGCAATGGCCGAAAAATATCTGGCATCTATTCCGAAAAATAAACCTGCAAAACCTATGAACCTGGTAGAACCCGAACAAAAAGGGGAACGCAGGGTTTCTTTCAGGAAAGATGTGCCAACCTTTAATCTGATGATGGGCTATCATGTTCCGGCCTCAGGTACCGCAGATTATTATGCACTGGATCTGTTGAATGCAATTTTAACCAATGGTCGTTCATCAAGATTGTATAAAGCCGCAGTAGACAGTTTACAACTGGCTACAAACGTGTTTTCTTTTATGGGCGACTGCTTTGATCCGGGTTTGTTTATTATATCAGCCACAGGTGCACGTGGCAAAACTCCTGCCGCACTTGAGCAAACAATTAATGACGAGATTGAAAAAATACGAAAACAAGGCATTACTTCGGAAGAACTGCAAAAAGTAAAAAATCAAACGCTGATAACTTTCTATAGCCAGATAGAAACGATAAATGGGAAATCGAATAATCTTGGAACTTATGAACTGTTCTTCGGTGATTACAAAAAGATGTTTGATGCGCCGGGCGAATACGAAAAGGTTACAGCAGATGATATAAAAAGGGTGGCAAATACATATCTGAAAAAATCAAACAGCACTATTGGTTTGATGAGCCCCGAAATAGAAGACTAAATTAAAAATCATCATTCAATTGATAAAATGATATGAAAAAAATTATCACTTTAATTACACTCACCAGTGTTCTTGCCGGATTAACATTTACAACATCTGCGCAACAAAGTTTCCGGCTACCAAAATATACAAGCTTCAAATTATCGAACGGGCTCACAGTTTACCTGATGGAGCAGAAAGAAGTTCCTCTTATCAGTGTATCACTGTCGGTTCCTGCTGCCAGCATTTATGACGGGCAACAAGCCGGTCTGTCCCAGCTCACCGCGTCATCGCTGGAGTCAGGAACAAAAAATTATACCAAAGAGCAAATCCAGGAAAAACTGGATTTTGCAGGAGCTAGTTTGAATGCATATTCAAGCAAGGAGTTCAGCAGGGTTGTAGCCAAATTTTCGACCAGAACACAGGACCTCGTTTTTGATTTATTGAAAGATATTGTTGTAAACCCTCTGTTCGAGGAAAAGGAATTCGATAAATTAAAGACGCGTACAAAAGCATCTCTCGAAATGGCAAAGCAAAGTCCCCGTTCCGTTATCGCTAATTACTGGAATGAACTGATGTATGCTAATCACGTGTATTCGAATCCACCAGCAGGCCTTATCTCAACCGTAAGTGCAATTACAACCGCAGATGTAAAAAAATTCCATGATCAGTATTATCGGCCTGATGGTTCTGTGCTCGCAATTGTAGGTGACTTCAGCGCACCGGAAATGAAGTTGAAGATCACAAAGTTGTTTGGCGAATGGAAAAAAGGGAAAGTTGCGCTGATCAATGCTGCCGCGGTACCAGTAACTAAGCCAGGTGTAAGTAATGTATTGCTGGTTAACAAAAATGACGCAAGAGAAACAACTTTTTACATCGGTTCAAAAGGTATAACGCGCAACAATGCAGACCGCGTTGCTATAGAAGTTGTGAATACCGTATTTGGAGACAGGTTTACTTCCTGGCTGAATGATGAACTGCGTGTGAATTCTGGATTGACTTATGGTGCGAGAAGCCGCTTTGAAGCACAAAAATATGCAGGTACTTTTTATATCAGTTCTTTTACGGCAACAAAAACAACATTCCAAACGATTGATAAGGCGCTTGAGGTTATGGACAGGTTACAGAAAGGCATTGATGATACTACTCTTATATCTGCGAGAAATTATGTGGTAGGACAGTTTCCGCCGACTTATGAAACTTCAGGTCAATTGGCTATGCTGCTCAATGACATGTTTCTTTATGGATATAACGATTCGTACATCAATGATTTTGAAAAAAATGTGAAGTTGGTAACTGCCGCTAAGGCTAAAGAGATCATTGCAAAATATTTTTCAAAAGATAAACTGCAGTATTTGTTTATCGGCAAGGCCGACGAGATAAGAGAAGGCGCAAAAAAGTATGGTATTGTGATTGAAAAGGAAATTAAGGAGGATAGCTATAATTTGAAAAAGGGGTTTTAAAAACTCCCCACCCGCTCTTTCACGCCTATTTTATCTCAATATTCTCCGTTTCAATACAGGTTTCGCCAAGTAAACGCAAATACACCTGTGCTACGGTAATAACATCTTTCTGGCAGTAATGTACAATGCGTGGCAGGTTTCGTTCCTTCCAATAAACATCAGCTACCATGCTTCCATCGATATCATCTTTGGGAGTTTTAATACCCAAAACACCGGCCAGCAAATTCAATGAAGTAAAACTTTTGTAATCGCCGAATTTCCACATTTCTAGTGTATCAATATGCGGTACCTCCCACGGCTTTTTGCCTGCAATATTTAACATTGGAGGCAACGGCAAACAATTAATAACAAAACGCCGGCAGAGATAAGGGAAGTCAAATTCTTTTCCGTTATGTGCACAAAAATATTTTTGCTGGCCGGGAGTCCATCTTGCCAGCATATCTGAAAAGTCAATCAGCACCTGCTTCTCATCATCACCCGAAAAAGATTTCAGTACGATCTTTTTTTGCGAACCGTTCGTCTGCAACAATCCGCAACTAACACAAATTATCTTTCCAAATTCTGCATAAATCCCGGCACGTTCGTAGATAGTTTCAGGCGAATCGACTGCATTATTCTTTAAAATAATTTCAGCTTTTTTATTCCACAGCGCTTTCCAATCTTCATTTAATAAATCGTGTGAAGGATGCTGTGGAACAGTTTCAATATCCACAAATAAAATGTTGCTGAAAGGGACATTCATATGAGATTCGTTTAAATGGGACCGCTAACAATAAAAAAACAGGCTCCCTGTGAAAGGGGCCTGTTGCAATTTATGAAAACCTTAATGATTAATGCGGTGTCAGCCGGATTTACAGGAATTTCTCGCCCTTGTTCCTTTTAACTTCTGCTACATACTCCTTGATTTCCTGTTCTTTTTCTTTTTTACAGATCAACAAGACGTCCTCGGTATCAACGATGATAAAGTCGTCCAAACCCTGCAGCATTACCAGTTTGTTGTGAGGGGCATGTACAACACATTTGGTGGCGTCTATTACAATTACATTTTCGCCCGCTACAGCATTCGCCAGATAATCCTTTTCAAGATTCTCATATGCGCTATTCCAGGTACCCAGGTCGCTCCATCCAAACGAAGACGGGATCAGGTAAACATTATCGGCCTTTTCCATAATGCCAAAGTCGATTGAAAGGCTTGGGCACTGTGGATAAATTTCATTTAGCGCGTTGTTTTCGTCAGGCGTATTAAACCGTTCCTTTTCGGCGAAAAACACATCATACATCTCTGGAAGATATTTTTCAAATGCTGTAATGATATTTTTTACCTGCCACACGAAAATACCGGCGTTCCAGAGAAACTCACCGCTCGCAATAAATGTTTTCGCAAGTTCGAGGTTTGGTTTTTCGGTGAACGTCTTAACCTTGTAAACGTTGTCAGTTACGCCATGCTGCTCATATTGAATATAGCCATATCCGGTATTGGCGTAGGTTGGTTTAATTCCAAGCGTTATAAAAGCATTGTGTTTATTTACGAATGCAAGTGCTTCAAGACTCACTTTGGTAAATGCAGTGGTATCGAGAATAATATGATCGGCAGGAGCTACGATCAGTGATGCTTTGGGATCGAGCTGATGTAATTTAAATGAGATATAAGCAATACATGGCGCGGTATTTTTGCGTGATGGTTCGCCCAGGATATTTTGCATTGGAATATCCGGCAACTGTTTTTTTACAATGTTTACATATTCATTCGAAGTAACCACGAAGATGTTTTCTACGGGAATGAAACTGGCAAAACGTTCATAAGTTGACTGAATTAATGTTTTACCGGTATTTAAAATATCCAGGAATTGCTTGGGAAAATTGGTACGGCTCATTGGCCAGAAACGGCTCCCGATACCGCCTGCCATGATAGCTACATAATTGTGTTTGTTCATATTATATTGTTCGGATGAGTGATTTCAAATTGTAAATTCTTTTTCGAATCAGATAATTCCTTCCCGTATCAGGTCATGAAGGTGAATAATTCCTATGTACTTCTGGTTGTCGACTACGATCAATTGAGTGATATCGTGTTTTCTTAGCAGATCTAGAGCATCTACCGCAAGTTTGCCTGACTCAATTGTTTTTGGATTTGCGGTCATGATATCTTTTGCAGTGGCCGTATCGAGTAAAATACTTTTTTCAAGCATTCTCCATCTGTTACTACGCCAAGTACTTTTTCGTCATCATCCGTTACTACGGTAGCGCCAAGTCGTTTTTTTGAAATCTCTCCAATTACTTCTTTCAAAGAAGCTTCGAGCGCAACCTTTGGTTTTTCATTTTGTATATACAAATCTGATACCCTCAGATAGAGTTTCTTTCCAAGAGTTCCACCCGGATGAAATTTTGCGAAATCATCACTATTAAAACCTTTCAGTTCCATCAGAACGATAGCGATGGCATCACCCATTACTAACTGCGCCGTCGTACTGCTTGTCGGCGCCAGGTTATTGGGGCAGGCTTCCTGCGAAACCGTTGTATTTAAAATGATATCAACCTGCTTTGCCAGGAATGAGTTGACATTGCCCACCATCCCGATAAGTTTGTTCCCAAAATTCCGCAACAATGGCATCAGCACTTTTATTTCCGGTGATTCCCCACTTTTGCTGATAAGCATTACAACGTCATCCTGCTGAACAATTCCAAGGTCGCCATGAATGGCATCCGCAGCATGCAGGAATATAGCAGG
>Ga0193752_1001114_pt1 | contig 23230 bp, 12 predicted proteins | sample H1c1metaG_FD_144924 | JGI IMG/M metagenome (GOLD analysis project Ga0193752, IMG submission 144924) | Soil microbial communities from a riparian zone of the East river system, Colorado, United States - H1c1 | ecosystem: Environmental > Terrestrial > Soil > Riparian zone | place: USA: East River...
CGCTTCCCGGGAAAGGTTTATAGATGATATGGATGCGCAGAACGCCACTAGTTTTATCACTGATGCATTTTTAATGTATAATACCGGCGCGGCCACCGGTAAGAGGACTTTGTCGTCTTCACACGTTGAAAGCGAGATAGCCTCATTGTTCGGCAGGTTCAATTATAATTATGACAGTAAATATTATTTCACGTTTTCTTTAAGAAATGATGGCACAAGCCTGTTCGTGCAGGGTCATCAATGGGGTCTTTTCCCCTCTGCCGCCCTGGCATGGGATATTACTAAGGAGTCTTTCTTTACATTCGCTCCAGAAAAAATTTCACAACTTAAACTGAGGTTGAGTTATGGTGAGGTCGGAAACTCTTCGATTGGCACAAATGCCTTTGCAGCGTATGCAGCGGTGCCCGCTTACTTATCCGGAACTCGTCAAAGGGTTATTGGTGTACTTCCTGATCGTTTAGAAAATCCGGATCTCAAATGGGAAACTACTAAGGAAGCTAATGTCGGTCTTGACTTTGGATTGCTTAATAACAAAGTGAGTGGCTCATTTGAATACTTCAACAAACAAGTATCTGATTTATTGGATACTAAACAATTACAGTCCTATCAACCTATCAATAGTGTTATCGCTAATATCGGAGCGACAAGAGTTAAAGGCCTGGAATTTACTATCTCCACATTGAACTTGAGTCGAAAAGATTTTAGCTGGCGGTCAACGCTCAACATTTCCAGATATAAAACTACCTGGGATAACAGAGCTCCCGATTGGAAGCCCTCTATATTTGAGAAAGACAATGATCCTGTAAAAGCGATGTTTTACAGACATGCGGAGGGGATTTTGCAAGTGGGCCAGAAAGTCCCTGATGCCCAACCCGATTTGTTGCCGGGCCAAATTATCATCAGTGACGTAGATGGATTTGTGAGAGACGATAACGGTGACCCCATTGTCGATGAGAAGGGTCGCTTTGTGCTATCAGGAAGCTCAGATGGTTTAATAGATGATGCTGATTACACCTTGATCGGCGATGAGTCTCCCAGTTTCTCAGGAGGACTGACCAACTCTATAGAATACAAACGTTTTTCCCTGAATTTCAGCTTTAATGGCGTATTTGGGAGGATAATGGAAGATCCCAATTTTATGAGATATGGATTAGATGCATCGGGTATTTTTTCCGGCGGACAAAACAGATTTGTAAACGTGTTAGATAGATGGACCCCAACAAATCCTTCCACTACACAACCAAGTTCTTATCAAGGGAGCTCCATCTATGGAAACGGTGATTTCTTTCTTCAAAAAGCCTGGTTCATCAGGTTGCAAAATGTTTCGCTTGAATACAGGTTGCCGGATTATTTGTTAAAGGGAATTTTTTCAAGGATCGGGGTTCAGGTTGGAGCAAATAATCTTTTCCTGATCACGCCATACAAGGGTATGGATCCTGAGACAGATGTCTACGCCGCAGCATATCCCAATATGAGAATGTTCACCTTCGGTTTGAACTTCAATTTTTAGCATCAAAAAGATAATTCAAATGAAAAATATTATCATATCAATCATTCTACTTTCCTTCTTAATTACCGGTTGTAATAAAGAATTAAAGTACGTAGACACCTCGGCTATAAATCCCAATATATTTCCGAAGACGGCTAAAGACGTTCAGGCAATGGTTAATGCCTGTTATTACCCGGTAAGGGGCGCGTGGTGGGACGGAATCAATACAACTTCCGAAAGAGGATTAATGATGACTAAGGAACTGCAGACCGGGGTTCTGAGAGGCGGTGTAGGTGGTGACGATGGAAATAACACCTCCATGAATTATAACCCTCAAACGGAAGCGATAACGTTCTTCTATGATTTTTATCATAATTCGATCAGTACAATGACCAGCTACATAGGAACGATAGAGAATTCTACCATTGACATGACCGATCAGGAAAAACAAAAAGCCCTGGCGGAAATGCACACCGCACGCGGCCTGCTGTGCTATGATTTATTTGATTTATACGGCCCGATCGTCGTTGCTCCTTTAGAAGCGCTGGAAAGTCCGCTGAAAGATCAGCCTCTTGCAAGATTGGAGTATAACGAAATGGTGAATTTCATCGAAGCAGATTTACAGGCCGGAGCCCAGGGGTTGCCTGCTCCTGCTGATGTGGAATATGGAAGATTCAGCACCGGATTCGCAAGAATGCTTTTGATACGTCTGTACCTCCATGAAAAAAGATGGGATAAGGTTTTAGCCCAATGCGACACGATCATCAATATGAACCATTACCAAATAGATCCTGATTATGTTGGCATGTGGGCAGTAAGGGCTGCGCAGAATAGTCCTGAAGTTATCTGGGCGATTCCATGTGATTATGGTGCGACAAGCGAAAATCAATGGCAAATGATGTCGTTGCCAGGTAATTACCCTCTTCAACCCGGCTACGGGGTAATTCAGAGTTCCTGGTGGTTCTACGATAGTTTCGAGGAGAACGATGTGAGAAAGACCAATTTAATTACTGCTTATACGGGTTCTGATGGTGTTGAGTATAACAGGCAAAATCCTTCAACATTTTTGAACTATGGCCCAAGACCCCTGAAAATGGATGGCGACTGGGATCGAACTTCTGAACTTTCGGAAGTTGATATTATACAATATCGGTATGCCGATGTTTTGCTTTCAAAAGCAGAAGCAATTGCAAACATTAATGGCTCACCGACTCAAGAGGCGATGGATCTTGTTAATCAGATCCGAAACAGGGCAAACCTCGACGATTTACCACTTGGTGATTATGCTTCTCTGGACAAATTCATAGATATGCTATTGATGGAAAGAGGTCATGAATTTTGGTGTGAAAACGGCGAGTACCGGGCTGACCTCATAAGATATAATAAACTCACGGAGAGAGTTAGATTAATAGCCGGAGACCAGTTTGCAGAGGATTACAAAATTCTGTATCCATTCTCACTTCCGAATATTATAGAAGGAAAAGGTGCATTCGTTCAGAATCCCGGATACAATTAATCTGATGCGCTTCAATTAGTCGTCGAAGAAAGACGTTGAAGCGAATCTTAAAAAAATGTTTTTATATGAAACCTAAACTTTCCCTACTTATAATCGCAGCCCTATTTCTAGGCGCCGGTTGCAGTAAAGACAATGATGATGCGTCTTTTAAGGCATTGTTCAACGTTAGCGTTAGTGGCTTTACTACAAATTTTTCCAATTTTACCGATTTTTCAAATTATACAGGACCTTATGCTGAGTATTCATGGGATTTTGGAGACGGGGAAACTTCTACATTGGCTTCGCCATCTCATATCTACAATGCTATCGGTGAATATCAGGTTACATTAACAGCTACAAAATCAGGTCAGTCCAGTACATTTTCGGATAAGGTTACGATTAAAGGACCGGAGATTAAAATAGATGGAGATTTTACCGATTGGGAACATATAGATTTCAATTACACCAGTGATGATGCAGATGCCATCCTGAAAAGTGTCAAGGTTTTTGAGTCTGGCGGAAATATTAACTTCTACCTTGAAGGAAGCGCTGACATGGGTTTCTCTGAAGCCCAGATTTACTTTAACACGGACGATGATTCAAGCTCGGGTTTCCAGGTCGGTGATTTTCCTATGGGCTCGGGAGCCGATTATAATTTCTATGGGGAAGGATTAGGAACATATACTGAAGTTAGCGCTCACCAGGGCGCGCCTGACGACGACGACTGGGATAATGTTTTTTACTTTGATGCCAGCGACGACGAAACCAGTGCTGAGGGTGGACCCTCCTTTTCGAGTGTGGATGATTTGCCTAATGGCAATAAAGTTATAGAGTTTTCCTTTCCGCGGGGTCTGCTTGGAGGTGTTAGCAATTCAGTAAGCTTCGCTATCTATGATTATAGCTCCTCTGGAACAATTCCCACCAGTGGAGATCCGTCTTCAAAGTTTATCAGAGCTGAATTTTGATACTGTCGTTTAAAAAAAACTAAATAATGGGATATAGAAATCTATTATGTAGATTTTGTTCTTTGCTGCCGATAACTATCTTCATTCTATCCTTAATTAGTGTCAATCGCGCTAAAGCGCAGGATTGGTCTCACTTTGTAAGGACCGCGGGTCATGGTCTACAGATGGATAATATTTCAGCTACTATAAAGGATGCAAGCTCAACTTACTTGTATGGCATAGAAGTAGACAATGACATTCCTGGTCGTTATGAGAGTTTTTTAGATCCTACCGAGAAGTTGCGAGCGATAAAGGCGATGGCCGACAGTGCACATGCTATCAAGAATTATGCTTTTGTTTACATAGCCGGACTGGAAATTATCACACCGAACTCAGATACGGCCCGTCACACTTTCTTCAAGGACCACCCCGATTGGGTTCAGCGGAACATTAAAGGAGAGCCGGCAATTTTTGGAGGCGGAGACGCCTTTTGGATAACGAAAGGAGATGAAGATGCATGGATAACTCCTTATGCATTAGAGTGGCGGAAAATATATATGGAACGAATACGTCAAATGACAGCCACGGGGATAGACGGAATCTATATAGATATTCCCTATTGGATGGCCCATTTCAAGGGCTGGACGGACAGCTGGGTTAGTTTTGATAAATATACGGTAGCGGCATTCAGAAAGAAGACGGGAATTAATGCGCTGAAGCAGGTAAAGATCGGGGATTGGAACGATCCTAATTTTGTTTCCTGGGTAAACTTTCGCAGGAACGGGATTTCGGAATTTGTGTCGGAAGTAAAGGAGAACATGAAGAGCGTCAACCCCGCGTGTAAATTGATTTTAGAGATTTATCCGGGATTAAGCGAAGCAGTAGCAAGAATAGGTGCGGATAGTTACCCGTTATATAAGATTGCAGATGTAATCGCTCATGAGTATAGTCCGAGAGATAAAGATTACGTAGATGGAGGTGGGGGTAATAGTTCGCGAAGCAATCCACTGGGATGGATGCGTTACATGATCGCTATGTACACTTTCAGAGCGATGGCGGAAGAGAAGCCAACATGGATGCTGAGTTACAGTTGGAACGGAGAAGAGAAGATAAATCCATCAGACGCCATAAAAAATCTATTTGTGAGTCAGGTGATGAGTGGAGCAAACTCATGGGATGCGGCCAGGCATGTAATGAGCGGATCCAATGATTATGATACTCGTAAGCAGGTATATAAGTGGATAAAGGACAATGAGCAATTGATATATAGTAAGCGAGAGCCAATCTCACCCGTCGGGGTTTACTTTTCACCAAACACAAGAGACTATTTTTCGGATAGTTGGGACCAATCCTACTTTGGAACGATGGAACTTCTTATGGAGAAAGGGATAGAGTTTGAGATAATCACTCCCAGGACTTTGGAGAAATTTAAAAGCGGATTATTAATATTTCCGGATGTAAGAAGCCTGGGAGAAAAAGAACTGAGGCAAATCGAAACTATCCTGAAAGAAGGTAAAAAGCATATAGTATTTACGGGGCAAACAGGGGAATATGATAGCATTCGAAAGAAGATAGAGAAGTATCGCATAAAATCTTTAGTTCAGGGTCATAAAGAGAATGCCACATACATAGAAGATGATCCGGGTTCAGACTTTGGCAATTTCATGAAATGGGGATACGATGTGTCAATATATAACGATAAGGAACTACAATACCAGGGTAGCAAGAGCTATGAAGAGCTCGAAGAGACAATTAACAAATACTATTTATCGTCGGTTGAGATAAAAGGTGGATCAGGATGTGTTAGCCAGATAACATCAGTAAATGGGAAACCGAGGGTGTATATAGCCAATTTTACCGGATTAAGAAGCAAAGAGAATGCTATCCCCATACCGAGACGAGACGTGAGCATTACGTTTAAGAATTTACCAAACAGAGGAGCAGTAGTAAATTTTATTCCCTTTCTGGAGAAATCGGTACAATTAAAAGGAGTGTGGAATAAAAATGACCTGACTGTTAGCCTGCCTGGTTTTCTAAGAGGTGCTATAATAACACTGAGCTATTAAAGGTTTGACGAACCTGTTTTGTACACATAATATATTAGTTGGAGACCAGGTAATGAAAAAACTATCCAGAGTACCTCAAATCAAGTTAATTGTTGGCCTGGCGTTGACAGGCTTCTTGTTCATCGCATATGTGAGTAAGGATCCCGGAAACGACAGGATGTTGAAAGGCGCGGGTGACAGCAATGTAGTCCCGCTTGTATTGCAGGCAATTGACTACACGGAGAATCCTGTTGACATTCCGAATCCGGACAGGGGTGTCTATAGAGGCCGATGGCAAAATATATCGCCGAACTCGGTTGATGAGACTAATTCACCTTTCGGTATTACGCCTGAAGTAGATCACCGGGTTCCGGTTGACGCAAAATCTGTTTTATATCATGGAAGACAAGTGCCGGCTCTGGAAGGTGATGATATCGAAGAGACTCAATTTTATAATGGCGTTAATCAAAATACTAAACCATATATTGGTGGTACCGGTGTCGCAGCCCTTCCATCCATATCATTTATGGGTTTTGACTTGTGTAACTTTTCGTCAAACGCGTTCCTCTCGGCGAAAGATGCTTTTGCTTACAAGGATGATGGATTGTTTGCGGACCCCGGTACCAAAGCCTCAAGAACAGGGAAAACTCAACCCTTAACGCAATTTGCGCTTGATTATATTAGAGGCCTGCTTCAGAAAGTGAGAGATGGCAACGGCGTAGCTTTTGTGAAATTTTCTTATGACGGCAACGGGTTTAGTTATATCGAACCGCATAAGTATCCCCAGCTAAATCTCACCGAAGGACTCATCCTTGGGCCAGAACCGATATTCGTAACGCCTAATAATCCATCGGCCATGTGTAATGTACCCGGCTATACAAACAAGAACTGGACAGAGTATCACATATTGCAACTTAAGCCCATTCTTCAGGAGTATGAGGACGTGATCATGTGTGTCAAAGCAGGTATGTATGGTCCATGGGGCGAAATGCACACCTCACCCATCGCCCGTGATCCTAAGGAATACAAAAAACTTCTTGATGCATACCTGGATGCGGTTCCGGCTTCGCGTGCAATTTTAGCACATGCCGGCGCATTCCTCGCATGGTATAACCTTACATATAATACCCATTACGATTTTTCCAATATAGACAGCATGCGCGTTCCGCCCAGGGGCTCACCAGAGTCACGTTTTGGTTATTTTAATGACAGCTACGCCGCCGGTAGTTGGGATGACCATGGCTCGCTTTCGGAAGGAAGTATGATGTTTCCTCCACATCAGAATCGGGATACAAACGCAGATGAATATGGATATGATCGATACAGAACGATCACCTGGATTCACAAGCAAAACCAATTCGTTCAGGGTGAAGGGGGCATAGGCAAAAATGTTTTCGGTGCCATGCCGGGGGCAATTCTTGAGGCGCAAAAACTTCGCACGAGCAATTTGAATATGCGACACGGCAACTATAGCCTGTGGAATAATTTTAAGTATAATGAAGCGAACGTCACTGCACCGGTTACGTTCCCGGCATCAAGTACAGAGACGCTGCCCCCTTTCACCGGGCCGACAAAAACGGCAATCTTTGACCGGGTATATGACGGTAAAACCGGACTGGAATATTTCCGCGACAGAATGGGCTACCGGTTAGTGTTGCGCGAGGCTAAAGCAAGTGGATGGGTAAAGCCCAATGGCACTCTGAAGTTCGATGGGAAGATCCAAAACGTCGGATTTGGCAATGTAGTAAACAAGAAAAAGGTATCAGTTATACTGCAGACTAAAGATGGTTCTAAATCTTACGCGGCAGGTACAAACCTTGACGCGAGGGATTGGCTGACTGATGAGAACGGTGATAGTAGGGCAGACAATACGGCCGCATGGCGTAAGTTGAACTTCTCAATAAATATGAGCGCATTTGGCAAGGTCCCTCCTGGTGAATATGACATTTTCTTAAAGATCAATGATCCGAAGGAAATCAGCGCCAACAGGCGTTGTATACGCTTTGCGAATAAGGGAAACAGTTGGAATACCAACCTTGGCGCAAACTTAATTGGCTCCACTAGAATTGCCGGCTAGATATAGATCGGCAGAGGTGTGCATTTATCATATTTAAGTTAGGGTTTGGATATGAAAAAAATATTTAGGGTGAATGAAATAAGGCTTTTCGTTGGTGTGGTGTTGATGAGCTTATTGTCTGCCTCACATGCGGGTAAGGGTTCCGGAAACGACGGTGTATTCAAAGGCGGGGATGATGGAAGAACGGCCCCGCTTGTGTTGCAGGTGCTTGACTATACGGAGAATCCCGTTGATGTTCCAAATCCGGACAGGGGTGTCTATAGAGGCCGATGGCAAAATATATCGCCGAACTCGGTTGATGAGACTAATTCACCTTTCGGTATTACGCCTGAAGTAGATCACCGGGTTCCGGTTGACGCAAATTCTGTGCTATATCATGGAAGACAGGTGCCGGCTGTGGAGGGTGATGATATCGAAGAGACTCAATTTTATAATGGTGTTAATCAAAATACGAAACCATATGTTGGCGGTACCGGCGTCTCTGCGCTTCCGTCCATATCATTTATGTGTTTCGACTTGTGTAATTATTCATCTAACGCCTTCCTTTCGGCGAAAGATGCATTTGCTTTCAAGGATGATGGATTGTTTGCAGACCCTGGTTCCAAAGCCGCGAGAACAGGAAAAACTCAACCCTTAACGCCGTTTGCGCTTGATTATATAAGAGGTCTGCTACAGAAAGTGAGAGATGGCAACGGCGTAGCTTTTGTGAAATTTTCTTACGACGGCAACGGCTTTAATTATATCGAACCGCATAAGTATCCCCAGCTAGATCTCACGGAAGGACTTATTCACGGCCCCGAACCAGCATACGTAACTGCTAATAATCCTTCGGCGATGAGTAATGTGGCCGGCCATGAGAATCAAAACTGGATACAGTATCACCTTTGGCAGCTTCAGCCAATTTTCCATGAATTCGAGGACATCATCATGTGTGTAAAAACGGGCATGTTTGGACCATGGGGCGAACAGCACTCCTCCCCTATGTCCCTGAATGCGGAAGCTGGCAAAATGCTTTTAGATGAATACCTGCGCGTTGTTCCCGCTTCGCGAATTCTTCTGACAAAACAGTCCCTGTTTCTTTCATGGTATAACCTTACGTATAAGACCAATTATACTACTGGCAATATGGATAGCATGCCGGTTTCGCCAACGGGTTCACCGGAGGCCCGTTTTAGTTTTTTCGACGATAGTTATGCGGCGAATTATAGTAACAATGGCAGGTTCGAAGATCCTTATGATCGTTTCAGATTTCTCACCTGGCTTTCTAAGAGCAACATAATCCTTCAAGCGGAAGGCGGTATTGGCAACAATGCTTTTGGAAATATGCCGGGTGCGATTATAGAAGCCGTTGAATTCCGGACCACCGCTTTGAATATGAGACATGGCAATTATTCCCGGTGGAGCAATTTTATCTATAATAAAGCAAACGTCACTACACCGGTTACATTCCCGGCATCAAATATAGATACAGTTCCTCCTTACTCCGGACCGACAAAAACGGCAATCTTCGATCGGGTATATGATGGAAAAACCGGGTTGGAATATTTCCGCGACAGATTAGGTTACCGTTTAGTGCTGCGAGAAGCTAAAGTAAGTGAATCGGTAAAGCAGAATGGAACGCTGAAGTTCGAAGGGAAGATTCAAAACGTTGGCTTTGGTAACATAGTCAATAGGAAAAAGGTATCCCTTATTCTGAAGGCGAAAAATGGTTCTAAGGCTTACACGGCAACTACAAATCTTGATGCGAGGGATTGGCTGATTGCTGAAAAAGGCGATAGCAGGGCAGACAATACCGCTGCATGGCACAATTTGAACTTCTCTATTAATATGAGTGCATTGGGTAAGGTGCCTGCCGGCGAATATGATCTTTTCTTAAAGGTCAATGATCCTAAAGAAACTAGTGCCAACAAGCGTTGTATACGGTTTGCGAATAAAGGGAATAGTTGGAACGCTGACCTTGGCGCCAACTTAATTGGCTCCACGAAAGTGTCATAGGTTGAATCTCTTTTTATCGGATGATAATAAATAGTTACCACAAAATGTCATGAACAGAAAAGAATTTTTAAAAAACGGTACGCTTGCCGCTGCCGCTGTGGGAGCCGCTCCGGCTCTGATGTCGTGGATCCCCAGGCATATGGTAGGAAGACAAAGTCCACCGTGGATATCCAAAGGAAGCTACACGATTGCAGGGCTGAATGATATAGTCGAGCAGTATTATGGTGATCCTGATGATGTCAGCGATGTTGGGCGCGCCCGTAAGATGCAGGCATTAATCATGGAGCTTGCGATCAGGGCGAAGACTCGAAATCCAAAATTTCAGGTCGTTCCGCAAGACACTTTGGAATATGCCCATATAGATGGAAATCCGAATAATCCATATGATAAGAATCTCCTTGACCTGCTCGATGGCTGGGGAATTGAAAACTACAACGCTACTACGGTAACCAGGTTGGCAAACCTGACCAAGGTTGGCATAAAGGGTACGGCGAACACCAATGGAAGGACCGTACAAGTTGTTGCTCAGAACCAGAAAATTGCTGCCGATAATAATATTCTCTGGCACCCGCGATTAAGTGCGGAAGTGTATCAGTCACCGGGGATAGGAAATCCCGGTTATATGCCAATCTATTCGCCTTCCTCCAACGCCTACAATATCATCCATGATCCGATACCTGCCGGTGTGGCGCACACCTTGAACAGCAACAATGTTCATAATATGATGGATGCCAAAAACCATCTGTACATGATCAGCACCGGTAAATACTCGAATTGGCCGGCCTGGGAAACTAATCCTGCCAGTCGTCTCGATATAACCAACACTGCGGGCTATTTGGTTCCCTTTGCAGGCGGACGATTTAAACCTACCGGTACTGCGGAGGTGGTCGCTAAAGCGATCGCAGACCACGGGTCTAAATGGGACTTTTTCTGGAAGGCGAAAGGTTATACTAAAGATGAAGGAAGGAAAGCATACATCAAGGAACTCGCGGACTCGGAGTGGGATGCTTTTTATATTGACGCGCATTTCGATGGAGGCTCTCTTACCAGGGAAGAAGTTGAAACTCTTAAATGGAAGCCGCGCGGCGGCAGGCGGCAAGTTATCGCGTATCTGAGCATCGGCACGACCGAATTTTCAAGGTGGTATGTCGATCCGCTGATGCTTAATACCAGCCCAAGATCGTTCCGACACGGCGCTGTTGAGAATGGCAAATTTATTCCCACCCGCGCAAGATTTCGGGATGCCGGTATCCCAAATTGGATACTATGGCCCGCTTACACGGGACAATACGCTGATGAATCAACCCCCATTTGGTGGCACCCTGAGTGGAGGGATATTATTGTAAGAGGCGGCAGTAAATATAAAAATCCCAAGCATAATCACTCTTCATTCCCGGATGGCACATCGTCCATTGACCGGATTGTCGACATGGGATTTGACGGAGCGTATTTAGACAACGTCAGCAGAGCGACTTCGTCCGGTGCCAACTGGACTGCGCTGCAGGCCTACAACAAGGAACATCCCAAATGGTATTTAGATCGTAGTTAAGGGAATTTTCGAACAATTGGTTATGAAAAAGTTATTTAGAATGATTAAAATCGGATTCATCGTTGGCCTGGCGTTGACAGGCTTATTGAGCGCCGCATATGTGAGAAGGGATCCCGGAAACGACATGATAGTGAAAAGTGCGGGTGTTGACAAAGTAGCCCCGCTGGTGTTGCAGGCGCTTGACTACACGGAGAATCCTGTTGATATTCCGAATCCGGACAGGGGCTTTTACAGAGCGGCGGAATTTGTAGTTCCTGTCGACAGTGGCACGCCAAGTCTTCCTGACTTTGCAACAACTATAACCGGTACTAAGGTCCCTGTTAAAGCCGGCATCATTTATATGGAGTTTGACCTGAAAAACTTTTCGTCGAATGCTCCCCTTAATGGAAAGCCGATAGGACCCTGGAGCAAGAGTGGCGCTCATCCGCCTGAATATGGAACAACTCAGCCTTTAACGCCCGCCGCACTTGATTATGTGAGGGCAGCGCTTCAAAAGGTAAGAGAGAGCGACGCCGTCGCCATTGTGAAATTTAATTATGACGGTCGGGGCCATACTTATGTCGACAATGAAAAGTTCAATCAGCTCATTCATGATTGCGAACCGGGAGCCCCGAAAGGTCGGGTTTGGTATGAAACCAAAGTGATCAACAAATCCGATTTGTGTGGTATACAGGGTCACGAGGAACAAAACTGGGTACAATATCATCTGTGGCAGCTTGGAGATGTTTTTAGCGAATTCGAAGATTGCATCATGGCGGTTAAGGCGGGTCTCTTTGGACCCTGGGGCGAAATGCATTCGTCATCATACGCCAGAACGAAAGAGGGGTATCACTGGCTTTTGAAAGCGTTGCTGGGCTACGTTCCCGCTTCACGTTCAATTTTAGCGCACGCGGGCGGCGTCATGGCATGGCATAACGTGGAATATAAAACCAATTACAGCTTTACTAGTTTAATGCCCGCCCCGGCACGCGGAACACCGGCGCAACGTTTCGGTATGTTCAACGACAGCTATTCTGCGGGTTCGAGCGGCGGCGGCGGATATAATGACAATGGCTCGCTTTCCGAAGGGTATGCCTTAATTGGAACTGGTAGTGAAAGTGACTATAATCGTAACGCTGCTCTAAAGTGGATAAGAAATCAAAATAACTTCTATGGGGGTGAAACAGTTGGGCCCGGTGCCGACGATAATATCTATCCCAGATTTCCGAACGTTCTTTATGAAGCCGCTTATGCCCGAACAACTCATCTAAATACGGGTTATAACCAACGCACTTATAAACTTTGGGGTGATTTTGTCTATAATAAAGAAAATGTTACTGTACCGTTTACGCCTCCACATGATGGAGTAACTCGAACGGCAATCTTCGATCCGCTTTATAACGGCAGAAGCGGAATGGAATATATGCGTGACAGATTAGGGTACCGGTTAGTGTTGCGCGAGGCTAAAACAAGTAAATCGGTAAATCAAAATGGTATCTTAAAATTTCAAGGGAAGGTCCAAAACGTCGGCTTTGGCAATATAGTAAACAAGAAAAAAGTGTCAGTTATTCTGAAGACCAAAAATGGTTCTAACGCTTACTCGGCAGGTATAAACCTTGACCCAAGGGATTGGCAGACTGCTGAGAATGGGGACAGTAGGGCTGACAATACCACTGCATGGCGTAATTTGAACTTCTCTATTAATATGGCCGCATTTGGTAAGCTTCCTCCTGGCGACTATGATATTTTCTTAAAGATCAATGATCCTAAAGAAACCAGCACTAACAGGCGTTGTATACAGTTTGCGAATCATGACATTTGGAATACTTCCCTTGGTGCAAACTTAATTGGTTCGATTAAAGTCGTCTCCTAGATTTACAGCTTTCTGAAGCCTATAATAACGCAATAACTCAACAAAAAAATAAAAATATCATGGGAGAAAAAAATACTCCCATGATATCAAGTTTACCAGAAATTACCTTAGTTCCAGTTATTGGCTACCGGCCCCAAGCCCTTGTTAGTATCGATTTCGATTTGAGGGATGGGAAACAAATAATGTTTATCCTCAACATTGCTTATGCCAAACATAGCTTGTAGTTCAACATTCATTGTTTCCTTTAATATGTGCCAGCGTTTAAGATCACAATAACGGATTTGCTCTCCCATTAATTCAATCTGCCTTTCATGTTTCAACAATTCAAAGGCCTGGTCCGGGGAGTACGCTTCATTATATGGAAATGCACCAATACGATCTCTCACCTGGTTGATAAAGCCAATGCCCGTAGCAGCGTCGCCCAGTTTTATCTGGCATTCCGCCCGCATCAGCAATACATCTGCGTATCGCATTAAACGTATATTATTGCCCGACTCGACGCTGTTTTCATTGAGTCTGTTTTCTTTATTGGTAGACTTCCTGTACCAATATCCTTTACCTGCGAAATCATACGGCTGCACCCCTCCCGAACAATTATCGCACCAGGTCTGGTCACCAATTGTTCCTCCGTAAAAAGTAAGCGGGGCACGCGGATCAACGTATGAGCTGCCACTTTCATCGTTATATTGGAAGTCCGCAACACGACGGGGTTGAAATCCCCAGTTGGCCCAATCCGTCCAGCTATACAACTGGGCATGCCCGTTTGTCCTCGAGGGATTGCCAACTTCTTCCGGATCGCCGAACAAGGTAGAAAAAGTATTGGCTCCGGGATAATGGAAAAATTGAATTTCAAAAACACTTTCCTGGTTATTTTCATTGGCTTCGCCAAAATTATCATCCCACTTGTTTGCAGGAAGAAGACTGTACTTGCCATCCATTTTTGCAAATTCAGCATCAGCTTGGCTATAATTTTCATTATATAAATACAACTTACCCAGGAAACCTGTCGCAGCGCCGCTCGTTGCCCTGCCAAGAAATTCAGGATCCCATGATTCCGGCAATAAAGTTTGGGCCTGTTTAAAATCAGCTTCCGCCTGTGCCCAAACTGCTTCTGCGGGCGCTCTCGGGGCATCTCCGTTGCCTTCGGTAACAAATGAAGTTCTTAGCGGCACGCTGCCCCAATGAAAAGCCAATTGGCTATATGCCCAGCCTCGCAGAAAATAAGCATCACCAAGCGCGCGTGAAACAATTACGTCGTCTCCATTTGCAGCCAAATACTCATTTCCCTTAAAGATCACCAGGTTTGAACGCAGTACCATTCTGTATAACATACGCCAGTAAGAAGTGATGGGACCAGTGGCATTGTTATACTGATAACGTAACAGCGCCTGAATATCGCCTTCACCGGCTGAGCTCGGCCGGCCTTCAAATTCATTGGCTAACCCGTCGAACATTTCAGGCAACTGCCAGGCGAAAGCGAAATTGTGAAAAAATGAAGAATAGATAGCAATACTTCCCTGCTCAATTTGATCGGGTGTATTGAAATAAGTTTCTGTATTCTTGCTATTTGGATCAGGATAATCGATAATGTCTTTGTTACAGGCACTACTAATTATCAAAAGGCTTACAAACAGGCAGCTTTTTATATAGATTAATTTTTGCATTGTACATTTTTTAAAATAATTAAAGACGGGCCTGGAAGCCGAAAATCAGCATTTTGGGTCTTGGAAAATTATAACCAGTGTCAAAAGCCCTGTTCAGATTTCCACCACCTACTTCCGGATCATAACCATACTTGTATTTGGTGAACGTAAAGTAGTTGTATGCGCTTGCATAGATCCGGATGTTATCAAACCCTACCCTTTTAGCAACAGCACTTGAGAGTGAGTAACCTAAAGACAATTGCCTTAGTTTCAGGTAATTTCCATCGGACAATTTTAGCGTAGAAGCCCTGTTATTCTGGGCCGGGTCACCCAGTATAGCCCTGGGCACAATTCCATTTCCCGGATTCGTTTCGCTCTGCCAGCGATCCAGAACATACGCGTACTGGTTCATGACAAGCGTACCACTGCGTATCTTGTCAAAATTTCCATCGTAGATACTTGATCCGTTTATTCCCTGCAGGAACATATTAAAGTCGAAGCCTTTATACCCAAGATTCAGGTTAACACCAAATATGTGTGTGGGATGAGGACTTCCGATGCTTGTACGGTCATCATTATCCACATGACCGTCGCCATTTACGTCTCTGAATCTCACATCACCGGCCCGGGTTGAACCTAATTGGTATTCGGTAAATCCCTTCGCCTGTGCTTCCCCATTGGCTGCATCAAGGTCTTTCTGAGAATTAAATATTCCATCGGCAACAAATCCATAAAAATAACCTACCGGGTTACCGATGTCCGTTCTGTTCACACCATCTAAATAAGAGCCATCGCCAAGGGAGGTCACTTTGTTTTTATTATGTGTATAGTTCGCGTTTATAGAATAACTGACCTGCCCGATCGCTGAACGGTAACCCAACTGGAGTTCAATTCCCTTGTTTTCCATACTGGCTGCATTCACAATGGCGCTGCCACTTCCATATGTGCCACCATAACCTAAAGAGCTGGCGCGCGGCACCTCGTATAGAATGTCGCTGGTTTCCTTAATATAATAATCAAGAGTTACAGAAAGTTTATTCTTGAAAAAGGCCATATCCGCACCAAGGGATTTCGTTTCTGTTGACTCCCATTGAATGTCGCCGGATGCATTGTTCAGGACCGTTGCACCATTTGCACGTGTACCTTGGCTTCCGAATGGATAATAAACATTGTTCGTATATACCTGGGAAAGGTACCTGAATTCACCAATGGCATCGTTGCCTGACAAACCCCATCCGCCACGCAGTTTCAACTGGTCGAAGACGTTAAGCCTTTTAATAAAATCTTCCTCATGCAACTTCCATGCAACCGCAACGGAAGGAAATGTTCCCCAGCGGTTTCCGGGTGCGAACCGTGGAGAGGCATCCGTACGGATGTTAAGCGTTAATAAGTATTTATTGGCATACTGGTAATTGATCCGGCCAAAATAAGACAGGTATGCGTACTTCCCTATCGCGTCTTGTGTAACTAAATAGTTAGAAGCTGTAAGTACGTTTGATATGGACAGATCCAGGTCCTGGCCGCTAACACCAACCGTGCCGTTCGCAGAACCATTCTGCCAGGTATTTCCCGCCATCACTGAAAAATCATGCAAACCGAAATGGTTGGTATAAGTAATGTATTGCTCAATTAGTGGCGAGAAACTGTAGTAATTTGTTTTGCTTAAGCGGGTAGGTACAACTGAATTACCAACATATCCCCCGGTATAAGAATTGTTTGATGTCTCGCCTCTTCCGAAATCACCACTTACGCCCGCCTGTATTTTATAAACGAGCCCTTTGATCGGTTCCACTTCGGCCCACAGGGCAGCCTGATAGTTAATGCTGGAGTTTTTTATGTGATTGTTCACCGCGCTGTTGATCGGATTGCTTAACTCGACAATATCGGTATTCCGGTCTGAAACCGAATAATTTCCGTTTTCATCTTTTACCGGGAAATATTGCGGGGCTGTCAGGGTATGGTCCAGGTTGCCGGGATTGCCATCTGCACCACCTCCTTGAAAGTGATTATACGTAAAAGCAAAGTTATTTCCGGCCCTGATCCATTTCTTGATAGTAAAAGTATTTTTATTGCGGAAATAAAAATTGTCATCAGCCCTGCCCATGAATGTAGGATTTTCGGAATGCTTATATCCCATTCCAAGGAAATACGAAACATTCTCCGCTCCCCCTGAGAAATCGAGGTTTAGTTCCCTGTTGCGACCTGTCCTGAAAATTTCATCCTGCCAGTCAGTTCTGTCGATCCGCACCTCATCAGATAATATTTTGGGTGTGGGTTCTATACCCGAATTCTCCAGTAGATCCAGGACATAATCTGTGTATTGGTTGGCATTGAGAAGTTCCATTTTTTTCGGAACCTGTGATACGCCTTCATAATAACTTAGGTTGAGTTTCAGCGGCCCGGCCTTACCGGATTTGGTGGTGATCAATATGACTCCATTGGCTCCGCGCGATCCATAGATTGCAGTAGAAGAAGCATCTTTCAGGATTTCAATATTTTCAATATCATTTGCATTGACGGTAGACAGGTTCCCGCCTATAAAGCCATCTATAACTACAAGGGGATCGGTGTTGTTAAACGTAGTGATGCCGCGTATGCGGATGGTTCCCTGCGAAACATCTACGCCCGCCGCTCTTCCCTGTATCAGCGAAGCAATATCCGATACCTGCCGATCACCGAGGTCCTTCTTACTTATCGAAGATACTGCCCCGGTAACATCGCTTTTTTTAACTGCACCATATCCAATCACCACAATATCATCAACAACAGCAGCCATTTCCTTTAATATGACAATAATGTTACCTGGCTTAATTTGAACTATCTGATCTTTATGAGCGATAGACGAGACAATGAGCTTGTTCATGCTCTCCGGAACACGGAGATTAAATTCACCATTGGCATTTGCTGAAGTTCCTATTTTAGTATCCGGTACCGTCACCGTTGCACCGGAAAGGGGTTCTCCTTTTTCGTCCATCACTTTTCCCTGTACAACCCTTGTCGTATCCCTGGGCACATTGATCTCCGGAGAGTAAACAGCTTTTTTCCGGGTAATGACAATAGTTTTATTCTGGATTACATAATCCAGCATCTGATCCTTAAAGTAAATGTCGAGCAGCACCTTTACTTCAACATTCCTTACTTTAATATCCACCGGCCTGGCCTCCAGTATCAGGCCATCCTCATAAAAAACGTCATAACCCGTTTGCTTTTTTATTTCATTGATCATTGTTTCAAGTGAAACCTTTTTCATTGAAAGGGTGAAAGTTTGTGAGTACCCGCTGGCGCTGACCTGGGTAAAAGCTAGTAATAAAATGATACTCAGTTTCATAACCAATAGCAGTTTGGTTACCGGCCTCCATTTGGCATTTTCAGGAGGCATGGCGTAAGCAATTTTCATACATTTGTTTTGATTTGGGTGATACATTAATAGTCCTTCACGATCATTAAATGGGTTATCCCAGATTATTCGCCGCTCTGTCTGAACCACGGAGCGGTTTTTTTGGGCTAACCGGTTTTATAGTTTCCCATAGGATTTATTTTGTTTCAACAGTAGGTTCATTAAAAACGATGATATTTGCGCCTTCAATTTTGAATTTAATACCTACCAGTTCTAATATCTTCAGCACTTCAGATGCATCTACATACTTGCTGATTGTTCCGGAATACGACCGCGAAGGGAGCTGACCTGGGTAGCTCACCTTAACATCATACCACCGGCTTATCTGCCGCATGATTGTACGGATATCATCGCCCTTGAACATAAACTTGCCATTCTTCCACGCCAATGCCTTTTCTGTGTCTGCTTTCTTCACACTGATCGACCCTGCTGTTTTATGGTAAACCGATTGCTGACCCGGCTTCAATAGTTCAGTGTCCTTACCTCTGGAAACTTTTACGGAACCTTCAAGAAGGGTTGTATTGATCGTAGCCTCATCGCCGTAGGCCATTACGTTAAAATGCGTTCCCAACACTTCAAGTGTCATGTCATTCACTTTTACATGAAATGGTTTAGATGCATTTTTTGCTACTTCAAAATAAACTTCGCCGGCAATTTGGACCTCCCTCACAGCGCCATTGAAGGATACGGGAAATCTGATCGAAGACAGCGCATTTAGCCATACCACTGTTCCGTCGGCAAGGGTGAGATGATACTGTCCTCCTTTAGGTGTAACGAGTATATTGTATGTTGTTTCGCCAACCCCAGTTTTCTCCGCTCCGTACAGGAGATGGCCACCTGACTTGGTAATGATACTGTTACCTTGCTTTGCAAGGGTTCCGTTACCCTGGCTATCCAAAACAACCGTCGTGCCGTTCCCAAGTGTGAGTACTGCTTTTGTGCTTCCAGGAAGAAGGGACGCTTTGAAAGCTTTTTTGGGAACTGCGCTGAATGATGCCGGTTTTTCTTTTTTGAAAAAAAACAGTGAAGCACCTGCCACAACTACTATAATCGCGGCGGCGGCTGTCACTCTTAACCATAATCTCCTTGTGCCGGTTGGAGCAACGGAGCGTACAGGTGCCTGGTGAACAGTTGAAAGGATAGTATCCAGCATTTGTCTTCGAAGCGACTCATCGTCAGCGTCTTGTCCATCCACGGATTCATGCTTAAGCAACTGTTCGTAATATTCTTCCAACAACCGGGTTTCAGCAGCGCTAGCATTTCCTGAAATATATCGATCCAGCAGATCTGTAAATGTATTTTTATCCATATGGTACTGTATTAGTACCAAAACTGAGGTTCCACCCTACGCTTTTTAAAATATTATTTTACAAGGTGGCGCTAAGCAGGGCGCTTAGGAGGAGAAAGGCCCGGTCGAAACCCAAATGGATCCGCTTTAATGTATTGGAAATTTTCTTCTCAACGGTTTTGGGGGATATTTTCATTTGCCCGGCAATTTCCACATAGGTTAAACCATTTTCGCGGCTAAGCAGAAATGCCTTGCGGTGGTCTTCCGGAAGTTGCTCTAATATTTTTGCAAACAGTTGAGAAAGCTCTTTAAATAAAAAGGCATTTTCATTGACCATAGTAGCGGAGATGTTCGCCAATCTGCCATAGAAACCTGCGTCGGTTTTACACTCCCGTATAGCTTTGAATACCTGGAACCGGGTTGCCTGGTACAGGTAACTGCCCGGATATTCAATCGCCACTTCATGGCGACGTTCCCACAAGGAGGTAAAAATATCCTGCACTACATCCTTTGCCGCCTCAGTGTTATGTAAAACGTTGTTAGCAGCGGAAAACATTCTTTTCCAATGGCGATCGTATAATCCCGTAAAAGCAAGTACATCATCCAACTGAATTAAATGATATAATTCTTTGTCACTATAAGCAGAATAGTTTTGCATGGCAGGCAGTTATCAGGCAGGGCTGATAGATTAAATATATACTTATTATGCTAGAATTGGATAAAACTGTTTGAGGTCTTGAGAACAATCTTGACTTTTTGGTAACCCGACTGTTAATTAGAGCGCATAGTTCAACAACAAAGGCCTCATATAAAATAATTCCTTTATACTGAGAAGGGAAATTCAAAAAAGTGGGTACGTGGTGAGAAAGTTCTGAGGGCCGCAAAGGCGCAAAAGACTTGTATTAAATCTTCTTTATTGTCAGCAATGATGCATAATTTACAACCTTTGAACTTTAAATTTTGCATGGAATGAATCAATGGTCCCGACGACAACTCATCAAAAGCGGAACGGTCGCCATCATCGGTGCACCGCTTCTTTCACGAACCGAACACAACGAACATTCTGCGGCATTAGATAAAGATCCGTGGCACGGAATGAAAGCAGGCGTTGCATCATACACCTTCCGAAAATTCAGCGTCGACGACACCATCAAAGCAATGAATCGGCTGAATATTAGTCATATTTCCATCAAAGACTTTCACCTTCCGCTGGATAGCTCTGCCGAACAAAGAAAAGCAGTGGTACAAAAGTTCAAAGATGCGGGCATCACGCCCGTTAGCTGCGGAAATATCACAATGGAAAACAACGAGGCCAATATTCGCCGCGCCTTTGAATATGCGCGCGACTGTGGCATGTTTGATATTGTTTGCAGTCCCGACCCTTTATCAATGCCGATTCTTGACAAAATGGTAAAGGAATTCGACATCAGGATCGCTATTCACAACCACGGACCGGAAGATAAAAAATTCCCTTCTCCACACGAAGTGTGGAAAGCTGTACAACCTTACGATTCCCGTATCGGTCTTTGCATAGACGTGGGCCATACTGCGCGTGCAAATACCGATCCTGCTGAAGCTATTGTAAAATATAAGGATCGGCTATACGATCTTCATTTTAAAGATATCAGTAGCACACAACCCGATGGCGAAACTGTTCCGGGCGGTCGGGGCGTATTGGACTTACGTGCAGTGATCAAGGCGTTGATGAAAATTAAATATGCCAATCTAATTGCGATCGAATACGAAGGCTCGGAAGACGATCCTGTAGCCGAAGTGGCCGAAACGATTGGTTACGCAAAAGGATTACTAAAAGGCATGGCGTAATACTTGAAAGCATTGTTTATTCAAGGAAGGCTGTAGGCTACGCGAGAACCTCAAAACGCCTCCCTGTTCCCGGCAAAAAAGTTCGGTAATGAATATTGACCTCAAAGTTCAACAAAAGAACGGCCAACCACCTGCCATAAAAGCAAAGTGGTTTGAGTTGACACTGCTCCTGGATCTGACATCCATAAATTTCTTCCATTCAGCTTTTGTAATATCTCCTTTTTCTACTTGATTCATCCCATGAGTTTATGGCCTTCCTTGCGCAATAGCCATTCGGAGTAATTCTACGTTTCAAGTAGAAAATTGGGCGAAATTTGTCTGCAGGAACATTACCCCCGTCCTTCAACCTTGATGTCATTATTGTCAACTTTTTTCCTGTCCTTCTGCTGCAGCTTTCCGCCAAATTCCCAGTTGACAGTGAGTTTCAGGGCGCGATTGTAATATCGGTTGTCGACAATCGATATGAAGGCCGGCCGCTCCTTTATGTCGGGCTGGGAAATGTATTTTGTAAAAGGGTTGACGGCAGCAAGCGTAATAGTGATCCTGGCTTTTTTTATTTCCTTTTTTGCGGCAAAACTGTAGTGATATCTGCGACCAAGCGTACCCAGCAATGTTACTTTCCGGGTATCGTATTCGCCAAACGCCTGGACAGAAAGGCCATTGGGAAACCTATAGGTAGTATTAATATTGATATCCGAGCCCCACCCAGATCTGAATATATCAAGGGCCTTGCTGTCAAAATCATAGTAATTGATATTCGCATTGCCATTTAACGTCCATCGTGGTGAGAAGTTGGAGGTCGCGGAGAGATTAAATCCATACTGCTTGTTGCCCGCCAGGTTTTGTTTACTGGTGTAGGATATCCCTTCTGAGTTAGTTTCCATATATTCAATGATAGCATTGTCGGTCTGCTTCCAGAAAATTGCTGCATTCAAAAAAAAGCTCTCACCGGTGTTAAGCCCGTATGACAATTCCGCCTGATGCGCGATTTCCGGTTGTAATTCAGGATTGCCGGACTCGATATTCTTAGGATCACTTGCATTTACATTAGGGTTTATATCCCATATATACGGTCGTGTAAGTCGTTTGGTGTAACTGAGACTCAAGGTACTTCGCTCATCAAGCTTTTTTGAAACGGTTGTAGTGGGTACAAAGTTTAAAAACTTGTTGTCAAAGGCGGTTCCCTTATGAATTAAACTGCCTTCGATAAAAGTGGCCTCCAAACGCGCCCCAGCTTCAACATACCAATTATTTTTCAGGTTCATTTTGAGCATGCTGTACCCCGCCATTACATCCTGGCTGTATCTAAAATCATCCGAACGCTCAGGTTGTAGGATCATTTTATCTGCCTGTTGGGTATCGCTTGCGGATACATCATATCGATTTCCCACATTGCGCAGGATGAGTTTTGCGCCTGCTTCAAGGTGCAAAGTGCCTTTTGCATTCAACGGATAGATGTAATCGGCCTGCAGGGTCCACTCCCTGTTTCTGGTTTTGCTGTCATTCAATTCCCGGTATAGCAGATCGTTGTTCATCGTTGTCCGGATAGCATCGTATTTTGACAGGTCTCTCGACGGCGAGCTTTGCAGCAGCACCGTGATCTTCTCTCCTGACGTCCTCAACTGCCTGCTG
>Ga0193752_1001115_pt1 | contig 23209 bp, 19 predicted proteins | sample H1c1metaG_FD_144924 | JGI IMG/M metagenome (GOLD analysis project Ga0193752, IMG submission 144924) | Soil microbial communities from a riparian zone of the East river system, Colorado, United States - H1c1 | ecosystem: Environmental > Terrestrial > Soil > Riparian zone | place: USA: East River...
TCACCCGGCTCGACCACCGGTTTAAGGTCGCGGCCGAGAAACTCGAGGTGCTTCGGTGTCAAAACAAATTCCACTGTGCGTTTTTCGCCTGGGTTCAATGTGACGCGCTTAAATCCCTTCAACTCCTTGACCGGCCGCGTCACGCTAGCCGCGATATCGTGAATGTATAGCTGGACGACCTCGTCGCCCGCGACCTTGCCCGTATTGGTTACATCGACCGAAACCTTAACATTTTCGCGCGGCCTGATCCTGATCTTGTCGAGCTTCAGATCGCTGTAGTTGAATGTCGTGTAGCTAAGGCCGAAGCCGAACGGGTATAGGGGTGTGTTGTCGATATCGAGGTATTTCGAGGTGTATTTCTCGCTCGCCTTAAACGGGCGCCCGGTGGCCTTATTATTGTAATAGATCGGGATTTGCCCGACCGAACGCGGAAACGTAACGGGTAGTTTTCCGCCGGGGTTCGCATCACCAAAAAGCGTATCGACGATCGCATTTCCGGCTTCCGTTCCTGCAAACCATGTTTCGAGGATCGCGGGTGAATTCTCCGCCAGCCAGTTGATCGTCAGCGGTCGGCCGTTCATTAATACGACCGCATACGGCTTTCCGCTTGCGTGCACCGCCTTGACCAGGTCGAGTTGGCGGCCCGGAAGATCGATATTGCTTCGCGCGGATGCTTCGCCGCTCATATCGGCGGATTCACCGACGACCAGTATCGTAAAATCTGCGTCCTTCGCCGCATCCGCCGCAGCCTTGAATCCCGCGTCGCTCACACATTTCGGATCGCAGCCTGCTTCATAACGAATCTTTGTGCGCGGGTATTTTTGCCGTAGAGACTCCAGCACCGTTACCGGATCGGTCGGCTTCCCGTCACCCGACCAATTGCCGTTCATCTCGTTCTTGTTGTCGGCCAGCGCACCGATGACAGCGATCTCTTTTACAGCCTTACTGATCGGCAGCGTCTGATTGTCGTTCTTTAACAACACGAACGACTTTTCGGCCGCGGTTTTCGCTACGTCGCGGTTGGCGCGTTTGAATACCTCGGCCTTCTCGCGGTTCTCGTCGGCAAACGGCCTGTCGAACAACCCGAGACGAAACTTTATACGCAAAACATTGCGTACTGCCTGATCGATCACCGCCATCGGCACCTTTTTCTGTTTTACCAGTTCTTCGCCGTATTTGTTGTAGAACCGCGAGACCATCTCCATATCGGTCCCGGCGTTTAGGGCGTACATCGCTGCCGATGCCTCGTCTTTTGCAAGGCCGTGAAACATCAGCTCCATCACCGCCGTGTAATCGCTGACGACCAGGCCGTCGAATTTCCATTCTTTTCGAAGCACATCGCGCAGTACGAAAGGATTGCCGGTAGCGGGGACCCCGTCGAGGTCATTGAACGAGGTCATAAAAGACCCGACACCGGCATCCAGGGCCGCCTTGAAGGGCGGGAAGTAAATTTCGCGCAACTGGCGCTCCGTGACGTTCGTCGTGTTGTAATCGCGGCCCGCTTCGGCGGCGCCGTAGGCCACCCAGTGCTTGGCGGTTGCCAAAACCCGGTCGGGCACCGCGAACGCGGGCGTAAGCTATCTGCGAACCGAGAAAAGTATCTTCCCCGGCGCCCTCGATAATACGGCCCCAGCGCGCATCGCGGGCAATATCGACCATCGGCGCAAAGGTCCAGTGGACCCCCGCGGCCCGTGATTCGGCTGCGGCGATCGCCGCGGTCCTCTCCATTAGGTTAAGGTCCCAACTTGCGGCTTCACCCAAGGGAACGGGAAAGATGGTCCTGTAACCGTGGATCACGTCAAAACCGAGCAAAACAGGGATCTTGAGCCTCGATTCGAGCGCCGCCCGCTGAAGCTCGTTGGTCATCGCCGCGCCGCGAACGTTGAGCGTCGAACCGAGCAGCCCTTTGCGGACCATCTCCAGGTGCTCCGGGCGAAAATTGCCGTTCGCTTCGCCATCGAGCTGCTGCAATTGGCCGAGCTTTTCCGCCAGCGTCATTCTGGCGATCAGCGCATTTATCTTACGCTCGATATCGGCCTGCTTTGTTTGTGCAAGGCCGCTAAAAGGGAAGGCAGATAATAAAAGCAGCAGTAATAAGAATGATAATTTCTGGTTTGGTCGCATGTTCTCCCCTTGAATCTTAACCCAAATAACAATAACTAACCCCTGTACAAGAAAACCCGCCCCGGCTCGATAAATTTTGATAAAAAGACGCGAAGGAAATTAATCGCTTCGCGTCTTTTCGTGAACTCCAAAAAGAGCGTTTCGAATGCCCTGGATTAGAAGTTAAACCTGATCTGCAGCTCCGCGGTACGTCCTGCATACGCGCTCGTGGCCTTACCAAAGTCTGCGCGGTCCGCAAACGTGTTGTTGTCGCCGAACCCGAAGTTTGCCAGGTTGAGCTGGTTCAAAACATTGAAGAAATTAGCGCGCAGGTCGAGACCTGAACCTTCCTTCATACCGAGAAAGCCATCAAGGCGAAAACGTTTCACGAAGCTCAGGTCCATCGCCTGGTATTTCGGGCCGCGATAAGTGTTGCGCCCGATCGCCGGCGGGTTATCGAGGTAACTCGGGCTGGCGGAATTCGTGGACGTCCGGAATGCCGTGTTGCACCCCTGGTTAGCATTCGTCGACAAGTTGCAATCTCCGCCGACAAAAGTTCCCGGGAAAAGCCCGCCGTTAAGGAAGTTCTCATTCGTGTTGCCGAGCGGCTGCAATCCGTCATAGGCGATCGGACGGATCGGGCCGAAGAACGCGCCGCCCGGTCCGCGTATACCGGGGCCAACCTTTACAGTCCACGGGAAACCGGTGTGGTAGGTATAAATACCATTCATCTGCCAGCCGCCCAGCAATTTATGCGCCCATGAACTACCCTTTCGGAAGAATGGAATGTCCCATAGACCGGAAATAACACCGTAGTGTCTTACGTCGAAATCCGAGGGTCCCCATTCAGAGCGGTTGTCCGGCGGGTACGTTTGATTGGTAACAAAACCCGGGCCTTCATACGACATCTGATCTCTGCTCTTGCTGTACCGGTAGATCGCATCGAGCTGAAATCCATTGGCAAAGCGCCGCTGAATCCGGGCATTCACACCGTCGTATCTCGTATCGACATCCGGTGTCGGCATAAATATCGCGTTAAAAGCCTGCTCGTTTATTAGTGGGTAGACAAAATTAAGGTTGACCAGCCGCGTAAAATTCTGACCGGCACTTCCCTGGTAGCCCAGTGTCGCGCTCAACTTATAAGGCAGCTCATATTGGCCTTCCACCGAAAAGCGGACCACATTGGCCGTAGGGAAATCTTGCGGCGCGCCGTAAATTTCAACCGCACCGCCTATCGGAGTACCGGTAACAGGGTTGATACCCTGGCCCAGGACCGGGTTGGCCGGGTAGCTCGTTGGCGAACTACTGCTTCCGAGAGCGTAAAGGATACGTCCGCCATTGAAAGGATCGCCAGGGTTTCCGCAGCAGAGGCCGAAACGTGCGAAGAAAGGAGGGTTGCCCCTTGAATTTAGAAATACCGCATTCGGCATACGGTTGTAACCCATACCGAAACCGGCGCGGATCACGCCTTTATCCTTCCAGCCCTCCGGGCTCCATGCGACGCCCACCTGTGGTGAAAAGTTGTTCCAATCGCCCTCGTAAAGCTGGTCGACGGGGCGGACCTGCGCATCGACAACGCCGATCGGCCCGAGAAAAAGATTGCTCTGCTCGCCGGTCTTGTCCTTCAAAGGCGAAAAGTATTCCCAGCGCAGGCCGAGATTTACCGTTACATTTGGCAAAAACTTCCAATCGTCCTGAATGAAGAACGCGTAATTGTTGCTGGCATAGCTTCTTTCACCCGCTGCGCCGGCGCCCGTTGTGGGATCGGCGTTTACAGATTCGAAGATCGGCGCATCATTGGCAAGGTTCCACAATCCAACAAAGGAGTACAGCGGCCGGGCGCCCCCGATAATGCTGTTGTCGTTCATTTCGCGACGGAGCTCGCCTCCGATCTTGAAATTGTTGTTTCCGACGACCATATTAAAGACATCGCGGACCTCAAACGTGGTTTCCTTGAAAACGCCCGGGGTTCCCTCGGAGCGATCGGCCCCGAAACGGATCCGGTCGAATGAGAAGCCTTCTACCTCAACGCGCGGGATCCCGAAATTGGTGTCCGGGTTAGATTCGATCTCGTTAAACGAAAATCGATTAAGATTTACCCGGAATTCGTTGAACATCCGTGATGAAAGGATCCGGTTATAAACCAGAGTGCCTGACCAGTTGATTCTTTTGGAAATAATGTCTGCCATCGGCCTGCTCTTACCCCCGGCATTAGCGCTGTCGTTCGTCGAAGGGGTTATGTAAGCAGAAAGAGTGAGGCTGTCTTTACTTGTGACGTTATAGTCGATACGCGTGTTAAATTGGTCTCCTTTGAACGTAGTCGGAACGCTTAAAGTTACGAATTGGATATCTGGGATACCGTCGAACCCGCCACCGATCGACGGCGAAAACCCGTCGACGTAGGTTCGGATCGCACCAGTGGGCGAACCGATGTCCAAGCCGCCCGAGACTTCCATACAACGGATGGTTGGAGGATTAGGAAGATTCGGGATCGGGCCCAGGCCAGCCTCAATGCAGGTTCGAGAAAGGTTCGCACTGATCCTCGGCTCAATGCCTGCTGCGCCGAATATCTGTCCGGTCACGCCGTTTGGACGAAGATTTCTTACCAACTGCCGGAACTGCGGTGTCTCTACCCAAGCATCCACGGCTTCGGCATTGCTGCTCCGGCCCCCTTCATACGTAAAGAAAAAGAAAAGCTTGTCTTTCCAGATCGGGCCGCCGATGCTTCCGCCAAAACTTCGGAATTTGTTTAATGCTTTTTTCGGATCGGCCGGGTATTTATTGAAGGCATTCAGATCAGGTCCCGTGTACCTGAAAAATCCACTACCATGGAGGTCGTTGGTGCCGTTTTTACTGACCACCTTGATCACCGCGCCCGAGTTTCTCCCGTCTTCGGCAGAATAAGTGCTCGAGCTTACCTGAACCTCCTTGACCGATTCCTGGCTGGGCGTGATCAATGCTGCACCGCCCCACGTCTGGCTGTTGACGCTGACGCCGTCGATCTGAAAGTTGTTTGCGGAAACCCGCTGGCCGTTTGCCGAGATAGGAACCTGGTTTTCGGTTTGGAAGATCGATGTGCTCGAACCCCCGGGACCGGTCGTGTTAGGAAGGCCGATAGAGCCGCCATTTGTTCCGCGGGCACCGGCGCCGAATACACCCGGCGTTAACCTTGCCAGCTCGTAAGGATCACGGCCGGCTTGAGGAAGGCGCAAAATTTCTTCAGTGCCTATCGTTTTTCGCACGCTGGCATCTTCGGTTTGAAGCCCCACGTTTTCCGCCTGGACCGTTACGGTTTCCGTGATCCCGCCAAGTTCGAGGCTTAGATCCACGCCCGTCGTAACCTCGGCATCGACCTTTACATTATCGGTAACACTTTTTTTGAAGCTTTCCTTTTCGACGGTTACCGAATAATTTCCCGGCGCAAGTCCGGTGAAGCGGTAAAATCCGTCATCGCTCGATTCGGTTTTCTGGGTTTGGTTTGTTTCCTTATTCGTGAGTGTTACGGTCGCTCCGGGAACAACCGCTCCGCTACCGTCGGTTATAACCCCTTGAATACCGGCCCTGAATTGCGCGTTTGCGACGACCGAGAAAATTGTCATCAAGACAATACACCCGATCAACCTTACTGATCTGAAAGTTGCCTGCCGCATAAGATCCCCTCCAAAAAAAGTTAGTTTTGAGTTCTAAACAATTTCCGTTTCATCGCGTTTGGAATGTGTCGACAAGAATGCTTAGAAGCTCTGCCTTATCGAGATGATGAGTACTTAAATTGCGATAAATCGTTTTAGTAAATCGTTTTAGTAACTAAAACTTATACCATCATTCCGATCAATGTCAAGATATTTTAAAGAGCTTCATTACGAACTCACAGGAGGCCGGGTTGAGATTTTGGCTGGTCATGGGTAAGAGAGAGAAACTTCGGGCTGCATCAGAGACCCCGCGCAAAAAGGGGTGGTAGAGAAGCTGTCTTAAGACTTTCTTTCGCAAATAAATAGCTTTTGACCGCCCGGAGTATCTGAGTTCTTGACGCAATATAAAGCGAGGCATAATATTGATAGGATTCCAGGGAACATCAGGCGTGTTTAATTTGGTCGCATACCGGAACTGCGGTACACGATAGAGGGATGTTGCCTTAATTTCTGAAATTTGTCGAAATACGAGCCGTTTCGTGCACCCACGTATGCCGGAGAGAATAAACAGGGAAAATTTTCAAATGCTGATGAGCTGGCTCGGTTCGGATGACGAATCGGCGGGGCTGAAGTATGAAAAGATCCGAAACCGGCTGATACGGATCTTTGCGGGCCGGGGGTGCCATGAGGCTGAAGAATCGGCCGACGAGACGATAAACCGGGTGGCACAAAAGGTTGCGGATATCAGGGATACGTACGTGGGGGAACCTGCGCGATACTTTCATGGTGTAGCTGACAAGGTCCATTTGGAATGGCTTCGAAAGCAGAAGCAGGGCGGCTTTGTCGAATTGAAGGAGACGGGCGGGTACGAAGCTGAGGAAGAAGAACCCGACGAGGAGTACGATTGTTTGGAAGAATGCCTTTCCAGGCTTCCGGAAGACCAGAGAACGCTGATCGTTGAATATTACCGTTATACGGGTAAGGCGAAGATCGAACATCATAAAACCCTCGCCGATGAACTTCGTACTAGTGTTAATGCGCTGCAGACGAAAACGTGCAGGATCCGGGCTGTTCTGCGCCAATGTGTGCTTGGGTGCCTTGCAGAGGGGTAGGTGCTGAAAGGTTTCGGTCGTTTTTGACATATAAAGATGGAACAAGGGGACCAGACAATGAACCGGGATTTGGACGAAAAAGAAAAGGTCAGGATGTACCTGCTAGGTACGCTTCGCGACCAGGACGAGATGCGCCAAATTGAAGAAGATCAATTGATCAACGACGAATTCGAGGAAAACCTGTCGATCGCCGAGGAAGAGTTGATCGAAGAATTTCTGGACGGCGAATTATCGGAAGCCGAACGGGACAGATTCGTTTCTCATTTTCTGCTGACTCCCGAGCGAAAGCATAAACTTAGCCTTATCCGGAATCTTCGTAAATATGCCGCTGCCACAGCCCCTGAAACAATAGCGGCACCCCCGCCGCAGAAAAGTTCAGCAGGATGGCTTTCATACTTCTCACGCCCGGTATTCCAGTTTGCCGTGATTTGTCTCGTGTTGATCGGTGCCGGCTATGGTGTTTGGCGTGTCGGTTTTTATCGCTCGAATTTGGACGACGGCCTTGCCTCGCTACAGCGCGCATACCGCGGTACGCGCCCCATTGATGCCCGCATCACAGGCTTTGAATATGCGGCGATAAAGGACACCACTCGCGGGCCAATTGACCGGCAGCCCTCAAATGCCCTGGAACGCGACCTCGCGGACCGCCTTCTAAACCAGGCCGTGATCGACGACAAGAACGCTAAATCATTGTACGCGCTCGGAAAAGCGTATCTTGCCGGGAACGAGATCGATAAAGCGATCTCATTTTTTGAAGATAGTGCAAAGCTAAACCCGGCTAACGCCGCGCTCGAAAGCGATCTCGGAGCCGCCTACCTTGAACGAGGCGCGAAGCTAATGGGAGAAGGCAGCTCAAGGGGTCCCGAGAACCTTGACAAGAGCATCAAGCATCTTCAGCGTGCAATAGATCTGGACCCAAACCTTCTCGAACCTCGCTTTAACCTCGCCCTCGCCCTTGAGGCTTACAAATTGCCTGATCCGGCTAAAGACGCCTGGAATGAGTACATCCGGCTCGATCCCGGTTCGCGATGGACCGAAGAGGCAAGAAATCGACTAAAGGACCTCAACTAAAGCCTTCATCTACCTGACGAGTCTTGCGATTGTAATTCGCCCGATCTCTTTATATACTTCCTTCAAATGAAAAATCCGGACCTTGTTATCCGCAGCCGGTGGGTTGTTTTACCTGATCGCATTGCTCCTACCTCCGTACATATTGCCGACGGACGTATCCTTTCGATTGCGAGTTGGGACGATGCGCCGCCCGGTGTCGAACTGATCGATGCAGGCGACGCCGTTGTGATGCCCGGGCTGGTCGACGCGCACGTGCATGTAAACGAGCCGGGCCGGACCGATTGGGAAGGATATGCGACCGCCACGCGGGCCGCCGCGGCCGGTGGTGTAACGACTATCGTTGACATGCCGCTCAACAGCATTCCGCCTACCACGACACGAGCCGGTTTTGCCGAAAAGCTTGCGGCAGCCGAAGGGCAGGCTTGGGTGGACGTGGCTTTTTGGGGCGGAGTGGTACCGGGAAATACCGGTGAACTCGCCGGATTATTGCATGACGGTGTGCGCGGGTTTAAATGCTTTTTGATCCATTCGGGGGTAGATGAATTTCCGCACGTGGAGGAAAGCGATCTTCTCGAGGCAATGCCCGAACTTGCGCGTCTCGGTTCGGTCCTTCTCGTACACGCCGAACTGCCGGGGCCGATCGACCGTGCCGCCATTGAGCTCGCTGGGGCCGACCCCCACGTCTACGATACGTTCCTGCGTTCACGCCCCCGCGAATCGGAAAATGAAGCGATCGCGCAGATGGTCCGGTCGTGCCGGGAAACGGGCGCCCGCGTTCACATCGTTCATCATTCGTCGTCGGATGCGCTGGAAATCGTTGCCGCTGCCAAAGCCGAGGGGCTGCCGCTTACCGTTGAAACCTGCCCGCATTACCTGACATTTGCCGCCGAGGACATCCCGCCCGGCGCGACCCACTATAAATGCTGCCCGCCTGTGCGCGAGCGCGAAAATCGTGAAAAGCTTTGGGAAGCGCTGGCCGATGGGACAATCGACATGGTCGTTTCGGACCATTCGCCGTGCACGCCCGATCTGAAACTGCGCGAATCCGGGGATTTTATGGAGGCCTGGGGCGGTATCTCGACCCTTCAGTTCGGCCTGCCGGTCCATTGGACGAGCGCCCGGAAACGCGGGTTTACTCTAAACGACATTTCGCGCTGGATGTCGGCGGCAACAGCAAAACTAGCCGGGCTGGATGACAGAAAAGGCCATTTGAAACCCGGCTATGACGCCGATATCGTGATCTGGCACCCCGAAAGGGAATTCAAGGTAGAAACCGCCATGATCGAGTTTAAGAATAAGGTAACGCCTTATGATGGTATGGAGCTATTCGGGGTAGTTGAGGCCACATATGTGCGCGGTCGAAAGGTTTACAGCAATGGGGAATTTTCTGACGGGCCGCGAGGAGGGTTGCTGTTATGACATCAGACGAATTTAGAAATTTGGCGCTCGAACTGCCGGGCGCAGTGGAAAGTTCACACATGGACCACCCCGATTTTCGCGTCGGCGGCAAAATATTCGCGACACTCGGGCCTGGCGAGGCGTGGGGAATGGTAAAGCTGACACCTGAGCAGCAGGCGGAGTTTATCGCGGCCGAGCCTGAAGCTTTCGAGCCGATCAAAGGCGGCTGGGGCGTAAAAGGCGCTACGCAGGTAAACCTCGAATCGGCAAATGAGGCCGGGGTTGCGAGGGCGCTCGACATGGCGTTCGCCAATGTTCAAAAGAAACCTGCTCGTAAGTAAGAGCGAAATCTATGGACGATAAACGCGCAATGCTCAGGCATTTTCTCGCCGCCCTGGCTTACCGCACGCAAAAGGCCTTGCGCGGAGCGCCCGTCGATTTCGGTGATTTCAAAGCGGCCGAAGGCGTCCACACACCCGCCGAACTCGTCCGGCATATGAGCAGCGTTCTCGGCTATTCCCGGACCTTTTTTATCGGCGGGCAATACCGACCGGAGCCATTGCCGACCTTTCGCGAAGAGATCGAGCGGTTTCACGAGATGCTAGCCAGCCTGAAGACGCATATTGAGAATGATTGGCCTCTTTTACAGGAAATTACCCCTGAGATAATCCTGCAAGGGCCGTTTTCCGATGCAATGACCCACGTCGGGCAGCTCGCGATGCTCCGGCGGTTAACGGGCGACCCCGTAGCGCCCGAGAATTTTGTTCTTGCAAAGATCTCCCCGGAAAATCTAACGCCCGATCAACCCGAACCCGAGAGCCCGGATAAAATTTGGCCTGAAGCGCCTAAATAGAATTGGATTGACCAATTAACGCAGACTTGACGTTCTATTTACTCCACATATCCCTGGCCTCTTTTGCAATTTTGGCGATGACCCCTTCACGAGTCGCATCGTCCGCCGGCGAGTCTGACACAAAAACGGCTATGGCGAGGTGTTTGCCGCTCGGCAGTGTGATGATCCCGATATCGTTTGTCGCCGCCGTTACGCCGTCCTTGTTCGTCCCCGAAGTGCCCGTCTTATGCGCAACGATGGTGCCGGCGGGTAGAAGGCCTTTGAGACGCTTAGCGCCCGGACCGGATTCGATCATAAATTTGAGCAGCAGCTCACGGTTCTCTTTGGAGATACCACGCTGCTCGTGAAGAGCACGCAGAAGCGATGTCGCGCCCTCGGGCGAAGCCCAATTTCGGTATTGCGTCTGCCAATCCTGACCGATCTCCTTCTCCGGGTTTGCCACTATCATCTCACCGATGTTTAAGCTCGTTGTGCCGTCGCTTTCGGCCACGGATAGGCGGATCAGCTCTCGCACCGTAACATCCGCCCCGTTCGGGTTCTTGTCGCGCAACGGGCTATGCTGCCCTACCCGCACAAACTCCGTTTTTTCGACCCTGACCTTTTGATCGAGCTTCAACTTGCCTTCGTCAACTTGTTTGAGCACCGCCATCGCGATCGGGAATTTATAAACGCTCTGCATCGGAAACTCGCCGTCCGGATCCAGGGACACCGATTCGCCGGTTTCGAGCACGACCGCGCTTACCCCTACGCGACCTTTAGCCTCGTCCGCGATCTTCAAGATCCGGCCCTCGAGGTCGATAAGCTCCTGGTCCTCGATCTTCGGGGCCTGAAACTGCTCGACCTTTTCCTGAAACTCGTTGACCCTGTTAGTAACGCTCGAACAGGATGAAATAAGAAGAGACGCTAAAAGGAACGTAAAAATTGCTTTTTTCATAAACTGCACCTGACGGGATTTTATGATTGTACGCCAGAAATGCCGCGAGGGTTCCCGCCTGCTCGCGCTCGCACGCTTTTGTTATACTATCTGAACGTGAAATAGGTGCATATGGATTTTACTGATTTGGTCGATCTGGCCGCCGAGGGCCTTGGGGGTACGGTGCTGTGGGCGAACGACGAATTTTTCGCTCACAAGGAAAATTTGCTCAAGCGCAAACCGGCCGTTTTTATCGAGGATAGGTACACGGATTGGGGTAAGTGGATGGACGGCTGGGAAACCCGCCGCCGCCGCTCGCCGCGTCTCGACGAGCCTTACGATGAGTGCATCATTCGCTTGGGCGCGCCGGGCCGCGTGGCCGGTGTGAACGTAGATACGAGCTTTTTCCGCGGCAATTTCCCTTCGCACTGCTCGCTAGAGGCGTGCACGGCAAGCGGCAACGCGCGGCTGGACGAATTGCTCGGACCGTTTACCAACTGGACCGAGATACTTTCCGTCTCCGAACTGCAAGGCGATTCGCATAATCTTTTCGCGATAGATTCCGATCAGCGTGTAACCCACCTTCGTTTTAAGATCTATCCCGATGGCGGTGTAGCGAGGTTGCGTGTTCACGGCCACGTCGAGCCTGATTGGGAAGCGCTCCGCGAGCGCAACAGCGAGATCGACCTCGCAGCTGTTGAGAACGGCGGTTCGGTGCCTGATGCGTCCGACATGTTCTTCGGCCACCGGCACAATTTGATCATGCCGGGACGCGCGCTTGATATGAGCGACGGCTGGGAGAGCAAGCGCCGCCGCGGCCCGGGCCATGATTGGTGCATCATCAAGCTCGGGGCGGAAGGAATGATAAAACGCGCCGAGGTGGACACGTGGCGGTTTAAAGGGAATTACCCCGAAAGCTGCATGATAGAAGCCGGGCGAGCCGAAAACGGAAATCTCGCATCTATTGAATGGGTGGAATTACTGCCGGACACAAAGCTGCAGGCGCACACTCTGCATACTTTCGAGCGCGAACTCGCCGACGCGGGGCCGGTAACGCATGTGAAGTTCAATATTTATCCGGATGGCGGCGTGAGCAGATTGAGGCTTTGGGGACGGTTGGTTTAGATCGGGCCGGTAATTAGTTGTATGTTTCGTGTTGATTCGTGTGTATTCGTGGTTTTCTTTCAGCCGGTTAAGAACTGAAACCCCGAAATTACACAAATCAACACGAAAAGAGATCTTTAGATTGCCGTGAAACTTGAAGACCTAAACAAATTGGAAAACGCGAAGGCCGAGGCGCTCTTTCTAGATTGCTGCGGTTCACGTGAATGGGCACGCCGGATGAACGAAGCGCGGCCGTTTACCTCTGAAGAGGAGTTATTCCTACGGGCTGAGCAGATATGGTGGGTCCTCGAGCCCGCCGATTGGCTCGAAGCGTTTGCCGCCCACCCGAAGATCGGTGCTAGAAAAGCCGCTCCGTCCCAGGCCGAGAGAGCAGCGGAATGGTCGAAGGGCGAGCAGGCAGGAATGGAGGAGGCGGCAGTGCTTATTCGGGAAGAACTCGCCCGCATAAACGATGAATACGAGCAGAAGTTTGGCCATATTTACATCGTTTGTGCTACCGGGAAAACGGCCAGAGAAATGCTCGAGATCTGCCGCGGCAGGCTGGATAGCTCCCCCGAAAACGAGTTGCCCATTGCAGCCGAAGAGCAAAGAAAGATAACGGAGATACGGCTGCGGAAGCTTTTAGAAACCAGATGAGTAGAAGAGGAGAAAAGGAGAAGAGGAGCGGCTTTCGTCACATAATAGGCCTTTTCGTGCTCGTTTTCCTTTTGAATATCGGTGCCTCCGCACAGGAAACGGCCCCGACACCGGAGCCTGCGCCCGATCCGGCCAAAGAATGCGCCGAATTGCAGAAATCTCTTGATGGTTACGCCGAGGAAACCGCGCGTCTAAAACTCACGCTTAGTTTCAAAAACAATTCGAGCTATTGGCAGGGGGCGTCATCCGAGCTGACCTACGGTATCGATCGTCGTCGGATCGCGGGCAACCTGCAGGCGATAGCCTTCAAGCTGGGGATCAAGCGCCTGAAAGACTGGGATGTGGTCCCCCTCGAAGAGAGGCTCGCGTATCAGAAAAAGGTTTCGCAGATTCTCGAAAACGAGCGCGGAAGATCGATTATGACCGATAACGCGGCGATGGAGGTCCGGCTCGAAGAGATAGAGCGTTTTCTTAAACCTATCCGCCTGAAATATCGCGATCTGGGCTGTGCCGATATCCTTCGGCCACCCCTGCCGCCGCAGGTCCAAAACCCGTATTAAAAGAAATTTGACGGGCGCGCTATAATATCTCCTGTAGTTTTAATTAACTGATAAAGGGGGTTAACATGAGCGCAGTATCTACTCACATTCTTGATATTTCAACCGGTAAACCCGCAAGCGGTGTTCCGGTCACGCTGGAGTTCAAAAGCCAATCGGCCGGGTGGGAAAAGGCCGGCAGCGGTGAAACGGATAATGATGGACGTATAAAAAACCTGTTGGGTGAAAAGGTAGTTTTACTATCTGGTCATTATCGGATCACTTTCGATACCGGCATCTATTTTATCGGGCAGGAGATCGAGTCTTTTTACCCGCAGGTGACGGTGATGTTCACCGTGCGCGACGCGAACCAGCATTATCATGTGCCGCTCCTGCTTAGCCCGTTCGGCTATTCGACGTATCGCGGAAGCTAGAAAAACATGGCAATAAAGATCGTTAACGATAATTACGGCAAGGCACGGGTGCGCCTTTTGAAGGTCGACCGGCGAAACGACCGCCACGAGATCCAGAATATTACCGTCAAGATCGCTCTTGAGGGGGATTTCGATGAGATACACACCGTGGGCGATAACTCGCTATGCCTGCCGACGGATACGATGAAAAATTCGGTCTATGCGCTTGCTGCTCAAACGACGGAGCTTGAGGAGATCGAGGATTTCGGCCAGCGGCTTGCCAACCATTTCCTGGTGAATAACGAGCAGGTCTCGCGGGTTGTGATCGATATCTCCGAACACCGTTTTGAGCGGATGGAGTTCGACGATGCGGAGCACGAGCATTCGTTCGTAAAGGGCAGCAATGAGAAGCATATCGCGAAGATCGATGCGACGCTTGAAAAAACGGTAGTCGAATCCGGTATCGAGGATCTTATCGTGCTCAAAACTACTCGGTCCGGGTTTGCCGGGTATATGAAGGACCCGTACACCACTTTGCCGGAAACGACCGACCGCATATTCTCGACCGCGGTCAAGGCCGTGTGGCGATATGTAGGGCCTGACGCCGCGTCGCGTGAAACATTTCTGGGCATCCGCGAGATAATCCTCAAAACGTTCGCCGCGCATGACAGCCTTTCAGTCCAGCACACGCTTTATGCGATGGGCGAAGCGGTGCTCGAAGAATACGGGGTGGTGGAGGAAATAGCGTTCTCGCTGCCGAATATTCATTACCTGCCGGTCGATCTGACGCGCTTCGGGTTGGAGAACGAAAATTGTATCTTCCTGCCAACCGATGAGCCGCATGGTCTGATCGAGGCCAGACTTAGTAGATAGAAAGTTAAGCAATTATGAAGAAAATAACGTCAATTGCGGCATCTGTTGCGATGGGATTCTTCCTAGCATTACCGATTTACTACTTGTTTTCTTATTTTATTGTTAATCGAGACAAGGATCAGGTAATTGAAATCGGGTACCTTGGAGTAATTTTAATCGCTTGGTTTATAGGCAGCGCGCAACTTGTTCTTAAAACGGATAATCCGCGACAAACGTTCACAGTAGGATTTTTATTTTGGGCATCAGAATGGCTCGCGGTGGCGATGGTTTTAATCGTCGTTTTGATGATTACGCGTCTAGTTCCAGGGCTTGCAGAAAAACCTATTAATCCAGAACCTGCGAATATTGGAGAAGTGGCAAACAATTTAAAGAAGGCAGTTGATATTATCGGTTACGAGATCGCTGGTGTTGTGCAGATAGGCTTTTGTTTTCTAATGTCTTTCTTTGCTTTACTCGGTTACGCTGTATCTGTTTTCTTGTCCCATGAATTGAACAAACCAAATCAAGCGGTAAATAATTGATAGAGTGAAAGATATACGGGAACGCTTGCAGTCTAGACTCGTTAAACTATCAATTAAGATTAATAGTTAACAATATTTCGTTATGAAAACCAGCCTGTCCGAACAATCTATGCTCGACCAGACGAGCCGCCTGAAAACAGCGTTAACACCTTTTTCCGCCACCTATCCGGGTGACGCGGGGCGGCGGCAGCCAGTGCACACGGTCTATGGCGGTGCGCAGCTTTTCAAATCCGATTCGGCCGTGCGGCTCGGATCGCTTGCAGTGCGCTCGTTCGAGGCTTTTGGGCCGGACGCCGCTACGTTCGCCTCGGTGCTCGGTATTCCTGTAGCCATGGCGGATGTTATCCACGCGCGCGTTGCCGAAAAGATCGGACGCGAGGCAGTAGAGGATTTTCGCATCGATTTCGAGGATGGCTACGGAACGCGCCCCGATGCCGAAGAGGACGGCCATGCCGTCGCGGCCGCGCAAGAGGTTGCGAAAGGTATGGCGGACGGCACGCTTCCGCCCTTTATAGGTATCCGTATCAAAACGTTTAGCGAAGAGCTTCATGCCCGCGCGATCCGCACGCTCGACCTGTTTTTGACCACGCTGGTCGGCGAAAGCGGCGGCAAATTACCCGATAATTTTGTCGTCACCCTGCCAAAGATCGTTACCCCCGAGCAGGTTGCGCTGCTTGCCGATATCTTTGACGAGATGGAACCGAAGCTCGGGCTGGCTACCGGTTCGCTCAAGATGGAAATGATGATCGAGACGACACAGTCGATCATCGCGTCTGATGGGCAGATCAACCTGCCGCGCCTCTTGCGGGCCGCGCGCGGGCGCTGCACCGCCGCTCATTTCGGCACCTACGACTACACGGCAAGCTGCGATATCACGGCCGCTTACCAGGATATGCTTCACCCGGCGTGCGATTTTGCGCGCAGCATGATGCAGGTTTCTTACGGCGGAACGGGGATCTGGCTGTCTGACGGCGCAACCAATATCATGCCCGTAGCACCGCACCGAGGTGATATTACCCCGGAGCAGGAAGCCGAAAACCGCCTGGTAGTCCACCGCGCATGGAAGCTGCACTACGACCATATCCGCCACTCGCTCGCAAACGCCTTTTACCAGGGCTGGGACCTCCACCCGGGACAGCTGCCGACCCGCTACGCCGCCGTCTACACATTCTTTTTGGAAAGTCTCGAGGCTGCCTCCGACCGCCTCCGAAATTTTGTAGCCAAGGCCGCCCAGGCAACGCTCGTCGGTGATGTGTTCGACGATGCCGCTACCGGCCAAGGCCTGCTCAACTATTTCCTGCGCGCGATCAACTGCGGCGCGATCACAGAGGAAGAGGCAGTCGAAAGAACGACATTAACATTCGACGAACTTCGGTCCGGCTCTTTTGTGAAGATATTAAAGAACCGGCAGGGATAAAGAAAATAGAGTACCGCCGCCTTGGTGTCGAATTTTGAGGCTTGCGGCTATGCCCGCTCGATGTGCGGAAAGCTCCGCTTTTCCGGTAGATTGCTATTACTTTCGAGCGGCTCCGCCGCCGTTTCCTATTCATAACTCTTACCTAAATACCTGAAAACAACGTCTCATCCCTCATAACTTCCTTTCGACACAAAACCGAATCGTTTGACCAAAAATCCAATATAGTTATGCTTGTCCACAATTTTTTGAACCCGAAAGCTCTAAGGATTGAGGGCGTAATAAATTATAAGGGAGGAAGTAAGAGAATCCGCATCAGATCTAACGACACGGATTTCGAAGCAACCGTAAAAATTGACAAGAAGAATTTCCGCGCTTTTGGAAGCGAGCCGGGCTAAAAAGTTCGCCTTTTGACAATTTAATAGACTCTTGGTGCTTTCTCAGAAAAGAAATTTATGAGAAGCGAAGTTCAGAGATCGTCTAGTAATGTTCAGGTTTTGCTCAGGGACAAAAAGGATACCGGTAATAATAATTACATCTATAAGTTACATTTACACGACCTTGAGTACTTAAAATCTGTTTGTCTTCTTCTTCTACACGAGATCGAATCATTGCAGAGAATGGTTCCATCCGTTGTTCAAAACGACCGTATTTCGGAGGATTTTAGCCTTTCCGACGAGATCAAGCATATTGAAACCGAGTTTATAAAACATGCGCTTGTCCGCGCCAAGGGCAGGCAAAATGTTGCGGCAAAACTTCTCGGCATCAAGAAAACAACTCTGCACGAAAAGATCAGGCGTTACGGAATAATCCCGATCAATTTCGAACCGATCGCTGACCAGAGCTACGAACAGGTAGACGAAGCGGTTGGGTAGGCAATAATAGAAACCGGTATCAGAAAACGCGTTGTCGAAAGGCAGCGCGTTTTTTGTATAGCGCACGAGTCTTTTACGAGACGCACGTATGGCTCCCGAAGCTTTTTCCCGAATCTCCAAATTTTCCGATTATTAAGTCCGTTTTTAGAAAAAGTACCGACCACCGATTTCTCGCCCGATCCAATAATCCGAATTTAACCAAAGTAGTCGTGAGTCATGAGTTGTGAGTCGCAAGGGGCGCAGAGTAAGAGGCAACCCAAGCGGCGCACCAATCGATACCAACTGCGGAATCCAATACGTTGAATTTATCCAAACTATTGATTTCATTGAATTTAGGGGAACGCCAATTGCGTTCATCCATACCGAAACACTTATTGTTTGTTTCCAAGTTTCAAGAAATTAGGAGTTTAGGATTATGAAAAACAACTTGCGATCATACGTTATCGCTTTATTAGCTACATGCTCTTTATTTTTTGTAACGGCAGGCATAATGGCACAAACATCCACTACAGGTACAGTGGAGGGAATAATCGCCGACCAAAACGGCGCGGTCGTTCCCAATGCTACCGTTACATTAAGCGGCCCTAACCTGATCCGCGATCAAACCACGACCTCCTCAGCCGACGGAAGTTACAGGTTTAATCAGGTTCCCCCGGGGCGCTATACAGTTCAAACATCAGCCGCGAACGGCTTCGGCGCCTTCAAGCAGGAGAATGTCGAAGTTAATCTCTCGAGATCCACGAACGTCAATATCGCGCTGGCGGCCGGATCGGTCGGCGAGACGGTAAACGTTGTGGGCCAGCCCGAGATCGACCAGTCTTCGAACACCGGCGGAAGCAACATTTCGACCGAATTTTTCTCGAACATCCCGACCTCGCGCACCGTCCAGGGCCTTTACACGATCGCCCCGACCGTAGCTCGCTCAGGTCTGCGTGATGCTTCGGGCCGCGACCGCGACCCCTCAGTTGCCGGTTCATCCGGTCCGGAAAACAACTACGTTCTCGATGGCGTTAACACGACCGACCCGGCCTTCGGCGGCGGCGGTGCTAACCTGCCCTTCGAGTTCGTACAGGAAGTCGAGATCAAAACGGGCGCTTACGGTGCCGATCAGGGAATGTCCACCGGTGGTGTTTTTAACGTGATCACCAAATCGGGCGGCAACGAGTTTCACGGCGACGTTTTTGCGTATTTTGCTGACAAGAGCTTTGTCCGCGAAACCAAGCATTTCGGCCTCACGGACCTCGCGCCTAACGGCTACTCCGAGGTCGATGCCGGGTTCGACATCGGCGGACCGATCATCAAGAACAAGCTGACGTTCTTCGCCGCGTTCAACCCCCAGTACCGCAAGAACTTCTCGCTGACCCAGTCTTTCCGGACGCCCGTTGAGAGCACCGTGAAGACCCCGTTCTACGCGGGCAAGCTGACGTGGTCGATCAACCCGAACAACACGTTCACGTTTTCGACCTTTGGCGACTATACGACGGAAAAAGGCCACCTTTTCGCAGCCGGTACCGGTGATTCGGGCTTTGGCGCAAGACCGGAAAGCTTCCTGGGAACGACCGAAACCGGCGGCACAAACTATGCATTCCGCCTGAATTCGAATCTAACCCAGAATTGGATCGCCGAATTCGGAGTAGGCATTCACCGCCAGCGGAACAACCTTATCCCGGATGATGCGGTTGCCGAAACGTCGCTGACCATCGACAATTTCGCGATCCTTCGCACCGATGGAACGGTTGCTAATGTTACTCAAACCGGAGTTAATTCGACCAATACCAATATCGGCCAGGTCGACTACGTGTTTAGCCCGGGCGGCCATCTCGAAAGAAACTTTGTACGCGATGGATTCGGCATTGTTAATAATCAAACCCGTAATCGCTGGGAAGCTTCGGCCAGGTTCCAGAACATCCTGTCTGGCGGGCACACCCTAAAATACGGTTTTGAATTTTACCGTAACGCTTACGACATCGATCAGGACAGAAGCGGCCCCTCCAATGTTTTCGCCAATCCTCTTCTCGTTCCTGCCGATAGCGGCAGCGACCTGGACAACCGCAGCGTTAACGGCTTCCAGGTGAATAACAACTTCAGTGTTTGTACTACACGCGGCACGGTAATCACCTGTCCGAATGCAAATGCAGTTGCGGCCCTTGTATCTCCCGGCGTGGTCCTACCCGCGGGATTTACGGTTAACCCGGTTGTGACCCCGATAACCACGGCCGAAGCGCTTAATAATCCGTTCCTCGTCCGTCTTTCGACCCGTGTGCGCGATTTCCAGCTTCATGCGCAGACCGAAACGGACGTCGAAGGATTTTACATCCAGGACGATTGGAAGGTAACGCCGAATCTGCAGTTCAACATCGGCGCTCGTTGGGACTATCAGCAGGCTCGCGGTAATGCGGGTGTCAGCTACCTTAAATTCAACAATTGGTTCGATAACCTGCAGCCGCGTCTCGGCTTTATCTGGGATTTCACCGGCAAGGGCAAAGGTAAGGTCTATGCCAATTACGCCCGTTACCTGGAAACACCCGTTCCGCTCGATCTCAATGTACGCGCCGGCAGCAACGATGCGCAGACCGACAAGCAGTTCAACGTTAATCGCCTGAATGCTCCGTCGACCGCAACGCTTGCAACCGGATTCAACAGCATTAACGCCGGTGCAGCGCAGACACCGATCGATGCCGGCCTTAAACCGCAGACTGTCAACGAATTCAATCTCGGTTTCGAGTACGAGATCGCGAGAGACCTGGCCTTTGGCGTTCGCGGTATCTACCGCCCGCAGGGTTCGGTTATCGAAGACGGTTCGTTCGATGACGGTACGACGTACTTTATCTTTAACCCCGGTGAAATTCGCCCGGGCGATAACACCACGGAAGAGCAGGCGTGTAATGGCGATGCTACCGCAGATCCTCCAAGAGCGCCTCTCTGTTTCGGACGCGCCCGCCGCTTCTACCGCGCGCTCGAGTTCACACTCAATAAGAGGTTTGCTGACAACTATTCGTTCACGTCCTCTTACGTGTTCTCGAGCCTGATCGGTAACTACGAAGGACTGTTCCGCAACGATAACGGCCAGGCGGATCCGAACATCACTTCGCTGTTCGATCTCGTCAGCCTGCTCGGCAACGCTTACGGGCGCCTGCCTAACGATCGCCCGCACCAGTTCAAGTTCAACGGAACTTACCAGACCCCGTGGAGATTGGTCGTATCCGGCAATTTCTACATCCAGTCCGGTATCCCGTTCAACCAGTTGGTGCCGCACCCGATCTACGGCAACAACGAAGGCTTCGGCGTGGTGCGCGGAACGGCGATAATTCCGGACCTCGGAGTCAATTCTGGCGGGGTGACGAGTGCTATCGGCAAAAATCGCACGCCGACGACTTACAACCTCGACCTCGGCGCTTACTACCCGGTTAAGCTTAGCGAAAACATGTCGCTTCGCTTTACGGCCGATTGGTTCAACGTGACCAATACGCAGCGCGCCGTTACCCTTGATAATACCTTCCTGCTTAACAGCGGTGTGACGGGTATCCCCCCTGTCGCCAACCCGTTCTACGGCAGCGGTATTATCTTCCAATACCCGTCGGCCCTCCGGCTGGGTGCCAAATTTACCTTCTAACGCACAGGACGGTAAATAGGCAAAAAAGAAAGGCTGTTCAACTTTCGAGTTGGACAGCCTTTCTTGATTCTGGATTTTGACTGGGTTTCTTGAAAGAAAGATCTTCCCTTATTGATCAGATTAAAAAACGCCTGTCTTCCTCTTGCGGCTCCGCCGCTCGATGTGCGGAAAAGCGGAGCTTTTCCGCACATCGAGGGGCATAGCCCAAAAAAAAATTACTCTCTCTTATTACTTCCCTACATAACTCACCCGCCAGACCGTGTTCGACCCGTCGTCCGTCACAAACAACGCGCCGTCCTTACCTACCGCCACGCCAACCGGCCGTCCCCAAACGTCGCCCTCGGGCGTTACGAAGCCAGTCATAAAATCCTCGTATTCGCCCGTCGGCACCCCGTTCTTTTGCGGCACGCGGATCACCTTGTAACCGGTGCGCTTTGCGCGGTTCCATGAGCCGTGCTGCGCCGCAAAAGCGTCGTTCTTATACTCTTTCGGAAACTTGTTTCCGGTATAAAAAACCATCTCGAGCGATGCCGTGTGCGACTGCAAAAGCACATCCGGCACTATAGATTTGTCTTTAAGCTCAGGGAACTTCCCGACGTGCCTCGGGTCCTGGTTTGGGCCGATATAATACCACGGCCAGCCGTAAAAGCCGCCCTCCTTGATCCGCGTAACATAATCGGGGACGAGGTCGTCGCCGAGCAAGTCACGCTCGTTTACCGCGGCTGGATCGCGATCCCGACCGCGTTGCGAATGCCATAGGCGTAGATCCTCCGACCCGTCCCGTCCGGGTTAAACTCAAGCACCGTCGCGCGGTCCTTCTCGATATCGTTCGGGTTCTCCCAAACGTTCGATTTCGACCCCACCGAGACGAACATCTTTTTCCCGTCGCGCGAAAATGCAATATCGCGGGTCCAGTGGCCGCCGCCGCCCACCGATTCGCCGCCGCTCGGCAGATCGGGCACGACCACCTCCGCCTTGCCGCGCGCCGTTATATCCCCGTTCTTATACGGGAAGCGGACCACCGAATCTGTATTACCGATATAGACCCACTGCGGGTTATTGCCCAGCGGGTAAAAGGCTATCCCGAACGGACGATTTAGATTACTGTCCGCAAAAACCTGCTTGATTTCCGCCTTTGAGGGGTCTTTACCCGCGCGCAGCACATAGATCAGGTTTGCGCGGCTATCGGCGAGAAATACATCGCCATTCGGCGCTGTACGGATCAGCCTTGCGTTCCTGAACCCCGATGCAAATTCCTCCACCTTGAACCCTGCGGGCACCTTGGGCATCGCTCCCTCGGGACGCTTCGCGACGCGCGGGTTGTTAAAGACCGACTTCGATTCGTAGGGCTTGGCGAGATCGGCAGTCGTGATCCGGCGGCGAACGCCCGGGGCATCGGTGCTCCAATCGCCCTGAGCGCCCTGGCCGGTCAAAACCTTATTTTGCGGAAATGAGGCTACGGCCGACGACGCGATCATGGCCGCCGAAATGATAGTTAAAATGACGGATCTATAAATTTTTCTCTTCATAAACGTATTATCCCTCTCAAAGGCCTATGAACCAATCCAAAATTTCTTAAGCCTTCTGAAGACAACAACTGACATATTGTTTGCCGCTGTTGCACGGGCACGGCTTGCTCCCCCTGTATTTCAGACGGCGCGGCGACTTTCGCTTAAAGAGCGAGACTGTGTCCTGATGAAACATTTTGCGGAGCATCGTGTACAACTCCGGGTCTTTCTTTTCGAGCAGGTCGGGTGATTCGAAAAAATACTCGGCCAGCACCGCAAAAAATTCGCTTTGATTGGTATATGCGTAGCTTCGGACCGACGAAGGATTTCGCGGATCGGTAAGCTCGCGCGCGACGTACTCGATCCATTGCTTTGCTGCCGGCCACGGGACCTCTGGCGGTAGGCCATTATCGCCGGCCTCCAACTCAACAAGATGCGCAAACTCATGTATGCCGACGTTATCCGCATTCGTCGCGCTCTCAAACCCCGCGAGCAGCGACGGCTTGGACAATATCATCACGCCGCGCAATTGATTTAACCCGACCATACCGAGAATGTTCGACTCATCGCGCTCGCTCGCCTGGTACTCCTCTCCGAACGAATCGGGATAAATAAG
>Ga0193752_1001117_pt1 | contig 23199 bp, 21 predicted proteins | sample H1c1metaG_FD_144924 | JGI IMG/M metagenome (GOLD analysis project Ga0193752, IMG submission 144924) | Soil microbial communities from a riparian zone of the East river system, Colorado, United States - H1c1 | ecosystem: Environmental > Terrestrial > Soil > Riparian zone | place: USA: East River...
GAAGTCATCCGCGTTCACCTCTCCGCGCGCACCATTACAAGGGCTCACGGCATTGCCGTTGGGCCTTTTGCATTTGTGCACGCTCGAGCTTCGAAGTCCCGACCCGACTCGGGTCGTCCATTCGGTTTCTTGTGAAACGACAGCCCATCGCAGGCGATGGGCGTTCACGCGGTCAAAGACTCATGTGTGTCTTTGAGAAGGCATCCGCGTTCACCTCTCCGCGCGCACCATCAAAAAAGAGGCCCCACCAATGCGTGGGGCCTTTTTTTGGGTGGTGTGCTCGAAGACATTAGCGAACTCCCGAATCGCACCAATAGTGCGATCGGGAGTTCGACAAAATCGTACGGAAAGATTTTGGACAGCAAAGCTGGCGCGCAGCGTCGCGACCAAGGGTGAGGATGACTCCTTGCGATTGCACTTAATGTGCAATCGCAGAGGACGAACGACCTGAGCATCTTATGCGAGGGGCCGGGCGGTGAGCGACAATCTCGAAGCGCTCTTACTTGGGGCGATACATCGGCGCGCGCCGATCAATCATCCCTGATGCGCTTTCCGGCCTGCACATCCGTGTGCAGGCGTTCACACGGTTTGAAGACACATCAGTGTCTTCAAAGAACCAGCCGTGCTCACCCTGTCACGAGTATCGCGCGACAGTCAAAGCGCGTGGGTTTTGCTTGCCGCCGCCATGCCGCATGAAGCATGCGACCTGGTGGGCCCGTCCATGGGCCCTGATAAAGAAAGGCCTCACCAATGCGTGGGGCCTTTTTTTTGATGGTGGGCCCGGCGAGATTAAACAACTCCCGACCCGACTCGGGTCGTCGCGGTTTCTTGCGAAACGACGGCCCGTCGCAAGCGATGGGCGTTCACGCGGTCAAAGACACATTCACTGCATTGACAGAGTGTCATGCATAATCAACGCGTTCGACTACCCAAGTGAAACATGGATATTGTCGAAGCGACTCCTGTGCATTTATAAATGCGAACAAAGCGGATAGTTAATCCGTAGTCGAGTGGCAAATGGACAGCATTATTGGCATCTCGTCGGACGAAGTTCACTTGTGGTTTGCGTTTTTCGGCGAAATCACTGATGAGCAACTGCATGCTGCATATCGGACAACATTGAGTGCCTCGGAAAAGGAACAAGAACCGCGGTTCTACTTTGCCAGGGATCGCCAACGATTTTTGGTCACACGCGCGCTGGTCCGCACGGTGTTGTCGCGTTATATACCGATAAGACCTGCGGATTGGGTTTTCTCGACAAACGCCTATGGCAGGCCGGAAATTGCGAACACCGAAGCAAAAGATTTAGGAATTACCTTTAATATCTCGCATACGCACAGTTTGATCGTCATGGGAGTGGCGATGCGTCGCTTATTGGGGGTCGACGTAGAGAATGTCGGCGCCCGTGCGGTTTCGATTGATATAGCGGACCGTTTTTTCGCCCCTGCCGAAGTGATGGCGCTTGCCAATGTGCCAATCGATCAACAGCAAGATCGCTTTTTTCAGTATTGGACGCTTAAAGAGTCCTATATCAAAGCGCGTGGCATGGGTTTGTCATTGCCTCTAGACAAATTTAGTTTCCACCTGCCCAGCGCACGCGCCATCGACATTTCCATCGACCCAGAGCTCTCGGACGATCCTGCACGTTGGCAGTTTTGGCAGCTCCGGCCTGCGCCCGAATACTTGATGGCAATCTGCGCAGAGCGAGTAGATGCCTGCGCGCCTCGACTGACATTCCGACAAACTATTCCTATGTTGAGTGAGAAAACACTTGCCCCGGAGTTCGTGCGAACGTCGGAATGCCATACGGAAGACAATTAGTCTCCAAAAAAGCGCTTTGCCAGGTGTGTGTTGCTGCTGAATCTGACAACCGTCGGCAGTCCGGTTACTTCCTCATAGAGTCTCGATCATGCGCCCATAGAGTTCAAACAGCTCTGGATAAAATCCAGCGCTGAGGGTTTTGCGATCGTTTTCGTTCGCTAACTTTTTCCTAATACCATCAATTACATTTTCCCAAGTCGGGCTCTGTGCTATCAGGCCGTTAAATGTATCTACTTCCGGCCACAAACCCGGATCGACTTGGTTACGTGAAAGAAAGCCCTGCTTGCCTTTCATTACAAATTTGAGAGCAATCGCGTGTTTTGGGGCGTTCGCACCAGTCTTGTGGAATTGCTTTGGATCGAAAGCGAGAATATCGCCAACGCGAATTGTCGGTGTGTGGAGTTCTTTTGCTTGTATCGCAGAGGTTGGCTGCTCCAACGACTCACCCGTCGAGTAATTTGCAAAAAGGCATCGATCTTGATCGACAGTCAGTCTGTGATAGCTGTCTCCATACGAAATGGGAGCCTGATCGATAAACATTAGTGGATCTTCAATATGCTCCGGCGATAAGAGTATCCACGCGTTCACCGCGCGTTCGAAAGTGTACAGTTCGGTGTCTATGTGCCAATTGGTTTTGGATGAAGTATCTGTAAAGATGTAGAAATCATTTAAATAGTACAGTTCCTCTCCGAGCCGCGATTCGAGTTCACGCTTGATTTTAGTGCAGGTCGGCGCATTCAGGTGATCGATGAGCAGGTAGCATGGCATTCGATATCTGGGAAAGTGCTCTTTGCAAGCGTTGCGAAGGAACTGAATATCTTCTTCAGTTAGTATATTTTCGATATGCAGATATGGGTTCATTGGTTGATGTATCTCGCTCTTCCCGTTCCCTCATCGCAGTAACGTACTATCTGGAAATCCTAAGGTAGGCGCCGCTGCCCTCGTCCGACTGGCTTACGTGCCAAAGACGTTGCCGCGACACCGAGCATGGCAAATGCGCGGAACGATCGGTCGTTTCCATAGCTCAAATTTCCCACGCTTCGACAGTGCTCGAGGAACTTGTATTGGATACCGTTTCGGTTTCCGCATCACCTGTCCGAACAGACAGCTAGGCCACCAGGCGCGGTGGCGGAAAAGCGATGACCAAGCATCCTCCATTTCACAATAGTAGGATGATCGCCGATAATGAGCTGATGGGCGGCTGCCTCGTTGAAGAGTGCGTCAATATCACTGCTGCCCACCGCCCGCCTATAGCGGTACGGATTCGCTCGTTCGATTTAAATACGCCGTATACACCGTCTCGTGAAAGGACTATGACCCCACGCATCGGCCAGATCCTCGTAGTAGATGATGACCGCGATGTACTCACCGCAGCTCGGCTGCTGCTAAAAAAGCACTTTTCGGTCGTTCAGGTCGAGACCGATCCGGCCCGCTTGCCCGAGTTGCTGAACGGTTCGTTCGATGTCGTTCTGCTAGATATGAACTTTGCTATTGGCGCCAACAGTGGCGCGGACGGCCTGCGTTGGCTCGAGCGCATCGTGCAGATCGATCCGGGCGTCGTCGTGATCCTGATGACGGCGTACGGCGACGTCGAGCTGGCAGTTCAGACCATCAAAGCAGGAGCCACCGACTTCGTTCTCAAGCCTTGGCAGAACGAGAAATTAGTCGCGACTGTCACGGCAGGCCTGCGGTTGCGGGAATCGCGCACGGAAATTACGCGGCTGCAGCAGCGCAATCGAGAACTTGGCTCGCGCGGCGCCGCAAAGGAGCTCCTGGTTGCAGCGTCCCCGGCCATGCAGCGCGTCCACGATCTCGTGCGCCGCGCGGCGCCGACTGCGGCAAATGTGCTGATCCTCGGTGAGAACGGCACCGGTAAGGAGCTCATTGCGCGCTCTATTCACACGCACTCCGAGCGGGCGCAAGAGGTTTTTCTACCGGTCGATCTGGGCGCAGTCAGCGAATCGCTATTCGAGAGCGAGCTGTTCGGCCATCGCAAAGGCGCGTTCACCGACGCACGCGACGATCGGGCCGGGCGCTTTCAGGCCGCTTCGGGTGGCACGCTGTTTCTCGACGAGATTGGGAATCTGCCGCTGCATCTGCAATCGAAGCTGCTACGCGTGTTGGAAGAGCGGAAAGTAACTCCACTCGGTAGCGATCGCGCCGTTCCTGTCGATGTGCGCTTGATCTGCGCTACGAACATGCCGCTCGAGGAGTTGAGTCGCAGCGGCGGTTTTCGCCAGGACCTGTTTTATCGCGTGAAAACGATCGAGATCCGTGTGCCGCCGTTGCGCGAGCGCACCGAAGAAATTGCGCCGCTGCTGGAACACTTTATCGCGCTGTATGCGCGCAAATACAATCTGCAGCCCAAGCCGGTCGCGCAAGGTGCGCTACGGCGACTGCAGGCGTGGTCGTGGCCCGGAAACGTGCGCGAACTCAGTCACGCAGTGGAGCGAGCGTTGATCATGAGCGGCGGCCCCGTCCTAGACGCGCAGGACTTCGCTTTCGGGGATCGACCCGCGTCCGGCGGCGACGAACTGGCGCCGGATGAATACCGGCTCGATTCCGTGGAATGCCAAGTCATTCGCAAAGTGCTGGCGAAGCACGACGGGGCGGTGAGTCCGGCGGCGCGCGAACTCGGCATTACGCGCACCGCGTTGTATCGGCGCATGGAAAAATATGGTCTATAGACGCTTCGTCGTGGGCGTCGTTGTCCAGGTCGTGCTCATAGTCCTGGTCTGCGCCGTTGTCGCGTATCTGCTCACCGCGACGAACATGAGAGCGCCGGCGCTGCTCGTCATCCTGGTACTCGTCGCTCAGGTCGCAGGTCTACTGCGCTTCGTGCAGTACACGAATCGCGAACTGACACGGTTCCTCGAGGCAGTGCAACACGCCGATCTATCGCAGACCTTCTTGGCTGCGGCCAGCTCCGGCACTTTCCGGCACCTTGCTCAGAGTTTCGAGAGCGTCGCGCAGCATTTGCGGGACCAGCGAGCGGCGCGTCTGGAAGAATCGAGTTATCTCAATACGCTGGTGCATCATGTGCCGATTGCCATCGTGGCGTTCGACGAGACAGGACGTATCGATCTGTACAACCGCGCAGCTCACAACCTGTTTGGCGTTTCGCAACCATTCCGGATCGATCAGTTGGATATGTTCGGCGTTGAATTTCCACATGCCCTGCGCGTGCTGGAGCCGGACGGCGAAAAGCTGCTGAAGGTCTTGCGAGCCGGCGAGCCGCTGCTGCTCAAGTTGTCCGCCGCGTCGCTAGCCATGCGTGGCCGTGAAATCAGGATCGTGAGCCTGCAAGATATTCGTCGCGACGTCGAGGTTCGCGAGCTTGAGGCGTGGCAGAATCTCATGCGCGTGCTGACGCACGAGATCATGAATTCCGTGACGCCGATGTCGTCGCTCGCCAGCACCGCACGCGATTTATTGAACGACGTGCATCGCGATGCCGATAGCGCCGGCAACATCAAAGACGTCCACGACGCGCTGGACACCATCGCGCAACGCGGCAGCGGACTGCTGCATTTCGTCGAAAGCTACCGCAAGCTCACTCGTTTGCCGACGCCCACCCTGCATGAGGTGTCCTCGATCGAGTTGGTCTCCCGCGTTCGCCAGCTATTGTCGAACGAGCTGAGATCCAAAGGGATTGCTTTTTCGGATTCAGTAGCCGTGGAATGCGAAACGCTAACGGTCGATGGGGCAATGGTGGAACAGGCGCTGATCAACCTCGTCCGCAATGCGGTCGATGCGCTCGGCAGCGTGGAAGCCGGTTCAATTGCACTGGTCTGCGACCTCGATGTGTCGCGGCGACCGTTCATTTCCGTCACCGACAATGGCCAAGGAATGAGCGAAGAGATGCTCGAAAATATCTTCGTCCCGTTTTACACGACTAAGCGGGAAGGCACGGGCATCGGACTGAATATCGTTCAACAGATCATGCGCGCGCATCAAGGAAGTGTGGCGATTACATCGTCGCCGGGACAAGGCACTTGTGTGCGTCTCATCTTTTAATCTCACTTTACAGGGTGTCCGCCAGCGGACACCCTGTGTATCGCCAGCGGACACATCGCAGAGCGCGCGAAATCGTAAGTCGATGATTTTCTTTCAAAGAGTTCGTTGGCACGACTGATGCTTTAGTTACCGCGTAACCACGTCATTCGGACGTACCATTTGCGGCGGTAAACTACATGCTCGGCCACCACTTGTCGATTCTATTCAGGCTTTTCGCGGCTCGCGGCTTGCATACGGCGATCACGCTGCTCGGTCTCGCGATCGGGCTTGCCAGCTGCATCATGATCAGTCTTTACGTTCGCCACGAGCTGAGCTTCGAAGAGCAATTTTCCAAAACGGACCGCATTTACCGCATTTCGCGCGACTATCGGGCCGTCGATGGCGCACGTGCCCGTGCCCCGGCACAGAACAACGCGCCGGTCGCTGGCGCGTTGATCGAAGCATTTCCCGAAATCGAGAAAACCGCGCGAGTGTTCGGAGGCCGTTCGTTGCTCGAGTACGAGGACACCGCATTCTACGAACCGCGATTCCGTTGGGCTGACTCTTCTTTCTTCGACTTGTTCGATTTCGAATGGGTGGCGGGCGACCCGGCTAGCGGATTGGCGACACCCGACTGGATCGTTCTTACGGAAGCCCTGGCAAAGAAGTACTTCGGCAACACGGATCCGATCGGCAAGACAGTGACTCTCGAGAACCGGGTTCCATTGCGAGTTGTCGGAGTGATTCGCGATCCGGGGGACAATACGCACCTCGCTTTGGACGCTGTTGCGTCGCTTGACGTAGTGATTCGCAGATACGGGCTTTGTCTCGCAGTGGAACAGCTCCACCGATTTCCACACGTACTTTCTATTGAAAGAAGGCGCCAGCGTCGAACCGATCCGCATAGGCATACCTCAGTTTCTCGAGCGTCGGGCCGGTGAAGGGGCGAGCCGTTTGACCGGCATGACCATCATGAATATCGGCGATATCCACCTCGATTCCCGCCGGGATGAGGAATGGAAGTCACCTGCCAGTCGCTCGGCGATCTATGGTTTCGTAGCAATCGCGATCCTGATCCTGGTGATCGCATGCGTGAACTTCATCAATCTTTCGACGGCGTCGGCGAGCAGCCGCGCCACGGAGGTTGGAGTGCGCAAGTCGCTCGGCGCGACGCGGACCACGTTGATCGCTCAGTTCTTGGCCGAGTCCGTTGCAACTGTGGCAGCCGCCACCTTCCTGGCGATGTGCATCGTGGAGCTGGTGGCACCGTCGTTCGGTGCCTTCATCGACATCGAGTTGCCGCTCGATTACTTCGGTAACAGCGGCATTGCGTTTGCACTGCTGGCAGTGGTGGTCTTGGTCGGACTGTTCGCCGGCAGCTATCCAGCCTTCTACCTATCGGCATTCGAACCTGCACGGGTGCTTAAGGGCGACACTGCGGGCGGGGCCGCAGGCGCTGCGCTCTCTCGCAAGCTGGTGACGCTTCAGTTCGCAATCGCGATCGCTTTGATCGTCGTGTCCATCTTTGTTTATCAGCAAATGCGATTCGTGCGAAATATTGACCTTGGCTTCGATAAGGATCAAATCGTCGTTCTAGCCGGCGCGGGCCGCACCGGACTAGGCAAGCAGTGGGGGGCGATGCGCGAGCGTCTGCTCGCCCAACCGGGCGTTGAATCTGTCACGGCTTCGCACTACACGCCATTCACTTTCGATGACAATCGCGTGCGAGTGCGCCAGCAGGGAGCCGGTGCAGCAGCAAGCCGCATTCAGTATATGGCGGTGGATTACGATTTCTTCGAGACCTACAAGATCGACGTCATCGCGGGTCGCGGCTTTTCCAGGGATTTTCCGGCCGACGTCACAACGATGCCTGGACCGACCGCCCCCGTCTCATCCGCGGCGTTCGTCTTGAACGAAGCGGCGGCGCGCTTGCTGGGGTGGACTGCTGAGCAGGCGGTGAGTCAGACCGCCGAAGTCAGCTTTGACGATTCGTTCTCGGCGCGGGTGCAGGGGAGTGTCATAGGCGTCGTGCGCAACACCTATTTCGAGTCAGTCGAGAAGGCGCTGCAGCCGATGGTCTTGCTGCTGTACCCGCCGGAACTGGGCGGACCGAGTCCGCTCAACTTTGGCGCGGTCCGAATCTCGACGGAAAACGTGCCTGCAACGCTGGCACGCATCGATGCAACGTGGCGTGAACTGATGCCTGACTACCCTGTCAATCGGCACTTCCTGTCGGAGGATTTCGATGCGCTCTATCGCAGTGCCGACAAATTTGGCGTGCTCCTTGCCCTGTTCTCCGTACTTGCGGTGCTGATCGCCAGCGTTGGATTGTTCGGCCTCGCGTCGCTAACGACGCAGCAGCGAACGATGGAGATTGGCGTTCGGAAGGTGCTAGGCGGCAGCGTCTCCGACATCGTTCAACTGTTCTGTAAGGAATTCGGGATCTTGGTGCTGTTGGCCAACGTGTTTGCCTGGCCCGTTGCCTATTTGCTGGTGCGCGGCTTTTTGGACTTCTTCGCATATCGAATCGACGTCAGTGCGCTGGTGTTCTTAGCGAGTGCCATTGCGACGCTGGCATTGGCTCTAATGACTGTCGGACTCGTCGCGGCGCGTGCCGCGAGCGCAGACCCGATCCACTCGCTCCGCCATGAATAGTCACGTCCTCATTCGTGCTCAAGTGCCGGGTCAAGGCCCGTTCGAGCGCGCGCCGTCTGAACCTGAACCATCCGAGCGTGGATCGGATGGCGGTATGGATCGTAAGGTCGACCGCACCCGCAGTGCGAAGATTCGGCGTGCGGGCATCGTAGCAATCGCCGCAGTGGCCGCAATTACGGTCCTCTACTTCGTGGTGTCAGCCAGTTCGTCGAGGTCCGTTAAGATCGCAGGCGACTCGTTGACGATCGCTACCGTGACGAGCGGCGAATTCAGCGACTACGTGCCATTACGTGGCACGGTCACACCGCTGCGCACGGTTTATCTCGACGCAATGGACGGCGGACGAGTCGAAGCTATCTTAGTGGAGGAAGGCGCGAGTGTGGTCGCTGGCCAGCCCATCCTTCAACTAGGCAATACTGCGCTGCAGCTCGATGTCATGTCGCGCGAGGCCGAAGTCTCGGAGCAAGTGAACAATCTTCGGAATACGCGTCTGGCGTTGGAGCAAAACCGGCTGTCGCTGCAAAACGAGTTAACCCAGATCAACTATCAATTGACGAGACTCGAAAAACTAGCGGCGCGGCGCGCTGAGCTGGCGAGCGCGGGCCTCATTGCGCGGCAGGACTCGGAAGATGCCGCAGACGAACTTGAGTACTATCGCACGCGTCGCGCGAACACGCTGGAGAGCCAAAAGACCGATGAACTCATGCGCAAGTCGCAAATACAGCGGCTGGAGGCGACCGTCGAGCAGTTGCAAAAGAATTTGCTCATTGCACAGCGGAATCTGGATGGGCTCGTAGTCAAAGCGCCAATTGCGGGGCAACTCACATCGTTCGACGCTGAGATCGGCGAGTCGAAGGCGCGGGGCCAAAGGCTCGGTCAGGTCGACGAAATCGAGGGATTCAAGATCACTGCGCCCGTGGACGAGTTCTATCTCACGCGGTTGCGCAAGGATCAAGTTGCGCAGTTCAAGATGAACGGCAATACCTACACCTTGCATGTGGCAAAGATCTACCCCGAAGTGCGCGACGGCAAGTTCGACATCGATCTGCGGTTCGACTCGGCCACTACGCTCGATATGCTGCGACGTGGTCAGTCGCTGCAGTTGCGCTTGGCGCTGGGCGATTCGACCGAGGCTGTGCTTCTGGCGAACGGCGGCTTTTTTCAGGACACCGGTGGGAACTGGGTGTTCGTTCTAGACGGCAACAAGGCAACCAGGCGCGACGTGCAGCTCGGTCGCCGCAATCCGGAGCTCATCGAAGTGATCGGTGGACTGCAACCTGGCGATCGCGTGATCACTTCGACCTATTCCAACTTTATCGACATGAACCAACTCGTCCTCACCGGCGAGCCTTAAGGAGACGTACCGTGCTGAAACTCGAAAAACTGAACAAGGTATTCCGCGCAAACGATGTAGAGACGACCGCGCTCAACGAGGTCAACTTGCGGATATCAGCCGGCGAATTCATCGCCGTGACGGGCCCGTCGGGGTGCGGCAAGTCCACGCTGCTAAACATCCTCGGGTTGTTGGATAGTCCGACTTCAGGCACGTACCGCTTCATGGACAAGGACGTATCCAAGTACAGCGAGCGAGAACGTGCGCACCTGCGTAAGTCCGGCGTTGGATTCGTTTTCCAAAGCTTCAATCTCATCAGTGAACTCAGTGTCCACGCCAACGTGGAGTTGCCGCTGCTCTACCAGAAGATAGCGCCGGCAGAGCGTCGTCGACGCGTCGAATCGGTCTTAGAGAAAGTAGGGGTGGCATCGCGCCGCGACCATCTCCCCAAACAACTTTCCGGCGGTCAGCAACAGCGGGTCGCCGTGGCGCGCGCGATTGTGGGCAAGCCGCAGTTGATTTTGGCCGATGAGCCGACTGGCAATCTCGATTCCGCGAATGGCGAAGAGGTCATGCACATGCTGATGGCGCTGCACGCCGAGGGCTCAACGATCGTAATGGTTACGCACTCGCCGCTGCATGCCCAGTTCGCGCAACGAACGATACGCATGCTCGACGGACGCATCCTCTCTGAGTCAAGGACGCCGCTGGCTGAGCTGGTGGCCTGAGGCGGCCGATCCTATTGCATCCGGCCGGATCGCGGCGATAGCCTTCTCGTTGTCGCCGCCACTTTTTTCTCGTGGCATCCCACACTGACGATTTTGGCGCTAACCCTTCGGTTGGCGCAGCACTCGAAACAATAAGGACGACCGTATGTCAGCTCTAATCGCACACGGCGCGACGCTCGGTTCGGCGCCGCTCGCAGATCATCTGCAGAAGCCATATCACTTGGTCGCCGAAATGTACGACTTCATGGAGCATCCCAAGGGCGAGGGCGAGACGCCGATCACCAACCGCATGCTTGTGGAACGCTTCAAGAAGCTCGGCACGCGCACCATCCTGGACATGACTTGCGGCACCGGCAACCAGACCATTCCACTGCGCCGGGCGGGATTCGAAGTCATCGGGACTGACTTGAACGAGGCGATGCTGAAAGTCGCGCGTCGCAAGGGTGCGTCACTCGGGATCGAATTCCGGCAAGCGGACATGCGCACGGTATCCGTTGGGCGCTTCGACGCAATCATCTCGATGTACAACGCGATTGGGCACCTTAGTTGCGAGGATTTCGAGCGTACTGCACGCAATGCGTTCGAGCATTTGAATCCGGGCGGCACGTATGCATTCGACATCTTCAACACAGCTGTAGTGGAAACGATGCAAGAACACGAGATCATCGATTCGGTGGCGGTGCGAAACGACACCAAATACGTGCGTTTCACGCGCTTCCGCTACGACGGCACTCGACGGCATGTTGTCGTTGGGCAACGGACCTACATTCAGAAACGCTACCAGCAGTCGCCGGAGACTATCGACGAGTCCTACTCGCTACAGACATATCGCAAGAGCCAATTGGAAGACGTTCTGCGCCGCAGCGGTTTTAGCGCGGTGTCGATTAGCGGTGATGGCATGCAAGATGTCTTCGGCATCCCGGGCGTTTGCCATTTCGCCATCGCCACGAAAGCCTGAAACGATGCAAGCCACTGGCACGCTAAGCGATCTTTTTAAAGCACAAGTGCGGCTCCGCCCGGAGCAAGTAGCGGTGCGTTGCGACGGTCGCTCCGTGAGTTACGGCGAACTCGACCTTTGGTCGGATCGTCTCGCTCGTGTCTTGCATGGGAGGGGGGTTCGAGCGGGCGACTGCATTCTGATCTGCTTGGATCGCTCGATCGAGCTTATGGTGACACTCGTCGCTGCGCAGAAGCTCGGCGCTGCGTACCTACCCCTGCAGAACGATCTGCCGCTGCGCAGGCGCGAATACATCGTTCGCGACGCCGCGCCCGCTGTGATCGTCGTGCAGCCGCACCTGTCAAACGGCTTCGAATCATTTAGCGACTTGCTGTTTGTCGTACACCCCGCGATCTACGAGCGCACGCCGGATTCCCCTGTTCAAGATTCCGGAGCTATGCACGGACGACTGCCTGCCTACATCATGTACACGTCGGGTTCGACCGGCGAGCCGAAAGGCGTGGTGAACGAGCAGCAAGCCCTCGTCAACCGGCTCGTCTGGATGCGTGATCACTACAATCTCGACGCGCGCGACGTAGTGCTGCAGAAGACGCCGTATACCTTCGATGTCTCGGTTTGGGAGTTTTATTTGCCGCTGATCTCGGGCGCTGCACTGGTACTTGCGAGGCCGGACGGTCATCGGGATATCGATTATCTGGGAGATTTGATCGATCGAGAGGGCGTAACGGTCTTGCACTTTGTGCCTTCGATGCTGAACGCGTTCGTGGAAGAAGCTGGGGACAGCGGATTTCCGTCCGTGCGGCAGGTGTTTTGTAGTGGTGAAGAACTGACGGCAGCACTCGTAGTCAAGTTTCGCCGCAAGTTTCACGCTGGAGCGCGCCTTGCAAACTTATATGGACCGACGGAAGCGGCGATCGACGTAAGCTGCTTTGACTGCCCACCGAACTTTGCAGCCAGCCAGGTGCCGATCGGCTCTGCCATCACGAATGTGCAGCTGCACGTCCTCGATTCGCATTTGCTTCCCGTTCCGAAAGGAGAGTCCGGCTTCCTATACATCGGTGGAGTCGCGCTGGCGAGCGGTTACGTCGCTCGGCCGGCATTGACCGCCGCGAAGTTCATTCCCGACCCTTTCGATGCGAAATCGGGTCAGCGACTCTATGCAACCGGCGATGTCGCACGCGAGCTTCCGGACGGCAACATCGTATTTCTCGGCAGAGCCGACGACCAGGTCAAGATCAACGGCCAACGGATTGAGCTCGGTGAAATCGAAACTCATCTGCAAAGGCACCCTGACGTAGCCGCCGCTGTCGTCGTGCCGCATAGCTTGGATGGGGAAAGCAAGCAGCTTGTAGCTTACGTCGTCGCGCGAGGCGTCGGCGACGGGCTCTGCGCGGAGTCGCTGCGGCGAGATCTGTCGACCGAGTTGCCGCCACACATGATTCCACAGCTCATTGTGGAGCTGCCGCACATCCCGCTCAATAGCAGCGGGAAGGTGGATCGTCGCAAACTACCCGCACCCGTAGTCAACATTCTCGAGGACGAAGGTCGGCATTACACAGACAGCGTCGAAGCAGACGTCGCGCTTCTGTGGAACAAGTATTTGCGCATTGGACCCGGGCTGGATCGCGGGCGCACACTTTTCGAACTCGGCGGTGACTCGATTCTGGCGATGCGTCTGGTCGCTGCCTTGAAACGGAAGGGCTATGCATTGTCGGTTCGCGATTTGTTCGAGCATCGAACGCTGCAGCAGCTTGTGAGCCTCCTTCGAGATCGTAGCCGGTCGCCAAACGGAGCGGGCGGCCGGAGTCGCCTCTGCTCGCGAGATGAAGTGCTGGCGTTGCGATCTAGCAATCAGCTCGATTCGCTGGAACTCGACGCGGCGGATAGGCACGTGTTGGAGGAACGCATCGGACGACCCGTGCATCGGCTTGCGGCCGTGTGCAGAACTCCCTCCTTCGTCAGCGGGCTGTTGTATGACTCCATGACTATGCACTCGAAGGAGTGCAATCTCGAGCTCATCCTGTGCGACTTCCGCGACATAGAGATCCCGGCATTGATCGACGCATGGCAAAGGACGATTCGACGTCATGAGATTCTACGGACGCAGTTTTGTTATGGTCGCGCAGGGAATGTCTTTCAGCTTATCTACGAGGATGCCGAACTCGATTACAAGGTGTTCGACTGGCGCGCCAAATCGAGCGAAGAGTGCGCCATGGATTTCGATCGCCTTTTGGCTCACGCCTGGAGCAAGGGCGTGAATCTGCAATCGAGCGGCCTCATGAGGCTCTACTTCCTGCGAAAACCGGGCGGCGGCGTCAAGATGGCATGGTTTCAGCATCATGCGCTCACCGATGGCTGGAGCTACCACATCATCCTTCAGGACTTGTGCCGCTACGCGATGGTTGCCGATCCGTTCGTCGGCGCACCCGAGCTCTTTCAATACCGCGACTTCTGCAACCTGCTGCGGACAGTGAATTTCGAGTCGACTCGGCGCTATTGGAAAGAGTACCTCGGCGATATTGGGACCCAGACGTCGCTCGTTCATGCACTCGGTAGAAGCGCCCCGGGCGGCCGCAGAACGATTGTGCGTAAAGAGCAGCGAGTCGAGGGCATGGCGCTTGAGCGCCTGAGTGAGGTGGCCGCCGCTCTTCAAGCAACACTCAACGCGGTAATGCAGACAACTTGGGGAATCCTGCTGTCGCAGCGCACCGGCATTGCAGATATCACCTATGCATCGGGTGTATCGCTGCGGCAAATCGACCTTCCTGAAATTGAGTGGGTTACAGGGCCGTTGCTTAATATCCTGCCCGTGAGGCTGCGAGCCGACGATCGTCGGACGGCTGCCGCACTCATTCAACAGCGCATGCGAGAACTCACTGTCGAAAGCGATCATCTGCATGTGGACGTGCGCGAGCTGTCGGCAATCGATAACCGCTCCGATCTTATGCGCGCATACGACACGATCTACGCGTACGAGAGCTTTCCGGTGGACCTGCCGGAGAATGTCGTCTCATTTGAAAACTACACGCGATCTCGCTGTCCGCTGGTGCTGCAAATCTGGCCGGGTGAAAAATTGACGGTCCAGTGGTTCTACGACGCCGCGATCTTTTCGGCACCGCAGATCGACGAGTTGGCGGCCGACTACATCCGGTTGCTGTCGTTGATCGCGACTGCGCCGCATACCGAACTCCATGCGCTAAAGCAAAGTCTGCAGCGTTCAGTTGCGAACCAAGACACGCTGACGGCTTCGACCCTGTAAGCGCTGCGAACGCAACGCGAGCGAGCAGCTTGTTGGATCGGCTCTCGAACCGACTGCGGTGTCGACTTCAAGCAGGTCGCAGCATTGAATCAATCGCAGAAGGCGCGCCGACGCCGACAGGAGAGTCCTGAATGGCGATGCTCTATATGTGCGGCCCGGCGTGCAGCTCGCCGTTGATCAATTCAGGCCACACGTGGTCGTCCCTAGTCTCGCCGCTCACGCTGGGAATGGATTCGCAAAACTTGCATGCACGCCTCCTCGAGTCGTATTCGCAGGCGCCGGATAAGCATGCCGCGGCGTTAAAAAAGTCTGCTGCGACCTAGCGATCTTGCCGGAATTATCGATCTCTCCAACGATCCCTACGATCATCCGCACAACGGCAAACACGATCGCTCACGGCGTTAGCACGGATCCTGTCGACAGGCGCTGCCGCTCGTGCGGCAATTCATCCGAAGGCCGTGTATGTCTACGCAATGGGTGCTGAGCCGTGGCTGCAATTCATTTCAAGCATCGAGTATGCGGCGGAGAGCACGCCGATCGTCGAATCGGACGGATCGATGCCTGCCGGGATCTGGGCATCCCAGCGGAGCGCATATACCTTCGCCGCCGAGCTAACCGCGATGCACGCGTTGCGCCGGCTGCGCACGGCTGATTGAATTCGTCCTAAAGCACGACTACCGGTTCGTGGTCCATTAGGTCGGCGTCCGAGTAATCGGACGCTGATATGCGCCTGCCGGAATCTGAGCATTCCGGGGCATGCGCCTATACCTCCGCCGTGAGATCGATTGCTAATCGCGACGCACGGGCGGGGCGCCGACCGCGGACGGAGCGCGGCTGATTGAATTCGTCTACCAGGACTACGACCGGTTCATGGTCCATCAACTCGGCTTCCGAGTAACCGGAGTACGTGCAAATAATGAGCAGATCGCCGATCTGCGCCTTGCGGGCCGCGGCTCCGTTGAGCGAGATTTCGCCCGATCCGCGTTTCGCTTTGATGATGTACGTGGAAAAGCGTTCGCCATTCTGCACGTTATATAGATCAATGTGCTGATTGACGCGCATGCCGGACGCCTCCAGAAGCGCCTCGTCAATGCCGCATGACCCCTCATAGTGAAGATCGGCCTGGGTGACCTTCACGCGGTGAAGTTTTGCCTGAAGCATCGTCCTTATCATGTTGTGACTCCAATGGAACTGACGACATTGGAATCCGAAGTAGGCTCGCGATGAACTGCTAGATATGGCAGAGCCATTGCGAGGCAAGTACGCGAGATTGGCACGCTAAATGCACTGCGCTTATTGCATCTGCGACGATGCGATCGAAACCGGAGAGGGCCTCAGGAAAATGCCGCGCCTGGGAGTTAGCAGCTTAAGAGGACGACCGCGCGCGCGATAGCTTGAGTTTTATTCACCGCGCCGAGCTTTTGGGTGACGTTGTTGACGTGGAAGACCGCAGTGCGTTCGGTGATGTTCAGAATTTGACCGATTTCCCAGGCTGTCTTGCCGTCCGCGGCCCAGCGCAAACATTCTCGCTCGCGCGGCGTCAGCGCCGCACAAGTCTCGGGGATCAGCTTCGGCAAATCGATTCGGGCGACGGCCTGATGCAGCAAGGTCGCGAACATCTGGGCGCGACCTACCAAAGCGGCAAGTTCCGCCTCCGGCATCTCAAGATGTCGGTCGCGTGCGAGGCTGAAGACACCGGTAATGCCGGGCTGATCGTGCACCGGAAAAGTTAGTCCGCAATGCAGTCCGAAGCCCCCGGCTTCCTCCCAAAATTCCTGGGTCTCTGCATTATGCAACGAGTCGTCGTCCCAGATGGCGGGCAACGTGCTCTTCTGCGCAAAGCGCACCAGCGGATCCACTTTGAAATAGTCGCGTTCCACGTACATGCTGACCCATGAAGTCGGATAATCGCTGAGGAAGTACTGCTGACGTTTCAACGACGGCGCATTGATCGTGACCGCATAGGCGAAGCGGTCGAATTCCAAACGCTTCGCAAACACCTCAAGCTCGGTGCGCAACTCGCGTGTCGAGGTAGCCCGGTCGAACGCACTGGCGGCAGCGCAGAGCAGTTCCAGCATTTTTGTTGGTTTAGTCATCCATGTTCCTTGACTCGTAAAACGTGGACTTACGTCATCAATTATGCGTCGAGTCTACTAGAACTTTGGATAGCGCGGGAAGCGCTGCGGGCACTTTACAGCGCTCTGTTTTTACAGGGCGTCATTTTGGAGCAAGTTACAAATGACTTGCCGCCACGGCGTCGCTTCCACCCAGTGCAACAGGTGGGCACGTCCGATGTCTGTCGGCAGGCGGCCGCCATCTGCATTCAGGAGCTGGACGTTGGTGCGGATTTCAGCGGGATTGAGCGTGACGATGACACCCATTGTCACCCCCCAGTCCCAACCGATGGAAATGATGGCGTCGCCGCACTCGCCGATCCACTCCGTAATACCTGACGTCATCCCCGGATCCTGAACGCCGTCCACAACAGCGATCGTCGGATCCAGTTTAGAAAACAGATGACGCAGTGCAATACGGTCGAGTGCCGAAACTGGTATTGAAAGGGAAACGTTCACTAATTTCTCGTCAAAAGACGCCTTGCTGTCATAACGTTCAGGCGCCGCGATTGATGGCATGGTTAGCCGGTTTCGCCGGGTGGATTCACATCCAGATAGAGCGCCACGTGCGGACTACCGTCGATCAGCGCCGGGGGCGCCACCCGATAGGCGGCGATTTTTGCGCGCAGCATCAGTCGCTCGATTCCAATCGAGGTGACGAGAATGAGACGCTCGATTCCGCGTTGACGCGCGAAGTCTAAAATCTGACTGAGCAAGCTTAGCGTCGGGTCGGAGAGCGACAGAATTCGCCCTTCGCCGGTTTCTCTCACGCTTGCCGCGAACCGACTTAATTCCCAAATGGCCGGATGACTTGGCGCCTTGGTGTCCCCTAACAACTGTGGGAACAAGTCCGGCAGCATGTACGACTTGGTCGTCGGCAGCAATCGTGCGCAACCTGTCACGCGCTGCTCCGCAGCATCCGACACCACGATGTAGTGTGCCTCAGGTGTGTCGTACTGATCCCGCTCGATGCCGTCAGTGAGTGGCAGAGCCCACTCCAATCGCTTTACGAATGTGTCGAAACGGAATGCATGCATGGAAGCCATGATGCAGGATCCGAGTTGGACACTGCTCCCCATAACCACTGTTGTCATTGTTCTCGTCTCCCTGGCCACATGTCGCTGGCGATTCCACGCCGAAGAGCGTCCAAGGAATAGCTGGGAGAAGTGCCAGGTTCCCTCTTAACTCGACTTTCGCGTCGAGCAGAGCAGGCGTTCGGCAGCACATCGTTGTAATGGAAAGCGGGCCTTTCGCGACCGCTCGATCGACAGGCCTGCCATATGTGTCAGTGTCGCAACGGCGATGCACAACCGAGGATTCGACTCACCTGAACACATACCGGGGGGTCGATCGATGAGCCAAGCCGCGCTATCCGTAGAAAATCTGCGGATGTCCTACGACGGTGGACGGTCAGGACGCATCCTTGCCGTCAACGATGTGTCGTTCGATGTGCGCGCGGGAGAGATCTTCGCGCTGCTCGGACCCAACGGCGCAGGCAAGACCTCGACGGTCAAAATCATCTCCGGACTGCTGATCCCAACCACGGGCGTCGTGCGAATCATGGGCAAAGATCCGTACGTCGATCGCACGGCTCTTAAGTTGACTGGAGCAGTGCTCGAGGGCACGCGTACGCTCTATTGGCGTAACACTTGCTACGAAAATCTCACCTACTTCGCCACGCTGAAGGGCATGAACTACAAGGCAGCGCGACAACGCGCGCTCGAACTGCTCGCGCGTTTCGGCCTCGAGGAGAAGAAGGACGTTCAGGCCAGGAATCTTTCGCGCGGCATGCAGCAGAAACTCGCCATCGGCGCGAGCGTGATCCATCGACCCGCACTACTGCTGCTCGACGAACCGGGTCTTGGGCTCGATGCGCACGCAAAAGTCGATCTGCTCGCGATCATTCGGGAGATGGCGCGCGAAGGCGTGGCCGTGCTGCTCACCACACATCAACTTGGGATGGCCGAAGAACTGGCGGATCGCGTTGCGATCGTCCGACAAGGGAAGGTGGTCAAGGAGGAAAGCAAGAGCGAGCTGCTGCGCAGGCACGCCAGCAATACATACGAGATCGTGTTGCTCGAAATGCTCGATGCCGCGGTGACAAGCAGCCTCGACTCGCTGCCGTTCAAGGTTCGATGCGAGGGCGATCGCATCGAAGTGGATGGCGGAACCGACGCGTTATACGAAGTTCTGGAGCGCATCCGGCCCGCGCGGATCCACCACATTTCGCGCTACCAGTCGGATCTCCAAGGGATCTATCTGAAATTAACGAATCCGGCTTGGAAAGCGGAAAACGAGGTCAGCAATGCTTAAAACTCTCTTCGTTGTAGAGCTTCACCGCGCGCTGCTTACGCAGATCCGTTACCCAATGGATTTCGTCAGCGGTCTGGCCACGTTGACGATCCTCTTCGGCGGATTGCTGCTTGGCGCGCAGCACATCACCGGCGTCGACGTCTTCAATGCCAACCTCGATGGGCTCATCATCAGTTATGCATCGTGGATGATGCTCACTACATGCATAACTTACATCCCGAGCTGCATTCAGGGCGAAGCGCAACGCGGGACGCTCGAAACTTTGTTCACTTCGGTGATGAGTTTTCAGACGATCTTGCTGTTGCGCGCCATCGCACAATCTTTGGTGGGCTTTGCATTCTCAGCAATCGTGCTTCTGCTGCTGCTCTGGCTGACTGGACGGTCTGTGATCGCGACGCCGGCAATCATTGTGCCGCTACTTGCAATGATTTCAGCGTCGCTGGGAATCGGCTTTCTGGCCGGCGCCCTCGCACTCCGCTTCAAGCAGGTCAGCCAGTTCGTTTCGCTGCTGCAGTTTCCGCTCATGTTCTTAATGATGACGCCGTTCGAACAAATGGGTCCGTTGACGGCAACGATCGCGTCATTTTTGCCGGTAGTTCCTAGTGCGATCGTGCTGCGGGAGCTGATGGTCGTCGGCATGCCTCTGGCGGAGACACATTATCTGATGGCCGTAGTAACCGGTGCGCTCTACTTAGTCGGCGGCATGCTGATTTTTAGAGACGCCACCGGGGTCGTCATGAGTAAAGGGATGCTGGCAGGTTACTGAAGTTCATACGGGAGAAACCAATGTTCGACGATGAAAATACGCAATTTCGAGTGGTTTACAACCACGAAGAGCAGTACTCGATCTGGCCGGTTGTACGGGATATTCCGCTCGGCTGGAAAGAAGAGGGCAAGGTTGGCAATAAGCAGGAGTGTCTCGATCACATCGAAAAGGTGTGGGTCGATATGCGTCCGCTGAGCCTGCGCAAGCACCTCGAAGCGATGCAGAGGCCTAACTAATGCAAACATCCGCGGTCGAGACCACCGAGGGCAGAGTGGCCGGCATGGTGTTTCGGCCGAACCCGGACGCTACAGTGCGTCTCTTTTGTTTTGCATACGCCGGCGGCGGTGCGTCCATGTACGCAAGGTGGCACCGCTTTCTGCCGGCGTATGCCGAGGTGGTTTCGCTGCAGTTGCCCGGTAGGGAAAACACCTTCCGGGCTAGCGTGCTTACGGACATGGAGACCGTAGTCGCGGAGTGCGTGCGCGTGGTCCTAAATCGTTCCAATCTGCCTTTCGCTTTCTTCGGCCACAGTCTCGGCGGCCTGTTAGGTTTCGAGATCGCGCGCGCACTGCAGCGACGCCGAGCCGCGCTTCCTGAGACGTTGTATGTGTCCGGAGTGCGGGCGCCTTTCTTGCCGCCACGCAGAAAGCCCATTTGCGAACTTAGCGATGCCGAGTTCGTCGCGGAAATCCGCAAGTACAACGGCACGCCCGAAAGCGTGCTGCAGAACCGTGAGTTGCTGCCGCTGGTGCTGCCAGCGCTTCGTGCGGACACGACTGTGTTCGATCGCTATCGGTACCGGCGTGACGATCGCCTCTCATGCCCGATCGTCGCGTTCGGCGGCAACAACGATCCATTCGTGAACATGGAAGAACTGACGGGCTGGGAGGCGGAGACCAGTGCGGATTTTCGATACCGGGTTTTCGAAGGAGATCACTTTTTTATTCATCCACATGAGCGCGAGCTGCAACAGGAAGTGTCCTCCGGGTTGGCGCGCGTTCTTGAGCTTCACGACGCCTCGTGCGCGACGTGACAAAACCGTTGAGTTCGGGAGTAGTAAATGGACGACGTGAAGAATTTGGTGGAGTTGCTGGCAGCCAGCAGCCGCGCTTATCCGGACAAGAATGCGTTCGTCGTCCTGGATGACGATGGCAAGCCGACGCACTCGATAACGTTTCGCGAGCTATACCTAAACGCTACTGCCATCGCGGTGCGGCTGCAATCGCTCGACGCGGCCGGCGGCAGGGCCGTGCTGCTGTATCCACAGGGAATCGATTTCGTCTGCGCATTTTTTGGCGCGATCTGCGCGGGTGTTACGCCTATTCCCGCCGTGCCGCCGCATTCGCGCAAGTCCGTGCCGCATTTGCTGTCGATCATCCAGGATGCGCGGCCGAATTTGATCTTGAGCCAGAGTTCGTTGCGTCAGAGGCTCGCCACATTGATGGAGGCCGACAGTCTTTCGTCCGCATGCCCCGTACTCGAGACGGACACCGTCTCGCTGGACGAGCACTCGGCCTGGTGGCCGCCCCAGATTGAGTCGGACAGCCTCGCGTTCCTGCAATATACGTCGGGCTCCACTAGCGCGCCGCGCGGCGTGTGCGTGACGCACGCTAACGTGCTGCACAACCTCGAAGTAGCGCGTCACTGTTATCAAGTAACGCATGACGACGTCATCGTATCGTGGCTACCGCACTATCACGATATGGGGCTCGTCGGGAATCGCATTCTGCCGGTCTCGCTCGGTATCACCACTTACTTGCTGGCGCCTGCTCAGGTCGTGAAACGACCGTACACGTGGCTAAAGGCAATCAGCGACTTCAAAGCAACGTTCTGCGGCGGGCCGAATTTCATCTATCAGTTATGCGTCGATCGTGTCGCTAAGGATCAATTGGCCGGCCTCTCGTTGCATTCCTGGGTGTGTGCATTCAGCGGTGCGGAGCCTGTGCGTGACGCCACATTGCAGGCGTTTGCAGAGAAATTCGCCGCGTGCGGCTTTGACATGCGCGCTTGGTCGCCGGGTTACGGCATGGCAGAGGCCACATTGCTTGCTACCGGTATTCGCCGGGAGGATCCACCGAAGACGCTGCTTTGCGACCGAGAGTACTACTTCAGGAACACCATCGTCGCCGCCGCGGCGGACAGTCAAGATCCCTATCGGGCAGTGAGCAATGGTGCCGTGAATCCGTTAGTGCCTGTGGCGATTCGCGATACCGTCACGAACAGCAAGGCCGGATCGCTGGCGGTCGGTGAAATTTGTATCGGCGGCGGCAGCGTGAGCAGCGGCTATTACAACGGCGGAACGATGTCCAAGGTGCACTTCGACGACGGCGTGTATCTGGCCAGTGGCGATCTGGGTTTCCTCGACGAACAGTCGAACCTATACGTCACTGGACGCATCAAGGACGTGATCATCGTGTCTGGCGCCTGCTTTCATCCGCAGGATTTGGAGCACGCGGCCACACGAGCTCATCCCTCGCTTGGCATGGACAAGTGCATCGCTTTCTCCAGCGAATCGGCTGATCGTGAAAACGTGATCCTCGCATGCGAGCTGGATCGAAAGCACGTGCGAACGCTTGATCTATCGGACATCGTGCAGGCGGTCACGCGTGCGATCCTCGAGGAATTCGGTGTCGATTTGCACAAGGTCGTGCTGTTGCCACCCGGCGGGCTGCTGCGGACCTCGAGCGGCAAGTTGCGGAGAGCCGCAACGCGCGCGGCATTCCGGGCAGGCGAGCTGACGCCGATCTATGCGTGGACAGCGCCGCCGCGCGCAGTGCCGGGACAAGTCGTCGTGAGCGGCGGGCGCACGCTTGACGATGCCACCGACATTGAGCAATGGCTCTTGGAGCGCCTAACTGCCTATCTCAATATCGAGCCGGATCAAATCGATCCGGAAGAACATTTGGCCTGCTACGGCGTCGATTCGACAATTGGCTTGCAGCTGATCGGCGATTTGTCCCTCGTCGTCGGCGAGGATCTGGACCCGGCGATGCTCTGGGAGGCCGGCAGCATCGCGGGCCTCAGCAGGAACGTTTCGGAATTGCTTGCGGTCGAACAGGCATAGAGACGTGTCCACTGCACACAAACTCGCGGGGCACTTCGAATACAACCCGCACGCGCCGGGGTTCGTCGACGATCCATATCCCACGTATCGACTCATGCGCGAGCGGTATCCGGTCTACGGTTACCGTACTTTTCGCAATCGGCAATTCATGCTGACTCGTTATCGGGACATCAAGGAGACGTTGCTCAACAA
>Ga0193752_1001118_pt1 | contig 23160 bp, 27 predicted proteins | sample H1c1metaG_FD_144924 | JGI IMG/M metagenome (GOLD analysis project Ga0193752, IMG submission 144924) | Soil microbial communities from a riparian zone of the East river system, Colorado, United States - H1c1 | ecosystem: Environmental > Terrestrial > Soil > Riparian zone | place: USA: East River...
GTAGAGCCGCTCCGCCTCCTCCACGCTCCCCGTCAGCAGCGAGAGGTAGGCGCTCCGCATCGGCTGGAACCGGTCCGGCGGAACGTCGGCGCCGAAGACCGTCGTCCCCCCGATCTCGATCCGCGCGTGCAGGACGGCGTCCCTCCGCTCGGGCGCCACGCGGTCCGCGTTCGGCCCCTCCCCGTGGGTGGTGAGCATCGTGATCCGGCCCCCGAGGTGCTCGGCGTAGAAGGCGAAGGCCTCCCGGCAGTTGCCGCCGTAGTTGAGGTACGTGTAGAGCGTCACGCCGTTTCTGGAGGGGACTCCGTTCCGTGGGGCCCGGCCAAAGTACGGGCCGGGCCCGAGTGAGGCGTCCGGCTCATACCCCGGGGCCCAATGGTAGAACGCCCGCGGTTCGCACACCCCCTTCGCGCATGGTCGGCGGGCATCGGCGCCCGGCCCTTGTTACGTTTCCGGCGCCATGCCGATCGGCGGGGGCCGGCCCCCGCTCCGCCGTTCACGCGTCCCCCATGACCGAACCCTTCTTTATCCTCATCGCCGTCATCGGGACGGCGCTCGCGTTCGACTTCACGAACGGGTTCCACGACACGGCCAACGCGATGGCGACCACCATCGCCACCGGCGCGCTCCGCCCGCGGGCGGCCGTCGCGCTCTCGGCCGTGCTCAACCTCGTCGGCGCCTTCCTCTCCATCGAGGTGGCGCTCACGGTGAGCAACAAGGTCGTCGACATCCAGGGCCCGGACGGGACGCCCATCGCGGCGCTGATGGGCACGCCCATCCTCACGGTCGTCTTCGCGGGGCTCGTCGGGGCCATCCTCTGGAACCTGGTGACGTGGCTGTTCGGGCTCCCGTCCAGCTCCTCGCACGCCCTCTTCGGCGGGCTCATCGGGGCGACGGTGGCCGCGCTCGGGACGGAAGGCGTGAAGTGGGAGGGGGTGCTGGAGAGCGTGGTGCTCCCCGCCGTGGCCGCCCCCGTCGTGGCCGGGTTCGTGGCCGCCGTCGGGACCGCGCTCATCTACCGGATCGCGGCGCGCGTGCCCGAGTCCCGGCGCAACGACGGGTTCCGGTGGGGCCAGATCGGCTCCGCCTCGCTCGTCTCGCTGGCCCACGGGACCAACGACGCGCAGAAGACGATGGGCGTCATCACGCTCGCCCTCATCGCCTACGGGAGTTGGACCGACACGGCCGCCGTGCCGTTCTGGGTCAAGGCGGCGTGCGCCGTCGCCATCGGGCTCGGCACGTACACGGGCGGGTGGCGCATCATCCGCACGCTCGGGAAGGGGCTCGTCGAGATCGCCCCGCCGCAGGGGATGGCGGCCGAGGCGGCGAGCGCCGCGATCATCCTCTCGTCGAGCCACCTCGGCATGGCGCTCTCGACGACGCACGTCGCCACGGGCTCGATCCTGGGCACGGGGCTGGGCCGCCGCGGCGCGGAGGTGCGGTGGGGCGTCGCGGGGCGGATGGTGCTCGCGTGGATCATCACCATCCCGGCCTCGGCCGCCGTCGGCGCCATCTGCTGGCTCGTCGCCCACAGCATCGGCGGCGCGCTCGGCGTCGGCATGATGCTCGCCGTGCTCGTCGGGGCCTCGACGTGGATGTTCCTCCACTCGCGCAAGACGCGCGTCTCGCACGACAACGTGAACGAGGTGTGGGTCGACGACGTGATCCAGCGCGTCCAGACCGCCGTCCACAGCGAGCTGGGCGGCGACCTCCTCGACGCCGACCGCCCCATCGTGGACACCCCCGAGAACCGCGCCCACGCCCGCCCGCCCCACGCCCGCCCCCCGCACTGATGGAGATCCTCCTCAAGGCGCTCGAAGCGCTCTGGCACGTGACGGCCGCCGGGCTCCTCCTCGGGGCGGGGCTCCCCGCCCTCTTCGCCCTCGGGATGCGGAGCCTCGGCACGACGGGCCCCGACGGCACGCCCGAACCGCCCAGCGAGATGGGCCGACTCGGGGCGTTCCTCTGCTTCGGCCTCGTGATCGTGGCGGCCCTCTTCGGGATCGTCGTGATCGTGTTCGGGAAGCAGTTGTTTTAGGGTCTTAGGTCTTAGGTCTTGGATCTTTGGGAATGCAGGGGAGGGTTTCGGTCTTCGGACTTGGATCTTTGGGAATGCGGGCGGTAGGCCGTCCCATCAGGTGCTTCCCGTTCGATAGGCCGTAGGGCGCAGCGTGCTGCGCCCGCCGCCCTCCCGGCACAGCGGCATTTCCAAAGATCAAAGACCCAAGACCCAAGCCTTAAGCCCGCTCAGCGGGCGCGGGCCGGTAGACGAGCGCGGTGGCGGCGCCGACCGGGCGGGCCTCGACGAGTTCGAGCGTCGCCGCCGTCTCCCCGAAGAGCCGCTGCCCGGTGCCCAGCACCACCGGGTACACGAGCAGCCGGTACTCGTCCACCAGCCCCTTCGCCATCAGCGTCTCGATGAGCCGGGCGCTTCCCCACACGAGCAGGTCGCCCCCGGGCTCGCGCTTCAGCGCCCGCACGGCCTCGGCAGCGTCGCCTTCGAGCAGGCGGGCGTTCCACCCCGCCGCGTCGACGGCGGCCTGGTCCAGCGTGGTCGAGGCGACGTGCTTCGGGAGGGCGTTGATGTAGGGCGCCCCTTCGTCTTTGGACGTGGGCCAGACGGCGGCGAACATCTCGTAGGTGTAGCGGCCGAGGAGGAGGGCCTCGGCGGCTTCGGTCTCGGCGCGCTTGAACGCGGCGATGTCGTCGTTCCAGTAGCGCGCCGTCCACGACGGCGATTCGATGACGCCGTCGAGGGAGAGGAACTCGGACACGACGACGCGGCGGCCTGCGGTTTCCATCAGGGAGGAGGGGGTAAAAGAGGGGACGGCTTCAACCTACGGCCCCACCCCGCCACCCCCCTGTCACCGGGCGCCCGTCAGCGACGGAGGCCCGCGTCGAGGAGGGAAAAAAGCGCGCCCAGCCGGCCGCGTTCCACGACGCACCCCGGCATCCGCCGCACCACCCCACACACGTCCGCCGGGGCGTTTCTGGTTACCCACCGCAGTTCCTCCTCCCCGGCGCCCTCCTCGCCCGCCGCGAGTTCGCGTGCCCGCGCCGCGTAGACGGCGGGCCCGAGGACGTGCTTCACCTGATTGGCGTTCACGCGCTCGTGGGTGTAGGCCACGCCCGCCGCGACGCCCGCCGCCCGCGCGGCGGCAGCGGCGGCCGGGTCGCCCACCTCGCGGGCCGCGGCGTACGCCGCCCAGACGAGCGTACGGAGGTGCGCCGTCCGCGGGCCCCCCGCCGCATAGGCCCGCGCCCCCGCGATGGCCTCGCGCGGCCGGGCATCGGCGGGGGCCGCCGCCTCGAACAGCGGGAGCACCCGCTCGGCGCAGTCGGCCGCCCAGCCCGCGATGCGGCGCCGGTCCTCGTCGCCCAGCGTCATCCAGCCGGTTTCGTGCTCCATCCTACGCCACCCACTGCCACAGGAGGTACGCGAGGTAAACCAGAAGGGCCACGCGCAGCACGACGCTGAACGTGGAGTACCGCGCCTTCGTCTCCCGCTCCTCGACCGCGATGGAAAAATGCCGCTCGGGGTGCGCCCACGGGTTGAACCCGAACTGGTACGTCCGCCCGCCCGCCTCCAGCTCCAGCACGCGCGCCGAGACGAAGGGGAGGTACGGGAACCGGTAGAGCACCGCCCGCTCGACGGAGGCGAAGGGGATGCGCCAGTCGCCGAGTTCGACGCGGTCGGGGTACACCTTGAACCGCCCGCGCCGGGAGACGGCCCAGTGCATACCGAACTGGGGGGTCCCCTCCGCCCGGTCGGTCCCCTTGGTCATGCAGGTGTAGAGCGGGCGTTCCACGGTCGAGGTGGGGCAGGTGGGTGGGCGTGCGTGCTCGCTTCTCGCTTACGTCCCGCCCTCCGGGCGGTCGCCGTCGAGCCGCACGCCGTGGCGGTTCGCGACGGCGACGACGCCCGCCAGGTCCACGCCGCCCCCCGCATAGAGCGCGGCGAGGTCGCGGGAGAACCCGTCGAACGGCGCGCCGATGGTGACCATCAGCAGCCGCGCCGACCCCGCGGGCACCCGCACCGAGTGGGCGGACCCGGCGGGCAGCATCTGCACGGTGCCGGGCCCCCCGCGCACCCACGCACCGTCCACGTAGAACTCCACCTCCCCCTCGATCACGTACTCCACCTCGTCCCACGGGTGGTAGTGGGCCGGGGGCCCCTCCCGGTCCGTCGACGTGTACTCGACCACCTGCACGTTCCCCCCCTCGGCGACCCGGAGGCGGATCTCGTCGTCGGGGTAGTGGACGGTCTCGAACCGGCGGCCATCGGTGACGCCGGCCGTCATGCGTACGGGCTCCTTCTCCATGCCGATTGCGGTTGGTCGTCCGTCCGCCAGCATACGGCCCGACCCGCAGAGACGCTACGCGGCGGGTTCGCCGCCGGGCTCGGGGGGACGCGCGCCCCGCCCCCGACCGAAGGGGACGCCGTTGAGCGTGTGCGTGCAGCACGTGCAGTACGGCGTGAGGTGCTCGGGGCGGAGGTCGGGGTCCACCACGCGGAGGACGCCGTCGTCATCCACGTAGAGCCCGGTGTAGTGGGTCGACTCCCCCATCGAGACGAGTGCCTTCCGCTCCCGCTCGGTGCGCGCGACGAGCCAGAAGATGGGGTCGGGGTGGTCCAGCCGCGCCAGGGCCTCGCCATAGACCGCGTCCCACGGCGCTCCCACCTTTGAGAGGAGGAAGCGGAAGAGGGGGGTGTAGTCCAGCCCCCGCCGCTGCGCGCCGTGCATGGTGCCGCGGTTGGTCCCGGCCACGGCGGCTTTGGTGTGCCGCTCGTGCCGGTAGTCGCCGCCCGTGCGGTGGCACACGCCGCGGGCGCGGGTGTTCACCTTCCGGTAGAGCGGTTCCTTCCGTCCGTCGCGCGGCATCGGGGGGGCGCCACCGGCGCCCGGATTGTGATCGGGGCAGTGTAGGCGCAGCCGGTCAGGCGCCGCAAGACCACCGGGCGGCTCGCCCGCCGCAGCCGGTCGTCAGGCCGCCTATACCCCATCAGGGAACACCGCCCCGTACCCCTCACAACGCTGGCACCCCAACCCGAGCGCGCGACGCCCCTCGTACACCCCTTCCATCACATCGAACGACGCGCCCCCACAGCTCGGGCACTGGAACTCCCCCGCCATCGGCGCGCGCGCGAGGGTGACGTGGCCCTTCGCGATGAGGACGTGCCGGCCCTCCGTCGCGTTGAGATCGATACGGACCTCGCAGGCGTCGAGCGACATCGCGAACGCCTTGAGGTCGGTCAGGAAGTCCCGCCGCTCCCCCTCCTCATACCAGATCACGTCCAACGTATCGGTTCGGGGCGGCATCGGGGGCGGGGGGCGGCCTTCGTGGCGCCATGCTACGACAGCCGCCCCCACAGCCCCATCAGAGCAGCCCTTCGACGTACTTGATGATCTCGTCGAACACCCGTTCGACCTCCGCCTCCAGCGGGCTGAAGGGCGCGCCGTTGAAGTAGCGCGCCTTCGTTCCGGGCCCATCGGGAGACCCGTGGTGCGTGTCGATGGACTTCCGCCACCGCTCCGCGTGCTCCCGCCACGCCGTCTGGTTCACGAGCTTCGGCTCCGTGAACCACACGTTCCAGGTCAGCACGTTGCCGGGCAGCAGCATGTTGCCGGAGGCCAGGTTGAAGGCCTCCATGACCAGCTCGTTGAAGTCGTCGACGACGGGGTCGTTGATCTTCTTGATCGGGCCGATCTCCACGTCCAGGTTCCCCACCGTCCACGCTTCGGGGTGCTTCGCGAAGTCCGGGCTCTCGAAGCGCGTGCCCTCCCCCTTCAGGATCGGGAAGATGGGCTGGTTGGGGTTCCCGCGCTTGTGGGTGGTGACCCGGATCGCGTTCTCCTTCTCCATCGGGAAGTGGGGCTCCAGGTACTTCAGCAGGATCCACGCGTCCTGGAACGCCGCCCCCTGGTTCTGCCCCGGCGTGAACCAGATCCGACCCTCGACGGTCAGGTCGCCCGCCAGCTCCCGCGTCGTTTCGTTGACCCACCCCCGCTGCCCGGTCACGGTCACCTCCACGTTCATGCAGACCTTGTCGCCGAGCCAGGCGCCCTGCTGCGGGCAGATGATGGAGTACACCCGGCCCTCATCGGTGTAGCCGAGCCGGGAGATGTAGGGGGCGAACATCTGGAAGCACCGGGACGCGGGCTGCCCCGGCACGGTCAGCCAGCTGAACTCCGGCCACTTCACCGGCCACTGGCGCTGGAGCAACACGATGTTGTCCATGTTGCCCAGCATCGGCAACGAGGAGAGGTTGGGCTTGGGATAGGCGAAGGCGGGGTTCGACTCAGCGAATCCGCCCACCCATCCCGGCGGGATGGGGGTGGTGTCCTTGAGCTTCATGGCGTCGTCCGGAAAGGGATGGGGAGTTGAAACGGGCCCGCCGGGCACGGCAAGCCCGATAGAGCGTGTGGTGGACGCCGCCGCTCCTCACGGAGTCGGCCCCGGAGTTTAGACCTCAGTACCCATTCATGCCCGCCCGTGCTTGTGGGCCGGTATACCGGCAGGCACTTCAGCGACGAAACGTGCCGCCGGTGCGACAGGGGCTGTCCGCTACCGGCGTTTCGTCGGCCCGCGCAACGGGTTAGTCCGCGGAGGCACGGCGGAGCCGCCATCCCAGCACCACGAGCCCGAGCACGCCCGCCCCCACGCTCGCGAGGTGGAGCGCGCCGAGCCCGACGAGGCCGAGCAGGGGGTTCGACGCGGTGAAGGGCAGGAACGGCTGGATGTCCCGGTGCATCACCCCGTCGAGAAGCGGGTGGCTTGCCCCCCCGAGGAGCCCCCCGAGCACGGCCGGCCCGAGCGCCCACTCCGGCGAGGGCGGACGCTTCAGCGCGCGGCCCAGGGCCGCCACGGCGAGACCGGCCGCCACGCCGACAAGCACGGCCACGGGGAGCGTGTGGAGCGTGGCGTGGACGGGATGCCGCCCGGCGAGGAGGTTCGCGACCGACTCCACGTCGATGACGACGTTGGCCGCCGCGAAGGCGCCGAGGGAGACGGAGCGGGGGGCGACGGACTTGAGCAGGAGGCCGGGCCCGAAGTGGAAGGGGGTGATCGGCATCCGGCAGGCGGGTCGAGGTGTGGGCCGGCGGGGTGGTGCTTCAGCGGCGGCCCTTGAGGCACCACGTTACGACGCATGCCCAACGTTCCATAAGCCACCCGCTGCCCCAGCGGGTTATGCCGAAGGACGATGTCGGGGTCGGTCGAGTACGCCGTCGCGGGGGGTCCGGCTGAGGGGGGCGGGCGGCCTACTCGAACCGCGTGTACTGCCACTCGAACGCGATCGAGTCGAGGAGCGAGCCGGAACTCCCGATGAGGCGGACCAGCACCGGGTCGGTTGCCTGCGGCAGCATGACGGAGAAGGGGTTACCGCCGGAGCCGCCCCCGCCGACGATCTCCCTCGTGTTCGTTTGGAAGTGCAACGCGTCGACGTACTCGCCCGTGCGCCCCGAGACGCTGATGATCTTCTCGCCGGGCTGGAGCCTCTCGCTCATCAGGCCGCCGCCGCCGCCGCCATGCCACTGCACGCCGGTGGTGCGCGGCCCGTAGGCCACCTCGATACCATCGACGTACTCCCCCGCACGCATCGCGATGCCCGTGATGGGCTCGCCTGCGGGGTTATCGTAGAAGCTGTTGCCGCCGAAGAGGCCGAAGGGCCCGAACGTGATGCTCCGGGTCGTGGCGATCGGCAGCTCGTTCACCTCGGGGTTCATGTACCGCCACGCATACATCGGCTCGATGAGCGCCTCGATCTGACCGTCGAGCCGGTTCAACACCATGCTCTTGTAGTTGGAGACCCAGGTGTTGGCCTCCTGATGTTTTCCCGGAGCCCTCCCGTCCGCGGCCTCCCAGACCTTTCGGAAGCCCGTGTACGCATCCTCGAAAGTCCAGGTGTAATTGGTCACCCACGTGGCACTCCCACCCTGCCCCACCTGGCTCCTGCTCTGGGACTCTTTGAGGGATAAAAAATACGTGCCCCTCGCCGTCAGGATGTTCGCCTTGGCTTTCTGGACCGCGGCCGTGTAAAACTCGATCCCCTCCTTCTGGAGCATCACCAGGAGGTCCCTCTTCCGTTGCGCCGGGGTTTGCGTGTCGTGCGGACCCGGCAGGTACAGGTCCTCGCAGTGGACGTACTGCTCATGCAGGGCGGCGATGTGCAGGGTCCCGGTCGCCAGGAGGTACGGGAGCGTGCGCTCAGGCCGTTCGGGCTTGTAAAAGTGCTGCTTGAAATTTTCCATGACCCCCAGGACGTACCCCAGCTTGACGCTCTTCTCGCTGAACAGACCCGAAGTCAGATATTCATGGAAGAAAGTCTTCGTGCCGTCCAGGTTGGTCTGGAACTCATCCAGGTTGGCTTCGAAGATCATATCCTTGGCCAGGCTCCTGACCTGCGCCTTGATCATCCCCCAGATGTCCGGCGCACGCTCCGGGAACAAGATGCCGATCAGCCCGGCCACCACCCCGCCCACCTCCGGGATCTGACCGGCGATCTTGGCCGCGATCTGCTGGATGCTGATCCCCTGGCTGAGGAGGACGCTGACGGAATTGTTCGGGGAGTTCATGACGGCCGCGAAGTCGTCAACGTCCCGGGCCGCCGGGGGGACGGCGACGAGCGTCCACCTCTCCGGCTCGGCCATCTGGTGCGCGAGGCCCACCGGGCCCTTGCCGTCGGCGCGGGCAGGCGCCGCGCCCCGGGACAGGCAAAACTCGCCGGTGAACCGGAGTGCGATCGGGTCTCCGACGCGGACCTCGTCCCTCGACTCGGGCGCGCCGTGCTTCAGGATCTCGCACTGCTGGTACGTCCCCAGGCTCCGCTCCAGAGCGGCGTCCCGGTAGCCCGGCGTGCTCCCGGCCGCCGCCGAGCACGACAGGTAGGCCCGGGTGGGGATCGAGTAGAGCGCGATCGTGCTCCCGTACGTGACGCGCCCGGTCGAACCCGCGGGGCTGACCACGACCCAGGTGCCCGACGCCCCCGCGCCGGAGGCCGTGCCCGCCGTCAGGGCGCCGCTGCTGTCGGCCTGCGCCGTTACGGACCAGCGCGACGCGGCCGGGAGCGGGGCCACCTCCCCGCCGGCCACCGGCGGCTCCTCGATCGAAACGGCGTTCCCAAACCGGAGATACGGGGGCATGGCAGGCTCCTCGCGTGCTGGGGCGGGCGCTCGTCCGCCGACGTGCCGGGCCTTCTCCGGAAGGAAGGCGCGGCGGGGCCCGGTTGTACTCCGGCGGGCCTCGATGGGGTGAGTGTAGGCCCGGGCGCGTCAACTGCCTGAGAATGGAGCCGACAAATCGCATACGGATCTATCAACATGTGTCCGTCATATTCAACCGGGCTCACGTGTGTGCGTCCACGACCTCCATGCCGCTGCACCCGGGTGGCGGGGCGCGCGGCCTAACGGTCGCTGCCCGCCCCTCCACCCTCGGCGTGGGGTAGCGGAGCCGGTCGAGCACGCCGCCGCGGGAGGTCCGGCTGATGCTGCGTCGGCGGAACGTTCGGCCCGCGATGACGAAGTGAGCACCCATGCGGTCGGGGCGGCGGTCAGGGCGCCGTGAGGAGGAGGTCCCGGTAGCGCCACTCCAGCCCCGCCAGCCCGCCGACGAAGAGGGCTTCGCCGATGAGGTGGGCGAAACCAAAGAGAGAGGCCGTCTCCGCGAAGACGCCCGCCCACCCCAGGCACACGGCGGCCCAGGCCCCGTTGGCGAACACCAGCAGGTTCACCAGGTCCTTCGGCCGCCGGGCGCGGACGGCGAGCGAGAGGGAGTAGGCGGCGTAGAGGAGGTTGACCGCGCCCATGAAGACCAGCAGCCCCCGCGGCAGCGCGTACAGAGATGAGAGCCACCCGCTGAGCACAAACATCGCCGCCCCGGCGAGCGCGCCCGCGGTGCAGTCCACCCACAGCAGCCTGCGCGGGACGTACATCGGGCTTCCCTCCGGGCCGGCGGAACGGGGCCTCAGGCGACCCTGCGCGCTCCGGTCACGCCCCGAGCCCGGACAGCGCCTTCGGGGCCCGACGGCCGAGCCCGACGATGCTGAGCCCGACGGCGGCGGCGAGGAGCCAGGCGGCCGTCCAGACGATGCGCTCCGGGCGTGTGTCGAGATTGGCCCCGAAGAAGTCGATCTGCACGGCGAGGAGGCCGCCCAGCGCCAGCAGCCCCAGCCCGCCCAGCACCACGCCCATCCCGAGCAGGAGCCAGCCGACGACGCGCGTGTAGTGCTTCATGGGGGTCCACCTCCGGGAGGGGGCTGTGTAGCGGCGAGGGACGCATCACGGGGCGGCCGGTCGATGGCGGCCCGTGCCTGACGTTACGACCCATCCGCCGTGTGCCGTGCGTCCTACCCGGTACGCTGCCGATGGCGGAAGCTGACGGCGTAGTGGACGGCCGACCCGAGCGCCAGCGCCGCCCACCCAATGGCCGCCGTGCCGATCGCGTGCAGGCCGGTCAGTGTTTCGCCCGACAGCCGGAACAGGAGCGCGCACAGGGCGATCCCGAAGACGGAGAGCGTCAGGAAAACGACGGCCGGATGCGCCGGGACGAACCGGACCGCGAGCGCGCCGAGCCCGTGGTAGACCACGAGGAACGCGAAGACGAACGGGAGCACGAGGATGAGCGCCGTGAGGTTGAACCCCAGCGGGCCCACGACGATGCCGAGGAGAAGGAACGGCGCGACGAGGCTCGTCAGCGATGCCGCGAGGATGCCCAGGAAGGTTCGCATGGGGGAAGGAGGGACGGACTACAGCGCACCGGAGCAATCGCGCAGCGCCTCGGCCGACGGCCGGGCGACGTACGGGTGGGTCCGCTTCAGTCCGTGCTCATGCTCGATTCGAACCCGTAGCCCAGGAGGTCCTCATACGAGAGGTCGAACGTCTGCCGGTCGTTGAGGTGCGAGCGGATCAGCTCCAGCCGCCGGAGTTCCTGCTCGATCTCGAACACGCGTCGGCAGAGCTGCTGGATCTCCTCCTTCTCCTCGCTTGAGATGTCCTCGCGGGAGTAGAGCGGGGCAGCCCCCCCGCCGTGTCCGCGCCACGAAGACTCGGTGCTGCGGACGAGGTAGGAGCGGAGCCGCGGGCGGTCGGCCATGAGCGCGTCGAGGTCCCCGTTCCGCTTCGCGAGACGCGCGCGTAGTTGGGCCATGCGGCTCGCGATGGCCGCCTTGATCTCGCCCCCCGTCTTGAAATGGGGGTCGTTCACAGGCGGGCCTGGGGACGCAACGTTACGACGCACCGCCGACGCGTCGGAGCCGCCCGCCGCAACGGCACGTCTGTAGATGGGGTCTGGCTCGTGGCCCACCCCCCCAGGCACCGGCGCTCACAGACCCGACCACCCACGGCTGCCGGGATCGCTAGACGTGCTGGTCCACCAGGACCGGGTTGCCGTCGGGATCGAACACCATGAAGTGCGCCGGCCCGGTGGTCGTCTCGTCCGCCTCGGCCATGAACGCGATGCCCTGCCCTTTCAACTCCCGCTGGATCTCGCGGATGTCGGTGAAGTCGGCGAGGGCGTTCGCCTCGCCGTCCCAGCCGGGGTTGAAGGTGAGGGTGTTCCGGTCGAACATCCCCTGGAACAGGCCGATGATGGCCGCCCCGTTCTTCAGGATGAGCCAGTTCTGCGCGGGGTCGCCGGCGAACGTCGTGAAGCCGAGGTGCTCGTAGAAGGCGCGGGAGGCGGCGAGGTCCTTCACGGCCAGGCTGACGGAGAAGTTGCCGAGTTGCATGGGAGCGGTTGGAAGGGGGGTGGAGAGAGGAGGAGACGACGCAACGTGAGGCCCCGCACGGCCAGCCCCGTGTCACACCCCGTCCGGAGGCCCGGCGTCCGCCGAAGTGGCGGGCTACGCAGCCGGGGTAGAAAGCGCAACGATACACGCCTCGCGAGCGGCCCACACCACATCGGCGTCGAGCCCCCGTTCGGCCGACCACGTCGCAACGAACGCCCGGTGGCGCCCGACCTTATACGCCCCGATCCCTTCCGGCCGCAAGGGCTCCTCCCACACCACCGGCGGCGGTGCCCCGGCCCGCCCGGGCCACGTGAGGTCGAGGCGCGCCCCGCCCGCCACGAGGTAGCAGTGGGCCTCGGGGACTGCGTCGAGCCCGGCCTCCGCTAGCGTCGGACCGACGCCGGGCGTGTTCGCCTCGTCCATGAGGTAGATGCCGAGGGCGAGGTCGACGGGCGCCCCATGCTCCTCCGCCAGCGCGGCGAGCAGGGCGTGCTTCGTGCTGCACGTCCCCCGGCGCTCGCGGAGGACGAGGCCGAAGTCGGCGCGGTCCCCGTTTCGGCCGTAGGGCAGCGCCCCGACGAAGCGCGCGGCGTCGCGGAACCGTCGGACGTCGCAGGCGGCGAACGCCGCTCCGAGCGGCGTGCCCGGGTCGAGGGCCACGTCAGGCAACACGTCGAAAGCGTCAGCCACGGGGGGGTGGGACGGGGTGGCCGTTCAGGGGCGGGGCCCAACGCCCGGCCGGTGGCGGAGGCTGACGGCGTAGTGGACAGCCGACCCCAGGAGCAACGCCACCCCCGCGGCGGCGGCCACCCACATAGCGGCCGGCCAGCCGGGCGGCGGACTGCTCGACAGCCGGAGCGCGAACGCGAACAGCCCGCTCCCGAGGACGGAGACCGCGAGCAGGGCCGCGACCGGGTGCCCCGGGAAGCGCCGCGCCGCGAGCGCCCCGAGCCCGTGGCAGACCGCGAAGAGCGCGGCGGCCACGGCGAGCAGGGGCGCGAACGCGACGAGGGCGTCCAGCGCGTCCCCCGAGAAGCCGGCGACAGCGAGAGGCACGGCGAGGCTCGTCAGCGTCGCCGCGAGGATGCCCGGGAACGTTCGCATGAGGGGCGTACGCGCGGACCCGGCCGCCGGCTCCCCGGACGTGCTGGTCCACGAGGACCGGGTTGCCGTCCGGGTCCACCACCATGAAGGGGCTCAGGCCCCGTAGGTGGCGGCAACGCGCTTCGACTTCTTGAAGTACGAGAACCAGACCGTGAAAAAGATCCCCTGCCTGAAGAAAGACTTGAATACTTCTCCTGTAACCAACGATGACAGGTCGTCCGGCAAGTCCATTATGCTTACAGATATCATTTACCCCAATATGAATACCAGAAAGCTGATTATCAGGTAATGTTCGGCGATCTCCTTGCCGTCTTTCCTGCCAGACAATATTAATATTCCCGCAACTATACCGTATAGCACGACACAGATAGTAAAGATGATCTCTACTATCATTGCTGTTTTCACAGAAGGATAGATCTCAAAGGCCGGCTTCGCCTCCTCCCAGCCCGTCAGCAGTTGCCCGCAGGTCACGAGGGGGCTGAGGATCGTAATGGACACGCAGAAGAACGAGAGCCAGCCGCCTACCCCTCTGAGGCGATCCGGGTACGGCGCGGCGACGGACCCGGCCACGCCTTCCGCCGACCATGTCGGCGCCGTGGCCCCGGCAGCCACATGGGCGGCCCCCGCCGGACCCGGGCCCGTCGGCATCGGTCCCCCTCCTCCCGCGAATTCAGGGACGGGGGGCGGGAGCGAGGGCATCGCGTCGAAGAGTCCGGGTACGGTGTGCGCCGGTACCCACTCCTCCCACCCCGCCCGCCAGACTCTATCGATGCGCTGTAACTCGTCGTAGCGCGCCAGTTCCCGCAGCCTCTCCTCAGTCACGGGGCCTCGGGGTTGCGTCTCGTTTGCCTTGTGCCAGAACCAGAGAGCCATAGGAGGGGGAGGGGCGGATCACCGAGCTGCGAATGCAACAGAAGAGGCCAGGCGTGCAGGGACGAACAGGGTGGACGTTCCAACCTGAACGAAACAAGACCCCGAAACCCTCCACCCGATGCACGCGCGGATTATACCGCCGGACCTGAGCATCGCCGCTCGCGCTCCTCGTACGCCACGACCGCCCTGTAGACCATAGTGAACGGGGGGCCGGGAGGGGGCGTGCCGTCAGGGCAGCCGTCCTCGAAGCCGCCGACGGCCCGATGAGGCCCGGTCGAGGTCGGCGGGGTTGAGGGCGTCCACGCCGCGCGCGTCGCCCGCGACGAGGCGGCGGTGGTAGCTCAAATGGCCGAGGTGGGCGTCGAGCCGAGCAAGGCGGTGACGGCCTCGCGGGTCATCCCGAGGTGCAGCGGACCGAGGGTACCGACGCGGAGGAGGCCGAGGAGGGAGGCAGCGTCTAAGCGGACGAAGGCCAACTGCTGGTCACGGCGCCGTAGTGTTTCCTGACTCCGTCGAAGCAACGGCTTCGCTTATTCCTGCAATCGCACCCCGTAGCCCCCGCTTAGCGCCCCGCAAACTCTCTGCATACTGTCGCAGGACGGAGAAGTCAGCGGTCCTCAGTGCCCTCTCAGTGTCCTGTATGACCCTCTCTGCGTTGTCAGAAGACTCTACCACCAACCTTGTCAACTGAGGCACCCGGTCCAGACCTAACTCCTTGACCTTCGAGCCCACGCCCGGTATGATCATAAGGACCGGTAAAGATTTTGCGATGACATCTGATATTTGCTCTATATATCTAATAGCAAATAACTGAGCCGAATTCGCAACTCCAGTCAACTCAAGTCCCAGTTCCTGAAGAGAATCTATTGTTTCTTTATTTTCACGCAGTGTTCTGATTGCCCTTACCGGTCCCTTCACGTGCAGAAAAGCAAATATGGCGAACGAACACAATAGCAATATAACTCCCAGAGCCATAGTTATAGCTTGAAATTTTCCTCCCATATTAGCAATCAGCACAAGAATCACTCCAATAAATAGAAACACAAGTGACAGCCCGCCCGCCTTGTGAAGCCTGGCAAGAACATCTGCCAAACTGGAGCTGACCTTAACGATGTCGGGGTCCTCGGTCATATGTTTGGTGTCTGGTGAGATGACTATCCCACAATTCTGTAACCCCACACAGGATCACCGGTAGGGCGATCACGAATTGACGGATACAGCGAGTGCTGCTTTCGGCAGCGGCCGTGCAGTTAATCTACTCGCCGCCCCTATTTCGGCATGACACGTTCAGCCAGCGAACGGGGCGCTACAGCGCCGAGTCGAGGTCGGCGGGGTTGAGGGCGTCCACGCCGCGCGCGTCGCCCGTAACGAGGCGGCGGTGGTAGCTCAGTTGCCCGAGGTGATACCCCAGATGGACGAGGAGTTGGAGGAGGAACGTCCCCGTCTCCAGGTCCACGTCCCGGATGGGCTCGGGGTAGGGACGCGCCATGTCCTCGGCCGTCAGTCGCGGCAGCGTCGCCTGCACGTCGGCCGTGGCGGCGTCCACCTCAGCCAGCACGGCGGCGAGCGGGACGCCGCGCGCGGCGAACTCCGCCGGGCGGTCGCGGACGTAGCCCGTGCCGCCGAGCACGGCGCCGACGTAGTGCCGGAGGTTGCCCGCGAGGTGGAGCGCGAGCGTCCCGCCCGCGTTGGGGAGGCCGGGCGGGAGCGCCCACAGGCTCGCGTCGTCGGGGTACGCCTCCAACTCCCGCCGGAGGCTCCGCAGTTCGCGCGCGAGGAACCGCGCGAGCGTCGCGGCGAGGGGGTCGAGAGCGTCCACGGGCGGGCTAGCGGATCTGGAGGGGGAGCGTGTGCGTGGAGCGCCGCCCGTTGGCCCACCGGATCTCGGCGGTCACGTCGAACGGCACCTCGGGCGTGATCGTGCCGTCGAGCAGGAAGTCCCGCCCCGCCGTGGCCGAGACGTGTTCGTTCGTCACGTAAGGAACGTCGGGGAGGTGATACTCCACCGACCGCACCCCCGCGAGCGCCTCCGCGTCGCCGCGGAGGTAGACGCGGAAGTGCCAGGTGCCCGAAGGCGTGCCTTCGAGGAACTGCTCACGGTAGTGGTCCTCGAACCGGAGCCCGGCGGGCAGCGTAGGCCGCACCTCGGCGGTGTAGGGGATCGACGCCTCCACCAGCACCGTCCGGGCCTCGGCGCCGCCCTCGGGGCGGAGGCGGACCTGGGCGTAGACCAGCTCCCCGTACGTCTGCCGGTCCTCGAAGGCGAAGTGCGACGCCGCGTCGGACGGGGGGGCGGGCGATTCGCGGCGGCCGGGGACGAAGGTGTAGTCCACGCCGGAGACGGCGGCGAGCCGCGCGGGGTCGGCGTGGACCTCGGCGTGGAACGGGCACAACGGCTCGGCGCGCACGCAGCGGGCCGTCAGGCGGAGCGTATAGCCCTCCGCCGTGCTTTCGACCGTGAGGCTGTCGCCCGCTGATCTCTCCGGCGGCATGTGGTCGGATGGCGGGGGATCAAACGGCGAGGGGCCGTCGCCCTGCGCGTCGGCGCACGCGGCGAGGCAGAGACACAGGGCGAGCACAGAGACAGCGCGCATGGCTGGGAGCCGCGGAGCGGCGGTACGCCTGCCCGAAGGTAGACCCCCGCCCCGCCCCGGCAAGGGGCACGGCGGTCTGAGGTTAGGGTGCCTCCGGCGTGCGCGCGACCACGCCCGCGATGGCGCCCGCGCGCACGACGAGGCAGGCGTACACCACCAGAAGGCAGCCCGGGACCATGAGCGGGGCCACCAGCGCACAGGGGAGCGCCAGCACCGAGAACATGACGGCGTTGAGCGTGAGTGCCGCGACCCGGGGGCGTGCCGCAGGTGTCCAGTAGGAGCGGAAGAGTGGGCCCGGCGCGAACCCCTCCCGGAGGAACGTGACCCGCGTGGTCGCGAGCCCCCAGAGCGGGGAGAGCAGGGCCACGCCGACAAGGGTGACCGCCGACTCCACTTCGTCCCCTAACCACGGCGGCTCCCCATAGAGCAGGCCGTTGTAGACGAGTTGGAGAAGCAGGCCGCCGAGTAGGAGCGGTGGGGCCAGCCCTGCCACAACGTAAGCGTGCTGCTTGCTGTGGACGCGGACGGCCCGGAGGTCGGCCCACGTCCGACCCCGTTCGACGGCCAGGAGTACCAGAGGGCAGAAGACGAGGAGAACCACCCCGAGGGCCGCTTCGTGGGCCATCACCGCGTCCTCCCGCTCCCAACCGGCGAACGGCGAGGCCATGAGCGACGCCACGGACACTGCCAGCGCCACCCACAGCACGACCCCGAGCCCTCGGCGGAGCGTGAGTCCGCCCAGCGGCGCGGAGTCGGCGGCGTCAGTCGGCACGGCCTGTAGGGCATGGAGGGGCGCGGAACGTACGCGCGGCGGGTGGAAGTCAGCGCCGCCGCGCGCACCTGGCGCCGGGGCGGCGGGTAACTTCGCGGCCCCGCTCCGCCGCCCCTCGCATGTCCGACGACGCCACGCCCGCCGCCACGCCCCTCGACGACCTCGCCCGCCGCCGCGCCGAGGCGCACGCGGGTGGCGGCGCCAAGCGCGTCGAGCAGCAGCACGCCCGGGGCAAGCTCACGGCGCGCGAGCGGATCGACCTCCTCCTCGACCCCGGCTCGTTCCAGGAGTTGGGCACGTTCGTCCAGCATCAGGTCGCCGACTTCGGGATGGCCGACAACCGGCCCTACGGCGACGGCGTCGTGACGGGCTACGGCACCGTCGAGGGCCGCCTCGTCTACGTCTTCTCGCAGGACTTCACCGTCTTCGGCGGCTCCCTCGGGCTCGCCCACGCCGGGAAGATCGTGCGGCTGATGAAGCTCGCCCTCCAGAACGGCGCCCCCGTCGTCGGGCTCAACGACTCCGGCGGCGCCCGCATCCAGGAGGGCGTGGACTCCCTCGGCGGCTACGCCGACATCTTCCTCCTCAACACGCAGGCCTCGGGCGTCATCCCGCAGATCTCGGCCATCATGGGGCCCTGCGCGGGCGGCGCCGTCTACTCCCCCGCCATCACCGACTTCGTGTGCATGGTCGAGGGCACGAGCTACATGTTCGTCACCGGCCCCAACGTGGTGAAGACGGTCACGAACGAGGACGTGACGCAGGAGGAACTGGGCGGCGCCCACGCCCACGCCGAGAAGAGCGGGGTGTGCCACCTCGTCGCGCAGAACGACGCCGACTGCCTCCTCCAGATCCGCGCGCTACTGGGCTACCTCCCGCAGAACTACGCGGACCCCGTCCCCACCCGCCCCACGTCCGACCCCGACGACCGCGCCGACGCCGACCTCGACACGCTGGTGCCGGAGAACGCGAACAAGCCCTACGACATCAAGGACGTGATCACGCGCGTCGTGGACGACGGGCGGTTCTTCGAGATCCACGCCGACTACGCCCCGAACCTCGTCGTCGGCTTCGCCCACCTCGGCGGGCGCAGCGTGGGCGTGGTGGCGAACCAGCCCGCCGTGCTCGCGGGCGTGCTCGACCTCTCGTCGGCGGTGAAGGGCGCCCGCTTCGTCCGCTTCTGCGACGCCTTCAGCATCCCCCTCGTGGTCTTCGAGGACGTGCCGGGCTTCCTCCCGGGCACCGACCAGGAGTGGCGCGGGGTCATCCGCCACGGGGCGAAGCTGCTCTACGCCTTCTGCGAGGCCACCGTCCCCAAGATCACCGTCATCACGCGGAAGGCGTACGGCGGGGCCTACGACGTGATGAACTCCAAGCACATCCGCGGCGACCTCAACTTCGCGTGGCCGACGGCCGAGATCGCGGTGATGGGCCCGAAGGGCGCCGTCGAGATCATCCACCGCAAGGAGATCGCGGAGGCCGAAGACCCGGCCGCCGTCGAGGCCGCGTTCACGGAGGACTACCGCGCCCGCTTCGCGAACCCCTACGTCGCCGCGGGCCGCGGCTACGTGGACGACGTGATCGCCCCCCGCGATACCCGCCGCGTCCTCATCCGGAGCCTCGCGATGCTGGAGAACAAGGTGGACACGAACCCCCGCAAGAAGCACGGCAACATCCCGCTGTAGCGGGAGCAATGAGTGAGGAGCGAAGAGCGATGAGGGGAAAGGCGGGGGAATGGGCGTGGATTCCGTAGGGGCGACGCGCTGCGTCGCCCTCTCCGCGGCCTGCCGCCGATGGTCCAGAAGGGCACCCTCCCCGAGCCGGTCGAAGGGGCGCTGTGCTTACACGCCGGCATTCGTCCCGATCCACCGCTCACGGCCTCTGCTATACTGAGGGCCTGACTGCTATCCCAGGGCCATGACGATCAAGAGACTGGATCACATCGTCGTCGTCGTCGACGACCTTGCAGCCGCCGTCGCTTTTTTCACCACGCTCGGCATGGCGATCGAAGGCGAGATGCCGATCGAGGGCGCGTGGGTGGACCGCGTCAACGGGATCGAGGGGGTCCAGGTCGACGTCGTCATGATGCAGACCCCGGATGGGCACGGGAAGCTTGAGCTGACGAGGTTTCGCAACCCGAAGCTGGTCGCGATCGAACCGGCGATCGCACCGCCGAACGCGCTGGGCCTCCGGAGCGTCATGTTCACCGTCGAGAACGTCGACGACACGGTCGCCAGCCTGCTCGCCACCGGCGCCGAACTCATCGGCGAGGTGGTCCAGTACGAGGACCTGTACAGACTCTGCTACATGCGAGGCCCCGCGGGCATCATCGTCGCGCTGGCCGAGGAACTCTTCTGAAGCGTTCGCCGCCTTCGGAGAAACCGGCGACGCCCCGGGCGCTCCTTCGCCTCACCAGGCAGCGCTGACGGTGCAGACCCTCGATGAGCCGGGCAGGTGCGACGGGATGATGCGGACGTGCGAGGGGTGCCCCTACAGCGGGCCGGGTGTTATCCCCGCTCCCCTTCTCTCCCCTGCCTTTCCCTCATCGCGCTTCGCTCCTCGCTCATCACTCACCCGGGTTAGGCGTAACGGTGTGGGCCCGCCGGATTAAAGATGAAAGGGGCGTGCGGGCGAGGGCGGAAGTCCTTTAAGAACGCTACCTGAGGGCCGTTACAGGGGGTGCCCCCGGAGGGGCCTCAGGGTTTTCCCTTAAAGAGGTTGCGGTACCGGCCGATTAACGTCTTACTTTCCAGCGTCGCTGGCCGGCCCCCGAGTGGGGTTCGGCGCGTTTTGCGCCGCCGGCCCCCACCACCCACTCAGCCACCCGGTCCCATGTTTCGACCTGCCAAGGTGGCGGTGCTGGCCACGTTGATCGTCGGGGCGTCCGCCGCCCCCGTGATGGCTCAGTCCGCCGCGCCGGCCGACGCGCGCAGGGTTCGCTCTACCGATGGCCGCGAGGCCTCGTACGGCGGTCCCACGCTCGGCGCCGCCGCGACGGACCCGCTCACGGAAGATCAGCTCGCCCTCCGCCTCGCCCGCCTCTACGAACAGCTCGCCGAGATGCTCCGCGCCGAGGCGCGCGGCGACGAGAACCGTTACGCCGAGCTTCTCGAAGGCGCCGTCGCCGACGCCCGCGCGCTCTCCCAGACGGAGGGCGTCCCGGACGCGACGCGCTTCCGCGAGGCCTACACCGCCGTGATGACGGAGTACGAGGTGTACTACGACACCCCGGCCCTCGACCGCGGCGAGATCTACGCCTTCCGCGACGCGCTCTTCGCCGCGACGGAGACCGTGGACGGCCCGCTCCTGGAGGACGTGAACCTCCCGGAGGACCTGGGCGGGAACGTGGCGATGATCCCGATGGACATGAACCGGCTCGTCGAGAGCGCGATGGGCTACCTCCGCCGGTCGACGGGCCACACGAGCCGCATCCGCACGCGCTCGGACACGTACTTCCCGATGATCGAGCGCATCCTCGCCGAGGAGGGCGTGCCGGACGAGCTGAAGTACCTCGCCGTGATCGAGAGCGCGCTCAACCCCCGCGCGCGCAGCCACGCCGCCGCCGCGGGCATGTGGCAGTTCATCCAGGCCACCGGCGCGGCCTACGACCTCCGCGTGACCGACGACCGCGACGACCGGCTCGACCCCGAGCAGGCCACGCGCGCCGCCGCCCGCCACCTCCGCGACCTCCACGAGCGGTTCGGCGACTGGCACCTCGCGCTCGCGGGCTACAACTGCAACCCCAACCGCATCGCCCGCGCCATCGCGTCGGCCGAGTCGCGGCTGGGCCGCCGGGCCACCTTCTGGGACATCTACGACGACATCCCGCGCGAGACGCGGAACTACGTCCCGATGTTCATCGCCACGGCGCTCATCATGAGCAACCCCGGCTCGTTCGGGCTGCCGGCGGCGGAGCGTGGGCCGGCCTACGTCTACGACGAGGTCCCCGTCGAGCCCGGCACGTCGCTCTCCGCGCTCGCCGTGGCGGCCGAGACCGACGTCGACGCCATCCGCGCGCTGAACCCCTCGTTCCGCCGCGACCGCGTGCCGTCCGCCACGGGCGGCGTCCGCATGGTCCGCATCCCCGTCGGGTCCTACACGGCCAACGCGGCCCAGCTCGACCGGTTCGCCCCGGCGGGCGGCAGCACGAACCCGCTGTACGCCGCGCGCACCGTCCGCTACGGCACGCGCAACGGCGTTGCCCTCTCGGCCGGCAGCGGCGACGTGATGATGGCCTCGGCCGCCCCGCGCCGCTCGACGGAGCGGACGGCCCCGCGCGTCGACCCCACCCCCGAGCGCCGCACGCCGCCGGCCGCGCGCGTCGACCCCACCCCGGAGCGCGTCGCGCCCAACCCCGACACGGAGTCCCCGCCGGTCGTGGCCGTGGCGGAGACGACGACGGAGCCCGTCGATGAGGCGCCCGCGGAGGAGCAGGAGGCCGAGGAGCCGGAGCCGCGTCAGGAGGCGCGCCCCACCCCCGCCCCCACGCGCACCAGAACGCCGGCCCGCACGACGACGCACCGCGTCCAGCGCGGCGACAACCTCTCGGCCATCGCCTCGCGCTACGGCGTCTCGATCCGCCAGCTCCGCGAGTGGAACGAGATCGCGGGTGACAACATCCGCCCGGGCCAGCGCCTCCGCGTCTCGGCCGACGCCCCCGGCGCCCGCACGGCCGCCGCCCGCTCGCGCACGCCGCAGACGATCACGCACCGCGTGACCTCGGGCGAGACGCTTTCGGCCATCGCCCGCCGCTACGGCGTCACGATCCGCCAGCTCCGCAGCTGGAACAGCGGCCTCTCGGACTCCATCCGCCCGGGCCAGCGCATCCGCGTCGAGCGCTCCAACCCCCGCGGCTGAGCGGTTTCCGCCTATAAACGAGAAGGGGCCCGGCAGTAACGCCGGGCCCCTTCTCGTTTATAGGCGGCGCACGTAGGCGTGTACGCATGTAGGCACGCAGGCAAGAGGCCTTTCTGCTTACGTGCCTACGCGCCTACGCGCTTCCTGCCTCTCCTCACTCACTCCCCCAGCACCACCTCCAGCCCCTCCGTCGCCAGCGTCGTCGCCGGGAAGACGGTGCGGGCGTCGTCGAGGATGCGGGCGAGGTCGTCGTCGTCGTGCGTGGGGTCGTGGTGGAAGAGGGCCAGCCGGGCGGCGCCCGCCTCGGCGGCAAAGCCGGCCGCGTGGCGCCACGTCGTGTGGCCCCAGCCGCGTCGGACCACGTACTCCTCCGGGGTGTACTGCGCGTCGCACACCAGCAGGTCGGCCCCCGCCGCCGCCGCGACGAGCCCGGCGTCGAGAATGGGGTCGCCGTGCTCGTGGTCGGTGGCGTAGACGGCCGCGGCGCCGTGCGCCTCCACGCGGAAGCCGAGGGTGGGCTGGGTGTGGCGGACGGGGAACGGCCGCACCGTCAGCGGCCCCACCGTCACCGCCGCGCCGGGCGTGAGCCCCACGAGCCGGATCTCGGCCGGGAGCTGCTCGAACGGGACGGGGTAGTACGGCGCCCGCATCTGCCCGCGGAGCACGTCGGCCAGGGCAGCCTCGTCGCCCAGGCCGTAGATCGTTACGCGGAACGCCTCGCCGTAGAGCGGGCCGAAGAACGGGAGCCCCTGGATGTGGTCCCAGTGGAAGTGCGAGAGGAAAAGGTGCACGTCCGACCGGCCCTCGGGGCCGCCCCACGCGAGGCGGTGGCCGAGCCCGCGGATGCCGGTCCCGGCGTCGAGCACGACCGTGCTCGCGCCCCCGGCGTCCACCTCGACGCAGGCCGTGTTGCCGCCGACGCCGAGGAACCCCGCCTCGGGCGTGGGGATGGAGCCGCGGACGCCCCAGAAGCGGAGGCGGAGGCGGTCGGCAGCGGTGAGAGAGGCGTTCCCTTCGGGCATCCGGGGGGCGCTAGAGGCGGAAGCGACGGAGGGTGACGAGCGTCTCGACGGCGACCACCTTCAGCACGGCCGTCGCCGGCACGGCCAGCGCCATGCCGAGCACGCCGAAGGCGCGGTCCCCGACGAGGATGGCGAGCAGCACCAGCACCGGGTGCAGCGAGACGGTCCGCCCGGTGATCCACGGCTGGAACGCGAAGTTCTCCAGCCCCTGCG
>Ga0193752_1001119_pt1 | contig 23151 bp, 24 predicted proteins | sample H1c1metaG_FD_144924 | JGI IMG/M metagenome (GOLD analysis project Ga0193752, IMG submission 144924) | Soil microbial communities from a riparian zone of the East river system, Colorado, United States - H1c1 | ecosystem: Environmental > Terrestrial > Soil > Riparian zone | place: USA: East River...
ATCTGCCCGAGTTGCCGAGCGTGCCGACGCTCGGAGACATCGGTGGCACGGCTTTCGATGGCGGCACCACGGCCGGATTGTTCGCTCGCATCGAGACGCCCAAGCCATTGATCACGCAACTCAACGCGGCCACGGTTACCGCCCTCAAGGACGAGAATGTCGTCAAGCGGCTGAAGGAGCTCGGTTCCCTGGCGCGGCCGACGACACCCGAGGCGTTCACGGAGCTCCTCAAGACCGACGAGGCCAATCTCGGCGCGCTGGTGAAGCTGGGATTGCTCAAGCCCGAGTAGGCTTCGAGGAGAGGGACATGATGACCGTTCAACGACGCGGCTTTCTCGGGCGTGGCGCGCTTGCGCTGGCGACGGCAGGCCTCGGTGTGCCCGCGCGCGCGGAAACTTTTCCATCCAAGCCGATCCGCTGGATCATCCCTTTCGCCGCTGGCGGCAACTACGACGTCACGTCGCGGATCGTCGGCGAGGCGATGGGCCGGCAGCTCAACCAGACGATCCTGATCGACAACCGGCCGGGCGCGGGCGGCGTGGTCGGCCTCGAGGTCGCGGCGCTCGCCCCCGCCGATGGTTACACCATCGTGATGGCGAGCTTCAGCGTGCTCTACGTGTCGCCCGTTCTCGCGGGCAAGCCGCCGATGGTCTCCGCCTTCGCGCCCATCAGCCTGCTGACCACCGTGCCGACTTTGGCCGTCACGAATCCTCGCGGTCGCTTCGTCGATATGCGCGCACTCCTCGCCGAAGCCAAGGCGAAGCCCGGAACGGTGACCATGGGCCATTCCGGCAACGGCACCAACAATCACGTCGATATCCTGCGCCTGCAGCTCCATGACGGGATCAAGTTCAATATCATTCCTTACAAGGGCGCCGGCCCGGGGATCAACGATCTGCTGGCGGGCACGATCGACTGCTTCGTCGATCAGCTCACCTCCTCGATGCCGCACATCCAGAGCGGCCAGTTGAAGCCGTTGGCCGTTTTCACTCCCGAGCGCATCCCCGCCCTACCCGATGTGCCGACCTTCAAGGAGCTGGGCAGTCTCCCGTACGACGGCGGCACGACCGCGGCAGTGCTGGCGCCGGCCGGAACCTCCAAGGATGTCATCGCCAGGCTCAATGAGGCAGCGGTGGCGGCACTAAAGGAAGAGGGGGTCGTCAAGCGGCTCGGCGAGCTGGGCGCGGTGGTCCGGCCGACGACTCCGGAGCAGGTCACTGAAGCCTTCAAGTCCGATGAGGTGAATGTCGCGGAGCTTTTGAAGCTTGGCCTGCTGAAGCCGGAATGACCGGTCTTCGGTGCCTCATCTTCTTGTGACTTTACGTCGGGGCGGAGGCCGTCCAGCTTTCCCGGCATGACGTCCGTTCACCCCAGCCGCATTGTCGGCCTCATCGCGATGCTCTTTTCTCTGGGCGTGGCCGGCTGTGTCTCGAGCAACATGACGCCGGCTGACTACAACAGGATGTACCAAAGCCAATGGGGTAATTTTCGCTAGGTCGGCGCCCCTATAGGCTTCATCACCGCCCAGAGATCGGCCTTCCGCTCGAAGCCGATGCCAGGCGAATCGGGCAGGGCCACGCGACCGTCCTCGACCGGGCAATCGTCGGCGAAGCCGCCGAACGGGGCGAAGACCTGCGGATAGGATTCGTTGCCGCCGCATTGCAGGCCGACGGCGATATTGAGGGCGAATTGGTGCCCGCCATGCGGCACGCAACGACGCGGCGACCAGCCGCCGGCCTTCAGCATCTCGAGCGTGCGCAGATACTCGACCAGGCCGTAGCTCAGCGCCGGATCGAATTGCAGGATGTCGCGATCCGGCCGCAGTCCGCCGTGGCGGATCAGATTGCGCGCATCGAGGGTCGAGAACAGGTTCTCGCCGGTCGCCAGCGGCGGCGCGTATTGGGTCGCAAGGGCCGCGTGCGCCAGATAGTCGAGCGGATCGAGCGGCTCCTCGTACCAGCGCAGCCCGTAGGGGGCGAGGGCATTGCCCCATTCGATTGCCGTCGGCAGGTCGAACTTGCCGTTGACGTCGACTGCCAGCCGGTCGCCGGTCCCCACGATCTTCAGCACTGCCTCGATGCGCTTGAGATCGTCGGCGAGGGAGACGCCGCCGATCTTCATCTTCACGCACGAATAGCCCAGTCCGACATAGTGCTTCATCTCGTCCTGGAGCGCAGCGAGGTCCTTGCCCGGGTAATAGTAGCCGCCGGCGGCGTAGACCCAGGCCTTGTCGTCGTGTTGGCCACCATTGCAACGGTCGGCGAGCAGCTTCCACAAGGGCACGCGCCTGGCCTTGGCCAGCGCGTCCCACAACGCCATGTCGAGCACGCCGACTGCGACCGAGCGGTCGCCGTGGCCGCCCGGCTTCTCATTCTTCATCATCTCGGCCCAGCACTTGGCCGGATCGATGAGGCCCTCATTGTCGAGCAGCGCCTCCGGGGCGGCGCCCGTGAGGCGCGGAATGAATCGCTCGCGCAGCAGGCCATGCTGGGCGTAACGGCCGTTGGAGTTAAAGCCATAGCCGATCACCGGCTTGCCCTCGACCATCACGTCGGTCACCACGGCCACGACACTTGCCGTCATCTGGCTGAAATCGATATAGGCGTTGGCGATCTTCGAGCGGATAGGCGAGACGATGTCGTGGACGGCTGTGATGCGCATGCGGTCGGCTTCCCAAAGGCGGTTTACCCGGCAGAAGCAAACACGTTTTTCGCTCTTTGCCTACCCTGGAGCAGGTTTAGTGCGAGCCGGCCGTAGCAGGGGCCGGAATCGTCGGTTCGGGCCGGCCCGGTTTTTTCGTCAGTTTAACGGGCCGGGTCTGCCCGGCGGAATAAGCTCCGGCGCTGGCTTCTGTGATTTACGGGCCCATCTTGTAGTGGCTGAGGGAGGCAAGCAGATATGAGTCGAGGCGATCCCCGTGACTGGATGTGGTCGGAAGCGTTGCAGATGCTGGCGCAGGCCGACCGTCTGCACCGGCAGATGTTCAAACCCAACGTTTCGCAGCAGCGGCGGCCGAACTGGGAACCGCCTGTCGATATGCTGGAGACCGATGAGAAGGTGCTGATTCTGGCGGCGCTGCCCGGTGTCGACGCCGCCCAGGTGCGCGCCGTCATCCAGGACGGTGTGCTGGTGATCACCGGCGAACGGGTGCTGCCGGACGAATTGCGGACGGCCACGATCCATCGGCTCGAATTGCCCCAGGGCTGGTTCGAGCGGCGCGTCGAGCTGCCGGCAGGCCGGTACGACGGCGTGAGCAGCACCACGGCCAATGGATGCCTGGTGATCAGCCTGACCAAGGTGCAAAGGAGTCGTTCATGAGCCCGCCCGACACGGCTACAAGCGCCGCGGTGGCGGGCGCGCCGAAGCAGGCATTGCCGTCCGATGCGCTGATCGTGCTGCCGGTCCGCAACATGGTGCTGTTTCCCGAGATCGTCTTTCCGGTCACCATCGGACGGCCGGCATCGATGGCGGCGGCCCAGCAGGCGGTGCGCGAGCAGCGCCAGGTCCTTCTCGTCCTTCAGCGCGATCCCGAAAAGCCGGAGCCGGGTCCCGACGACCTGCACCGTGTCGGCACGGTGGCCAACATCCTGCGTTACATCACGGCGCCGGACGGTCCGCACCACATCATCTGCCAGGGCGTGCAGCGCTATACGATCACCGACTTCGTCGAGGGATATCCGTTCCTGCTGGCGCGCGGCTTGCACGTTCCCGAGCCGGCAGCCGAGGGTGCCGACATCGAAGCCCGCTTCCTGCTGCTGCAGCAGCAGGTGCGCGAGGTCTTCGACTTGCTCCCCCAGGTGCCGCCCGAGCTGCGCCAGACGGTCGAAGGCACCAGCGCGCCCGGCGTGCTGGCCGATCTCGCCGCCGCCTACCTCGATTCCAAGCCGGAGGAAAAGCAGGACATTCTCGAGACGGTCGATCTCTCTCAACGCCTCGACAAGGTCTCGCGCCTGCTCGCCCATCGCCTCGAGGTGCTGCGGCTGTCCAACGAGATCGGCAAGCAGACCAAGGTCTCGCTCGACGAGCGCCAACGCGAGATGCTGCTGCGCGAACAGATGGCCGCCATCCAGAAGCAGCTCGGCGAGGACGGTTCCAACGGTCAGGAAATGGCCGAGCTTGAAAAGGCGATCACCGCGGCCAAAATGCCGTCGGAGGTCGAAGCGATAGCGCGCAAGGAGCTGCGCCGGCTGCAGCGCATGCCCGATTCGGCGGCGGAATACGGCATGATCCGCACCTATGTCGACACGCTGATCGAATTGCCCTGGGCACCGCCCGAGAATCCACCGATCGACATTGCCGAGGCGCGCCGCATCCTCGACGAGGACCATTACGGGCTGGAGAAGATCAAGACGCGCATCGTCGAGTATCTGGCGGTGCGCAAGCTCGCGCCCGAGGGCAAGGCGCCGATCCTGTGCTTCGTCGGCCCGCCCGGCGTCGGCAAGACCTCGCTCGGCCAGTCGATCGCGCGCGCAATGGGCCGCAAGTTCGCGCGCGTCAGCCTGGGCGGTCTGCATGACGAGGCCGAGATCCGCGGCCATCGCCGCACCTATATCGGCGCCCTGCCGGGCAACATCATCCAGGCGATCCGCAAGGTCGGCACGCGCAACTGCGTGCTGATGCTCGACGAGCTCGACAAGATGGGCAGCGGCATCCACGGCGATCCGTCGGCCGCCATGCTCGAGGTGCTCGATCCGGAGCAGAACAACAGCTTTCGCGACAATTATCTCGGCGTGCCCTTCGATCTCAGCCGGATCGTCTTCATCGCCACCGCCAACATGCTCGACACGGTGCCGGGCCCGTTGCGCGACCGCATGGAGATCATTTCGCTCGTGGGCTACACGTCGGGCGAGAAGCTCGAGATCGCCAAACGCTATCTCGTGCGGCGCGAGCTCGAGGCCAACGGCCTGAAGGCCGATCAGGTCGAGATCGACGACGAAGCGTTGCGCAGCATCATCTCCGGCTATACCCGCGAGGCCGGCGTCCGCAACCTGGAGCGTGAAATAGGCCGGGCTTTGCGTCATGTCGTCGTGCAAATCGCCGACGGTAGCACCGCCAAGGTCCATATCGGCGCTCCGGAGCTGGAATCGATCCTCGGCCCCTCGCGCTTCGAGAACGAGGTGGCCATGCGCACCAGTGTGCCGGGCGTGGCTACCGGCCTCGCCTGGACGCCCGTCGGCGGCGACATTTTGTTCATCGAGGCCGCGCGCCCGCCGGGCCATGGCAAGCTGATCCTCACCGGCCAGTTGGGCGAGGTGATGCGCGAGAGTGCGCAGGCGGCTCTCAGCCTGGTCAAGAGCCAGGCAGCGACCTTGGGTATCGATCCCGCTCTATTCGAAAAGGTCGATATCCACGTCCATGTGCCGGCTGGCGCCACGCCCAAGGACGGGCCGAGCGCTGGCGTGGCCATGTTCATGGCGCTCACCTCGCTGATGACCGGCCGCACCATTCGCAGCGACACAGCGATGACGGGCGAGATCAGCCTGCGTGGCCTGGTGCTGCCGGTGGGCGGCATCAAGGAGAAAGTCGTGGCGGCCTCGGCCGCGGGCATCACCCGGGTGATGCTGCCGGCGCGCAATCGGCGCGACTATGACGACATTCCCGAAGAGGTGCGCAACAAGCTCGAGTTCGTCTGGCTCGAGCGCGTCGAGGAAGCCGTGGCCCAGGCGCTTCAGCCGGCGGCGAAGTAGGATGGGACGACGCCGCGCAAGCGGCGGCGTCCCGGTCTCCTTGGCTCAGGTGGCGAGTTTGTTCGAGCAGGCGCTGACAACGTCCTGGTCGGCCGGAGTACCGCCGGGCACGGTGGCCCATTTCTTGGCGAGGTCGTTGCGCCCGGTCCAGTCGAGCTTGGCCGAATTCGGATTGTCGATGCGCGCCTGCGCATTGCATGACGAAGCCTGGAGCTCGACCACGCCGGCGCGGGACAGAGCCTGGGCAGCGCCGCTTGTGACCTGCCAGCCCATGTAGTTCGAGATCAGTGGACCCGCGATCAGGCCGATCGCCAGGCCATAGACCATCGGTTTCGCGCTCAGCCATTTGGTTGAGATGGTGTCTATCGTCGTCGCCATGAATTTCTCCTGTTTGATGTTTTATTGTTTTGAGAAACGAGGTCGCGCGGCAGGGCGTTGTCCTGCCGGGTCGGGTCGTCTCGGATTGTCTGTACCGAAGGAAACGCGCCGTACGGGCCGCGCTCAAGCGCGCCCGGGCAACTCAGTCGACCATAGGCGTGCGGGGAGGAAGTGGCAACGCGCCCTAACCGCCGGCGACACCCTGCGTGTTCACATAGAGCGAATAGAGGCTGTGGCTCGCCGCCATGAACAGGCGATTGCGGTAGCGGCCGCCGAAGCACAGGTTGGCAGCACGTTCGGGCAGGCTGATATGGCCGATCGGGTGGCCGCCAGGCGTGAAGATCCGCACGCCGTCGAGCTCATCGTCGCCCATGCCCCAGCCGCACCATAGATTGCCGTCGATATCGACGCGGAAGCCGTCCGGCGAACCGCCGGCGCCGGCGTCGATCAGTACGCGACCCTTGGTGAGCTTGGTGCCGCCCGCATTGACGTCGTAGGCCAGGATCGTGCGGTTGGGCATGGCGCGCGAGGCCACGACATAGAGCTGCTTTTCGTCGGGCGAGAAAGCAAGGCCGTTGGGACCGTCGACCTCGTCGGTCATCATGCCGAGTTTCCCGGTCTTGCCGTCGATGCGGTAGACGGCCGGCTTGTTCTCGGACTCGTCTTTGTGGCCTTCGTAGTAGCCCAGGATGCCGAAGGTCGGATCGGTGAACCAGATCGAGCCGTCGCGCGTCACGACGACGTCGTTGGGCGAGTTGAGCTTGCGGCCATTGTAGGAATCGGTGAGTACGGTGATCGAGCCATCGGGCTCGGTGCGCGTGACGCGCCGCGTGTCGTGTTCGCAAGTGACCAGCCGGCCGCTACGGTCGCGCGTATTGCCGTTGGCATTGTTCGACGGCTTGCGGAAAGCCGATACCGTTCCGGTCTCTTCCTCCCATTTGAGGATGCGGTTGTTGGGGATGTCGCTCCACAGGAGATACCGTCCGTCGCCGAACCAGACCGGTCCCTCCGACCAGCGGCAGCCCGTGTAAAGCCGCTCTACCGAGGCCAGCATCACCCGGTACTTGGCGAATTCCGGGTCGAGCACGCGCACGGCGGGGTCGGGATAGCGTTCGTTCGGCTGCCACATCCTGGTCTCTCCCTTTGGTCGTTGCCGCCGATGCTACCTTGCGCGCGTTATGGCCGTCGAGTGCCGGGCTCCGGCGCCATGAGTTTCCGCCTGATGAGATCGATCGCGCCGATATAGGCCTTCACATCGACTTTCTCATCCCAGCAGAGCTGCAGCACGAGGCCCTGGAAGAGGGCGACGACGACTCGCGCCATGGCATCGGCGCTGACGTCCTTCGGCAGCATGCCGCGTGCCTTCATCTCGGTGACCAGAGTGGCGACGAGCCGGCGCGGCTTTTCGATGCCTTCCAGAACCGACTTGCGGATCTCGTCGTTGTGCAGCGCCTCTGCCCAAAGCTGCACGCTGACGCGACGCTCGTCGACGCGCTTCTTGTCGAGGAGCGTCCCGAAGAACTCCGCAGCCAGGCGCTCGAGGATCGCATCCGAACCGGGCCCTTCCGCCGCCCGGGAGAGGAGCTTGTCCTCGCGGATATGGCGTTCGTGAGCGATCGCCAGCACGATATCGTTCTTCCCGGCGAAATAGTTGTAGATCGCACCGGCGCTGAGGTCGGATTCTCGAATGACATCCTGCATCGTCGTCAATTGAAATCCGATCCGTGCAAAGCACCGGCGCGCGGCGTCGAGGATCTGCTTGCGGCGCGCATCGAGATGCTTTTGGTCGACTTTAGGCATCGCTGATCTCCGCCACGGTCATGCGATAGAATTCGTAGCCGACCGAGCGCGCGCCCGCTGCTCCCATCGTGCAGGCGCGGTAGTCGGCAGCGCCGAGGTCCGACACAAGCTGCAGGCCCCTCGCCGCGAGATAAGCGGGGAGTTCCGCCGGGTCGAAGCCGAAGGTCCAGGGCTCGCTGGCGTTGTCGAGCAGGTGTTGCACCGCTTCCAGGCCGGCGAATGCCGCTTTCGGTTTGAGCACGTCGCCGTGAACATAGGTGAAGAGAATGCCCGAGCCTGGCGCTGCCGTGGCGATGTACCGGAAGGTGGTGTCGACGGCCTCGGCGGTCAGATAATTTGTGACGCCTTCCCACAGGAAGAAAACCGGTCGTGCGAGATCGAGGCCTGAGGATTGCAAAACCTCGCCCAGGCTCTGGCGATTGAAGTCGATGGCCACAAAGGCGACGTGCGCCGGCTTCTTGCTGAGCGCGCGCAGCACGACGTCCTGCTTGGTGGCCGAGGTATTGGGATGATCGACTTCGAAGAAACGGGCCTGCGCGGCGTCAGGCAGGCGGTAGGCACGACAATCGAAGCCGGCGCCGAGCAATACGATCTGCCGGCAGCCGCAGCGCAGCTTTTCGTCGACCACATCGTCGATGAAGCGGGTACGGGCGATGCCCGACGTGCGGCCGCCTGGCCAGCGGCGATCGATGAAGTACGAAATCGCCCGCCCAAGTGGCGGCATGCGCGCCAACGTCGCGACAGTCTGCAGGGATGGACGCAGAAAACGGCGCGCCCAGGGATCGTCGAAGAGGCGGATCTTGGGGCTGCGGGTTGTTTCCAGGGCGCGGAAGAGGGCCATGTATTCGGCCGTCCGGCTGTATCGGGTGGTGTGCATGGCTTGAAAATAGAACGAACATTCGTTTTAGTCAAGAGTCATTCCCGCCTCGTTATGTGGCCTGCTAAACTTGTCTCCTGATCGCGGGGAGGTTGCGTGCGCCTGGATTGGACTGATCTCGGAACCTCGCGGGCAGATGCCGCCGACGGCCGCGTTGTCGAACTCGTCGGCTGGCCGGCGACCGCATTACCAGCCGCCGAGGCTGCGTATTTTCTTCTCACGCCGGAGCCGATCTGCTGCCAGGGCTGCCTGCCCGGTAATCCGCTGGTTTGTGTCGAGATCCATGCAGCGGAGAATGTGAATCTGCAAAATGGCGCGTTGCGGCTGCGTGGAAGCTGGCGTGTTGTCGCCGACGATCCGTTGGGTTGGCGCTATCAGCTCGTCAATGCCAAGCCGATCGGTGGTCTGAAGCGACGGCATGTGCTGATGGCCGGCGCGTTGTTGTGTGCCGCGACGCCGGCACCTGCCTTTGCCCAGACACCGCCACCGCCTGCTCCGGTAGGGCGGCCGGCGATCGACATGCACTCCCATGCGGGCTCGATCCTGTATGTCCACTCGAATAACGGGCATACGCCTTTCACGCCTGTCGCCGAGCCGATGCGGCAGGGCGGCATGGCGGTGATTTGCCTCGCCGCCGTTTCCGATTCGCCGACCAGCCGGATCGAGGAAGGGCGCATCCGACCCTTTCGTACGCCGAAGGCGGGCGAGCTCTACGCCCACACGCAACGCGCCTTCGCCCGCCTGCACGCGCTCGTGAAAGACCAAGGACTCGGAATCATCAAGGACGCCGTCGGCCTGCGCGCGGCGACGTCGGCATCACCCTCGGTGGTCGTCTCATCCGAAGGCGGCGATTTCCTCGAAGGCCAGATCGACCGCATCGATGAAGCGCGCGAACGGTGGTCGCTGCGTCATCTCCAGCTCACGCATTATCGGCCGAATGAGCTTGGTGACATCCAGACCGAGCCTTCGGTCCATGGCGGCCTGACGGAAACCGGTGTCGAGGCGATCCGCCGCTGCAACAAGCTCGGCGTCGTCGTCGATGTCGCCCACGGCACCTATGATCTTGTGAAAAAGGCGGCGGCCGCCACCACCAAGCCGCTGATCCTCTCGCATACCTCATTGACGGAACGACCTGTGGCCTGGACGCGGCGTATAACGCCGGATCATGCGCGGGTCATCGCCTCGACCGGCGGCGTGATCGGAATCTGGCCGCCTTCCGCCTATTTTCGCGACATCGCCGCGCTCGCCGACGGCATGGCCCACATGGCCGACATTGTCGGCTCGTCGCATGTCGGGCTCGGCACCGACATGATGGGCCTGGTCGGGCCCAGCACCTTCGACAGCTACGCGCTGCTGCCGTGGCTCGCGGACGCGCTGCGCCGCCGCTTCAATGCCGACGAAACCGCGGGCATCCTGGGTGGCAACTATCAGCGCGTCTTCGAGGCCTCTCTCGGATGATTATTTCTTGGCCTTGTCCTTGAAGGCGTCTTTGACTTCGTCCTCGGTGATCCGGGCGCCGGGGTTGCCGGGCTGGCCGAGATTCTGCTCCTCTGTGCCGTCGCCCATCATGCCGGGCTTCTTCACCTTGTCGTCTGCCTTCTTCGGGGTCTTGTCGTCGCTGGTCATGTCTGGTCCTCCAGGTGAACGCTGGTAACGCGGGAACCGGCGGAGCGTTGCTCGCTTAATAAACACCGGTCGGGGAGCGTTGCACCGCCCGGGCAATATTTGAAGAGCCGTTTACTCAGATTGCGATCTGGCGAAATACCTCGACAAAACGCTCGACATCCTGCTCGTCGTTGTAGACATGCGGGCTGATCCGCAGGCGTCCAAGTCGCGGTGCGGCATAGACATTTGCTGCTGCGAGCCTCGCCGGCAGATCAGCCGGCATGCCTTTGGGAAACTCAATGCTGAGGACGTGCGGCGCACGCAGCTTCGTATCGGGCAGGCGCAGGTCGAGATTGGCAAGACCGTCCACCAGCCGGTCGGTCAGCATCGCCAGCCGCTCGACAACGGCGGCGTTGCCCCATTGGGCCACCATCTCCATGCCGATCGCGGCCATTTCCATGGAGATGAAGTGATCGCGCTCCCCCATGTCGTAACGACGCGCGCCGTCGGCATAAGCGATGTCGCGCAGGTAGACCGTGTCTTCGGCCGAGACGCTGCGACGCCCGGATGCCGTCTGCTCCAGCGGCAAGCCCGTCTGATGGCGCTTGGCGACATAGAGGAAAGCCCGGCCATAGGGACCGAGCACCCATTTGTAGGTCGGGAAGATCAGGAAATCGGGATCGAGCACCGTGACGTCGATGGCTCGCACGCCGACGTCATGCGTGGCATCGACCAGCAGGGCGGCGCCGTGGCTGCGCACCGCCGGCGCGATGCGCGCCAGGTCGAGCGCGCCGCCGTCCGACCAATGCACGGACGAGATCGAAGCGAGCGCCAGCGGCGGCGCATCGGAGCGGGCGATCGCCTCCAGCACGGCGGCGGTCCAGTCGCCGTCGGCGGGCCTGCCCACCGTTTCGACGGTGAAGTTTCCGGTCACGGCGCGCGTCGTCCATTCCAGCACCGGGGAGGAGTGATCGTCCTGGAGCACCAACACGCGCGTACCGGCCGGGATGTGCAGGATTTTGCCGGCGGTGGCCACGCCATAACCGACCGAAGAGATCAAGGCCACGTCTTCGGGCGCCGCGCCGATCAACGCTGCCGCGGCGGTGCGTGCACGCTCGTTCTGCGTGCCGGCAAACTTGCCGTCGAGCTGCCATGGCTTGCCCTTGCGTCCGACGGCGGCCCGCCCTGCCTCCTGCACGGCGATCGGCATTGGGCTCCAGCCGGCGGCGTTGAAGTAACAGACCTCACGTGGAACGTCGAACAAAGCGCGCTGGGACGGAAGCATCTTTGGGCAGCCTTTGTGTTGGAGGGGCGATGCCATCATTACCTCGCATGTAATCGACGGCAATGCGGCAATGGAAGAAGCTCGGCCGATCAACCCGTGGAGGGAGAGATGAGCTTCCAGCATCGCGACCGATTTGCCAGCCCGACGGATCGGCTCTGCACCCCGGCGACGCCTTCGCCGTCCGAGCCGTGGCGGCTCGCTCGTATCGCCATCACCTGGCAGGTGTGGCGGCGGCGCATCGAGGCGCGGCGCAACCTCGCGGCGATGGATGCGCGCAGCCTGACGGAGATGGGCATTTCACCCGCCGCGGCGGCCTACGAATCGGGTCGGCCGTTCTGGCAGCCGATGGGTGAACTGCGCTAGGCATCACCACATGGTCTTGGCCGCGCGCTCCGGCCATTCGCGGTCGTAGGTCGCGCCGCCCACGCGCTCCTTGGTCAAGGCGGCAAGGATCTGGCCGGCGGACGGCAGGCTCCTGGGATCGACGTGACGGGCCGGATTCCACAGATCGGAGCGCACCAGGGCGCGGGCGCACTGGAAATAGATCGTCTCGACCTGCATCACCATGACCGAGCGCGGCGCCTTTTCCTCGACCGCAAACGACTCGAGCAGCGCGGGATCGACGCTGATATGGGCGCGGCCGTTGACGCGCAGCGTATTGCCCATGCCGGGAATGAGAAACAGCAGGGCGACGCGCGGATCGCGCACGATGTTGCGCAGCGAATCGATACGGTTGTTGCCGCGCCGGTCGGGCAGCATCAGCGTGCGCTCGTCATGGATGCGCACGAAGCCCGGCTTGTCGCCTCGCGGCGAGCAATCGAGCCCCTCGAGCCCGCTGGTCGCCAGCGATGCGAACGGCGAGGCCTCGATATAGGTGCGATAATGCGGCGTGATGTAGTCGATCTCCTTGGCGGTCGAGGCTTCGGCCGGCTGACCGTAGAGCGCTTCGAGTTCGGCGACGGAGCTGACGATGGACATGCTGAGGCTCGCTACGTGAAGGAAGCTCTGAAGGTTATCGGTTCAAGGCGCAGGTTTGGTTCGAGCGGCGGCGTTAATTCATAGAGGCCGGGCCGTTTTGAGAATTGATAGAGTCGGTAAAGTCGAAACTCGGTCGGCCGTTCTTGCGCCAGGTCGCGCTCGTTGCGAGTTAGATAGAAAGGCGTGACGTCGTTTCCGCACGTTGTCTTCACTTCGATAAGTCGTTCCGCTCCCGATCTGTCGAATGAGAGAATATCATATCCGGCGCCGTCACCATCTTCCTGTGATACCCAGCGAATCTTCTTCGCGAGGTCCGACCTGTCCATGTTGATCAGTTTTTGACGCTCAAATTTTACAATGCGTTCCTCGCCAGCCCGGCCAAGCACGCGATTGTGTTCGTCGCGTGCCGCAGGGTCGAATTTGCGAATGAGGCGCTCCAATGCCTCGGGTCGAGGTGGCAGAGACCCATGCCGTACAGGAGGAGGGCCCATATACAATTCCTGTTCTTCGCTCATGCCCGACGATGCGTGTGGCTCGAACGGGATCGGCTCGTCGTTGAGGGAAAGATATCTGTCGATTGCGCCGAAGATGGCACCTTGGTAGTTCTGCGCGGGTTTGTAACCCTCGATCCGTGGCATACCAAGTTCGCTGAGAACCGCAGAGATGTTCTGATGCTTGAACTCGATCGATCCTTTGCTTCGCCTGATGCTCTTCATCAACCCGGCACGATGAGTGGCTTTCACATATGTACGCGCTTGTTGTTCTTCTCGGAGCATGGCGAAGTAATTGGCGACGATAAGGTCGAGCTCTTTGTCGGACCAATCGGTTCCCGTTCGGGATTCACCTGCCATGCTCGATTACCGCGTCACCAAAGCCGCTTCACCGCGTACGCATCGAACGAACGTTCATTCGACACCAGCGTCAGATCGTCGATCATGGCTTGAGCGATGAGCATGCGATCGAACGGGTCGCGATGTTGGCCGCCCAGGCTACCGGCGCGCTGCGCGTGACGGATCGACAGTGGGAGTTCGTTGAAGCCCTCCGCTGCTACTGCCTGTGGAATATCGTCAGCTATCGCACCGGCATCGGGAAGTTTGCCAATCCGGTGTTTGGTGGCGATTTCCCAAGCCGACACAGCGCTGACGAAGACCTCGTTTGCCGCATCGTCGATCGCAATACGCGCCCGACGAGAAAGCTTCGGATCGGCAAACGCCCACCAGAGAAACGCATGCGTGTCGAGCAGCAGCCGCACGAGTCACTCCCAGAGCTTGAGCTCTTCTTCGGGCAACGGTTCGAAGAACTCCGGCCCGACCGAACCTTTGCCTTTTAGTCGACCGAACTTGCGGCTGGGCTTCGGCATGACGGGTACGATTTTGACCACGGCCTCCTTGCCCCGTGCGAGCACGACTTCTTCGCCGGCCTCGGCAAGCGCGATAAGTTTCGACAGGTTGGTTTTGGCGGCGTGAATCGTGTAAGTGGCCATCATTGATGGTTAGCTAATTATATTAGCTAATTCAAGCCCAGCGTGCCGGTGATGTCCCGAGCGGTTCGGCCGGCTTGGCATAGAAAGCCGGCGTTTCACTCATCTGTATCACCGGCTTGAGATGGCGTAGATGGCCGAGGGGGCCATCGCTTTCCATCGTCAAGAGCGCCAGTTCCTCGGCCGGCAGATCGGCTGCCGTGCCGGTGGCCTCGACCGTGTCCAGCGAGGCGATCCAATGCGCGACCTGGACCAGCGACACGCGCACCAGCCACGAGCCTCCCTGCTCGACGCGCCGCGCCAGCGCCACCATCGCCCCCAGCGCGGCGAGATAGCCGGCAACATAGTCGAGCGCCTGGACCGGCAGGTTGCGCGGCTTCTCCAGCGAGGAATTGGCGGCGGCAAGGCCCGTGACATTCTGCACGATCGAGTCGAAGCCGCGGCGCGAGGCCCACGGCCCCTCATGGCCATAGGCGCAGAGGCTGACGCAGACGATGCCGGGTCGCAGCGCCGCCATCGCCTCCGGCGCGAAGCCGCGCGCGGCGATGGTGCCGGGCCGATAGCCCTGGGTGAAGACGTCGGCTTCGCTCACCAGTGCCTTCAGTGCGTCGATGCCTGCCTGCTCACGCAGGTCGATGAAGGTGCATCGCTTGCCGTGGCCGGTGTCCATCAGGAGCTCGGCTTGATAGGGCAGGTGCGGCGCCGTGACGTGCAGCACGTCTGCGCCATGCTCGGCCAGCACGCGACCGCAAGTCGGGCCTGCCAGGACACGGGTGAGGTCGACCACGCGCACGCCGGACAAGGGCCGGCTTCCCGGCGGAAGCGGGCGGGGTGGCGCCTCGCCGATCTTGACGATGTCCATCAGCGGCAGCCGGGCAACTGCCTGGCCATGCGGATGGGCGGTCCATTCGGCCCGGCTGCGGGTGAGTCCGCCGACGCAGCCGCCCGCGGCAATGGCCTCTTCGATGGCAAGGCCGTCCCATTTGGTGACGGCGGCGGCCAGAGCCTCGCGATCGTCGCTCGCCGCTCCCGCAATGCGCAGCGCACCGGCGCGGTGATGCGGATGGTTGGTGTGCAGGAACATGTGCCGGCCGTCGCGCGTCGGATAGTGGCCGGAGAGGGGGTCCCAGGAGAGCGGCCGCTTGCCGTCCTTCAGGACATAGGTGTTGGACCGCAGCGAGGCCGCCGCCGCTCGCAGATCGATGGCGATTTCCTGGGCGCGGCCGGTGCGCTGCCGCCACAGGTCCGAGGCCGCGAGCCCGATCGCTCCCAGCGCCGCCGATCCGGCGCGGCCGACGCGCCACGGCGTCGGAAACACCGGATCGTCGCCGCCGCTTAAGGCGAGCCGGTCGTCGGCGCGTGGGCTGCGGCCAAGATCGCCGAGGATCTTGTGGGTGAGTTCCGCGCTCACGAGCCGGCCATGATGCGCAGCAGCAGGTCGCGCAGAGCCTCGGGGCAAGTGATGTGCGGATTGTGGCTGGAGTCGAGTTCGTAATATTTCCAGCCGGGTTCGGCCTGGGCGCGGATGCCGAACTGGCGGAACACGTCGCCCGGCCCGAAGCGCGTGGCGTAGATATAGTGGCGCGGCACCGTTGCCTCGTGGGCAATCGCCAGTTTCTGCTCGAAGGTCTTGAGCGGCTGCATGCGCCGGCGGGGCGTGGCCCAGGCGACGTCCTCGGGGCTGGTATCGGGCGGCATCGGGCCGGAGGGAATGCGCCAGCCGTCGCCATCGCGTTCGGCGCCGCTGCGCATGTTGCGCTCGGCCTTCGGGCCGGTCAGGTCGAACAGGCTCTGGCCGTCCTTGGGGGCGAAGGCGTCGAGGTAGATCGTCCGGGCGATGCGGCCAGCGGCCTGGTCGACGATGCCGGTGGCAACCATGCCGCCATAGCTGTGGCCGATCAGGGTGACGTCCGACAGGTCCTCGGCCTCGAGCACCGCGACGACGTCCTGAATATGGGTCGAGAGATCGATTTCAGGTCGCGCGAGGTGGGCGCGCTCACCGAGGCCAGTATAGCTCGGAGTCCAAAGCTCGTGTCCGGCGGCGCGCAGCAACGGTCGCATCTTCTTCCAGGCCCAGGCGGAAGACCATGCGCCGTGTGCTACTACTATCGTCGCCATTTTTGCAGTTCTCCTGCCCAATGTTTCGAACTCCACTCTATCAGGGAGACCTTGGCGCAGGCCATCGAGGGATGGTATTGAGAACCACTCTCAAATGGTCAACCAACGGACATTTTCTCTAGGCGAGGCGCGTATCGGGTTTCGCGGGCGCATTGCCGCGCTCGATGCCAACCGTGCCGGTCCGGGGCTGGAACCGGCCGAACTCGAGCGCCGGTTGATCGAACTGGGTTTCGTCGAGGGCGCCACGGTGGAATTGCTGCATCAGGGTCTGTTCGGACGCGATCCGATCGCGGTGCGCGTGGCCGAAGGCACCATTGCTCTGCGTCGTCGCGAGGCGATGGCGATCATGGTCGAGGCGGGGGCCGAGACCGAGGTTCCTGCATGAATGCATCCGTCGAACTGGCTCCCCTGGTCGCGCTGGTGGGCAATCCCAATTGCGGCAAGACGGCGCTGTTCAATGCCCTGACCGGCAGTCGCCAGAAGGTGGCCAACTATCCGGGTGTCACGGTCGAGAAGAAGACTGGCCGGCTCACCACGCCTGGCGGCCATGCGATCCAGCTGCTCGACCTGCCGGGCACCTATTCCCTGCGCGCACGCAGCCCTGACGAGGAGATCACGCGCGATTCGGTGCTGGGCAAGCTTGCGGGCGAGACCGCCCCCGACCTGATCGTCTGCGTGGCCGATTCGTCCAATCTGCGGCTGTCGCTGCGACTGGCACTGGAACTGAAGCAAGTCGGCCGGCCGATCGTGCTGGCGCTCAACATGATCGACATTTCGCGCAAGCGCGGCATCGAGATCGACGCCGAACGTCTGTCCCGGGAACTGGGCGTGCCGGTCGTGACCTCGGTGGCGGTACGGCGCGGCGGGACCGATGCCCTGCTGGCCGAGATCGATCGTGCGCTTGTGCGCATGCCGGCGGTCGCGACTGCGAATTGGCATGCGCCCAGCGCCGGCGAGTTGCGCGGAAGCCAGAGCGAGGCCGACCAGCTGCTGCGCACCTGCGTGCGCGGGCTTGGCCGGCCCGACGGCGGCACGGCGCGCGCCGACGCCGTGCTGCTGCACCCGGTGGGCGGGTTGCTTATCCTGCTCGCCATCCTGTTCGTGATGTTCCAGGCGGTGTTCGCCTGGGCGCGGCCGGCGATGGATGCGATCGCCGCCGGCTTCGCGCTGCTGGGCGGGCTGGTCGACGATGGAAGCCTGCCTGATCTTTTGAGGAGCTTCCTCAAGGATGGGCTGATCGCCGGCGTCGGCAGCGTTCTGGTGTTCCTGCCGCAGATCCTCATTCTCTTCTTCTTCATCCTCGTGCTCGAGGATCTGGGCTACATGGCGCGCGCCGCCTTCCTGATGGATCGCATCATGGGCGGGGCGGGCTTGCACGGCCGGGCTTTCATCCCGCTGCTGTCGAGCTTTGCCTGCGCCATTCCGGGCATCATGGCCACGCGGGTGATCGACGACAAACGCGACCGGCTGACCACGATCCTGGTGGCGCCGCTGATGACCTGTTCGGCCCGCATCCCGGTCTATACGCTGATCATCTCGGCCTTCATCCCCGATCGCGAGGTCGCGGGCTTTCTGGGCCTGCAGGGGCTGGTGATGTTCGGCCTCTACGCCGTGGGCATCGGCGGTGCATTGGGCGTGTCCTTCATCATCAAGCGCATCATGCGCGATTCGCCCGGCGCGCCCTTCATGCTCGAGCTGCCGAATTACAAGATTCCGCAAGCGCGCAGCATCGCGGTCGGCCTGTGGACCCGCGCCACGATCTTCCTGGAGCGTGCGGGCACCACCATCCTGTCGATGATGATCCTGATCTGGGTGCTGGCCTCCTTCCCCCGGCCGCCGGTAGGGGCCACGGATCCGGCGATCAATTACAGCCTTGCCGCCATCATCGGTAAGGCGATGGAGCCGCTCACCTTGCCGCTGGGCTTCAACTGGCAGATCAACGTGGCGCTGATCCCCGGCATGGCGGCGCGCGAAGTGGCGGTGGGTGCGCTGGGCACGATCTACGCCATCGATGGCGGCGAGGGGGCGAGCGACAAGATCGGCCAGGTGCTGGCGGGGCAATGGAGCCTCGCCACGGCGTTGGCACTGCTCGCCTGGTACGTTTTCGCGCCGCAATGCGCCTCGACCCTGGCCGTGATCCGTCGCGAGACGGGGAGCTGGAAGTGGATGGCCGTCACCTTCTTCTACATGCTGGCCCTGGCCTACGCCGCCGCCCTGGCCACCTACCAGATCGCCTGCACGCTGGGGGCGGGCTGACGCGCAGCCAGCTTCCCGGCATTACACATCCGTCCATTCGAGAGCCCGCCGCCGCCAGTGCTCTTTCCACCGGTGATGACATGAGGCTCCGATGACCCGCACAGCCAAACCCCAGCGCCGCACGGTCCGTTACTGGCTGCTGCAACTGCACCTGTGGACCGGGCTGATCCTGATGCTGCCGCTGGTCATGATGGGGATCACCGGCGCCGTGCTGGTCTATGCCCACGACCTCGAGCATCTGTTCGGCCAGGGCGAGCCGCCGGCGGTCACGGCAGGTGAATGGCGCGGCCCCAGCGAGATCATCGAGGCGGCGCGGGCGGCCAACACGGAGCCGGGCCGCATCCCGATCGCCGTGCGCTGGCCGATGGAGGTGGGCGAGCCGGCGGCGGTCCGGTTGTCGCGGCCCGGCATGGCCACCGAGCGCCCCGCCCTGCGCGGCGGTCAGCCGAACGCGCCGCAGGCGGGCGGCGCTGCGCAGGGCCCGGCGCGTGGTGCCGTGCCGACCCAGAGTCCCTTCGCCGGCAGCCTGCAGATACTGGTCGATCCGGTATCCCTGCAGGTCCTCGGGACGCAGCAGGCGATGACCGGTTGGGTGCGCTTCTTCCACGACCTGCATGGCACTCTGTTCATCAGCGGTGGCCTCGGCCGCGAGTTGGTGGGATGGCTGGGCGTCGCCATGCTGGTGCTGGGCTGCTCCGGCCTGGTGCTGTGGTGGCCCAAGCCCGCGCAATGGAAAGCCGCCTTCATCGTCCGTCGCAGGGCGCGCGGCCTGCGCCTCAATCGCGAGCTGCACGGCGCCATCGGCATCTGGAGCCTGGCGATTTTCATGGTGGTGAACTTCACCGGCGTCTATCTCGCTTTCCCGCAGCAGATCTCCGGCGCGGTCAACGCGATCTGGCCTGGCCGCGACATGCGTGCAGCCATGTTCCAGGCTCGCGTCGAGCCGCTGCGCGGCGCAACGCCGATCACTTTGGACGCAGCCATCACGCTGGCGCAGGCGCGCCTGCCGGAGGCGCGTTTCCTCAACGCTTTCTTGCCGGTCGGGCCGAGTCAGGCTCTGCGCATCGGCATGATCCGCCCGGGCCACGAGGAGGGCGCACCGGTCGCCACGGTGGTGATCGATCCGTGGCGGCACACGGTCGTCGATGTCTTCGATCCGCAAAGCTATTCGACCGGCGAGGCGATCATCGCCTGGCAGCGCGGCCTGCATTACGGCATCGGCCTGGGAAGGATCTACAAGTTCCTCGTCTTCGTCTCCGGCGTGGTCATCCCGATCTTCGCCGTGACGGGATTCCTGATGTGGTGGATCAAGCGCCGCAACCGCCGCGCCGGCGAAGCGGCAAGACAAGCAATCCTGCGCGCGGCGGATTAGACCGTGATCGGGCCCTTGAAGACGAAGAAGGCGCCGGCGCAGATCAGCGCGAAGCCGACGGCGTGGTTGATGGTGAAGCGTTCGCCGAGATAGCAGACGGAGAAGACGGCGAAAACGATCAACGTGATCACCTCCTGCATCGTCTTGAGTTCGGCTGCGGAATACACGGTGTGGCCAAAGCGGTTGGCCGGCACGGCGAAGCAATATTCGACGAAGGCGATGCCCCAGCTCACGACGATCACCAGCCATAGCGGCCGATCGGTGAATTTGAGGTGGCCATACCAGGCGAACGTCATGAAGACGTTGGAAACCAGCAGCAGGGCGATGGGCGTGAGGGCGGGCGGCATCCAGCTCATCACCTCTATTCCACCTTGATCCCGAGTTCCTTGATCAGGGGCACCATCTTGCGGTCCTCCTGGTCAAGCATGGCCGCGTACTCCTGCGGCGTGCTGGAGGCCGGCGTCGCGGTCAGCTCGTCGAAACGCGTGACGACTTCCGGATCCTTGACCAGCTGGGTCACGGCGGCGTTGAGCTTGGCAAGAACGTCGGCGGGGATCTTGGCCGGCGCGAACAGGCCGGTGAAGGTGATGGCCTCGAAATTCTCCAGGCCCGGCACGCCCGTCTCCGCCATCGTCGGTACGTCGGGCAGCTGCGGCACCCGCTTCAACGAAGTCACGGCGATGGCGCGCAGCTTGCCCGCCTTGATGTGACCGATGGCGCTGTTGAGCTGATCGACCTGCGCCGGCACCTGGCCTGCGATCACGTCGATCGAGGCCGCGCCGCTGCCCTTGTAGTGCACCAGCGTGTACTTGGTGCCGGTCGCATGCCCCATGAGTTCGATGGCGAGGTGGTTGGTGGTACCGACACCCGAATCGGCGATGGCGAACTTGCCGGGAGCTTTCTTGGCCGCGGCGATGAACTCGGCCATCGTCTTGATCGGCGAGTCGGGATTGACGACCAGTACCGCGGGCACCGTCTGGATGAGGCTGACCGGCTGCAGGCCGGTGCGCCAGTCATAAGGTGCGTTGCCGTAGATCGCCGGAATGGCGACCAGCGAGTTGGCGGAGACCAGCAGGTTGTATCCGTCCGGCGCCGAACGGACGACGGCGTCGGTGCCGATCATGCCGCTGGCGCCGGCCTTGTTATCGACCAGCACGGTCTGGCCGAGAATGTCCTTGAGCTTGTTGGCGACGATACGGGAGGTGACGTCGATATTTCCACCCGGCGCATACGGGGCGACGATCCGGATCGGCCGGTCGGGATATTCGGCCGCCGCCGGGCCGCCGAGAGACAGACCGAGGGCGGCGGCCAGTGCCGCGAGCTTGAGGAGGCGCATGTGGTTCCCTGCCGATTGTGGTTTTCCGGATGGTACGGGATGAGGCGCATGGCGCATAGCGCCATCGGCCGCGGTCCTAGAACGCCGGTGGCCGGTGCTGCGCCCATGGATGGGCTTGCTCGAGCAGTGCCCCGAGACGCAGGACATCGGCTTCGGCGCCCCATTTGCCGACGATCTGGACAGCCGTCGGCAGCCCGTCGGTGCCGAAGCCCGACGGCAGGGAGAGGGCGGGGTGACCGGTGAGATTGAAGGGATACTGGTAGGAGGTCCATCCCTGGCGCGTGATGCCGCACTTGACGCCGTCGACCTCGACCTCGTCGTTGGCCGCGTCGAAGGCGGCCGGCAGGGCGGTGCGCGAGTTGGTCGGCGTCACCAGGAAATCGTAGCGCTCGAACAGCGACTGGATCTTGCGGAAGAGCTGCGTGCGCGCGAACTGGGCGTTGCGGAAATCGGCCAGGGTGAACTGGTTGCCGCGCTGCATGAAGGCCAGCACCACCGGATCCATCCGGTTCTGCCATTTCGGCAGGTATTGGGCGCAGAACACCGCGAAGTTGGCCTGGTAGAGCACCCGGCCCTCATATTCGATCCAGTCGATCGGCTCCGACACCTCCTCGACATCGGCGCCCATGGCGCTCCAGGCGTCGAGCGCGGTCCGGGTATTGGCGCGGACGTCGATGGCGACCCGCGGATTGGCGGTGCGCTCGATATAGCCGATGAGCGTGCCGCTGAGATCGCCGCCGATCAGGGTGGGCGAGACCTGCCTTTTGTCTTCGTTGCCGTACGACCAGGGGTCCTTGGCACTGGGGCCGGAGAGCACGGCGTGCATGACGGCGGCGTCGGTGACCGTGCGCGCCAGCGGCCCGGCATAGATGTTGTTGCCGAAGGCGTCGCGCGTGGTATCGGCCGGCACCGCGCCCAGGGTCGGCTTCAGCCCGACCAGCCCGCAACATGAGGCCGGACCGCGCACCGAGCCCGCACCGTCGGTGCCGAGCGACAGCGGTCCCAGCCCAGCCGCCACCGCCGCCGCGCCGCCGCCGCTCGATCCGCCCGGCGTGCGCTCGAGATTCCACGGATTGCGGGTGATGCCGAAGGAAGGCCCGTCGGTCAGGCCCTTGACGCCGAATTCCGGCGTCGTGGCCTTGCCGATGACGATGGCGCCCGCCGCGCGCAGGCGGCCGACCAGCACGTCGTCGCGCGCGGCCACATTGTCCTCGAAGATCGCCGAGCCGTGGCGCGTATGGACGCCGGCGACATCGACCAGGTCCTTGATGCTGACCGGCACGCCGTGCAGCGGTCCAAGCCTGGCGCCGTCGGTGACGGCTTTCTCCGCCAGCCTGGCGTCGCGCCGTGCCTCGTCAGCCATCACGACGCGAAAGCAATTGAGCTTGGGCTGGGCATGCTCGATCGCCTTCAGGACAGTTTCCACATAATCGACAGGCGAAAGTTTCCTGGCGCGAATAAGGGCTGCCGCCTTGGTCGCGGGCGTGAACAGCAGATCGGCATCGGACATGGACGGGGATTCCCTAAAGCGACTGAACTCCAACGAACCGCACCCTAGCCTTGCCTCGCATGGTGGGGGAGGGGACAAGAAAACCCAGTCCCTTCCCGCCACAAGATTCCCGTTAAACAAACGGAGAAAAAACGGCAGATGCCTGGTGCGAGAACGGGTGGGCGGCTTGCCCGAAGGGACAGGGGAGCGGTCACGGCGCCATTATACGCTCGATAGGCCCGAGACGATGATTATAGTCCTTACTGGGGTGGGAAGGCGCTCATCGGGGGCTGGTGCCGTCGCCAGTTCCGCGAACTCGGTCAATCCGTGCGAACCCCAATCCTCGACATGGCTTCTACCCTGCGCTACGCCCGCCGCCGATGTTCTCCCTCCCGATACTGGCGGCGCTGGCCGTCGTGGTGACGGCCACCTCGTTCATTTCCGGCATCTTCGGCATGGCCGGTGGCATGCTGCTGATCGGGTTTTTGCT
>Ga0193752_1001120_pt1 | contig 23146 bp, 14 predicted proteins | sample H1c1metaG_FD_144924 | JGI IMG/M metagenome (GOLD analysis project Ga0193752, IMG submission 144924) | Soil microbial communities from a riparian zone of the East river system, Colorado, United States - H1c1 | ecosystem: Environmental > Terrestrial > Soil > Riparian zone | place: USA: East River...
ATTAGATTGCACCAGTTCAAGGTCCCCACTGGTCCCGTCATTTGTTCCTTTTTTTCCTGTCGGTGTATTGATGTTGCTGCCCCAATAAGGAACTGCGTTGCGCATGACTCTCATCCCTCCCGTGAGCGTGGTTGTTCCTGTATAATATCCTCCATCGCCAAACCTGTCAATGATCATGTACAGCCCTTCCTTATTTTCAGCAAGAGACTTATTCTCGGGACGGTGAAGGTCCCAGATTACATTTTTCTTCGTAGCCCCGAATGGTTCTCTCATCAGGGCATAAGCTCCGCCGTCAATCACGTTTGTTGCCGAAGTTATTGCGTCGTCAAATTTTCCCAGGGCCAGGTTCACTTTGGTCAACAGGTGACTGACAGCACCCTTGGACACCTCCCCCTTATTGACAGCGTCGGGCACCCATTCCTGCGCAAATTCCAAATCCTCTTTCATTCTTTGAAGAATGACATCGCGTTTTACGGAGAAGAAATCGAGCTTGGGTTCACTGTACTCCTTCATTACGGCAGGAACGTCGCCAAATTGGTGCACCAGACGGTAATACCGCAACGCACGGTGAAAATAAGCAGCGCCAAGAATGGCATTGCGCTCTTCCGCAGATTCATATTTTGCATCGTCAATGCGGGTAATCACCGTATTCGCATACTTTATCGCCCTATATCCCTCCTTCCAGAACCATCCGATCTTGGCATGGTCGGCATCATCAAATTCAGCAGCATTATCCGGCGTGATCAACAGGTTCAGATCTTGCGCCGGGCCCGATTTGTCAGTCGTACCATCAACGCTAACTTCAGAAAAAAGCATTTCAGTGAGTATGGGCGGGTTGTCGCCATAATACTCTATGCGGGCATTGCGCGCACAAGCCACAAGGGCGGCCCTCATGCCATCGGCATCCTGATATGCATTAGATGGAGAGAAAAAAGACAGCGGTTCCGGGTCCAGCCAGTTTTTTTTACATCCCTGCATAAACATCATACCTACAAACGCCGCCGAAATAATTAAAATATATTTGATTAACCTTTCCATCACTGATAATTTAATTGAGTTATCGGAATTAAAAAGTGACATTAACACCTAACGTATAGTACCTGGGAGGTATAGCTGTAGATATTTCCCCCTCGGAGTTCCGGTTCCTGAACTCAGGATCCCAGTAGTCCCAGTCTGGTGCGTACAGTGCCGCGTTCGTTACATTTACATACACTTTTGCACTCTCAAAAGTGGCCCTCTTAACAATATCTTCAGGAAGGCTATAGGCAAGTGACACATTATTCAGTCTTATGAATGATGTTTTCCTGTACACATCAAAGCTTGCGCCTCCGTTGCTGGAATACAACCTTGCATAATCGTTGATCGGGTTATCAGGCGTCCAGTAAGGAAATGTGTATGAATTCTGCCTGTCCTGGAAACCTCTGTTGTTCTTGGCTTCATTGTAAGTAGCCTTTTGCCCCCATGATGAATAAAGCATGAATGAAACATCAAAATTTCGGAACAGGGTGAATTCATTTCTCAAGGTCCACTGAAAACGCGGAGTGGTAAAGCCCAGGAACTGCCGGTCTGCATCAGAATATTTTTTGTCGCCGTCAACATCCTCAACTTTAAAATCGCCGGGAAAGACGCCATATTCGCTGGCCTGTTCAGCTTCGTCGGCCTGCCATATTCCCAATATCTTCTGGTTCCATATTTCACTGAGGTCATGACCAATAAACCATTTATTATCCGGGTCGTCATTTTCCACCTGCCCGATCACTTTTCCTTCAGCATCCAGCACATTCACCGGACCATAAAGATGAACGATCTTGTTTCTGTTTAACCAGAAGCTTGCGGTTGTGCGCCACGAAAAGTTCTTGCTGTTGATATTTGTGCTGTTCAGACTAACCTCAATGCCCCGGTTCTGTACTTCGCCCAGGTTTGCCATCACATCGTCAAAACCGATAACAGTCGGCAATGAGCGCCGAATTAGCAAATCGCTTGTTGATTTTTCATACACATCAACCGAGCCACCTAACCTGTTGTTCAATACCGAAAAATCAAATCCAATATTATACGAGGTTGTCTTCTCCCATTTCAATCCTGGGTTACTCATGCGACTAACCCACAATTGAGAAACAGGGATAACTTCCCCACCCGGCGTGACGTATTGATACTTACCTGTGGTAAGCTCAGAAAGCGCCACATAACGACCGATGTCCCTGTTTCCGTTGATACCCCATGAAAATCGGAGTTTGGCTGAGTTGATCCAGGTTGCATCTTCCATGAATTTCTCATTGGAGAACAACCATCCCAAAGCAACAGCGGGAAAGTCCGCCGTGCGGTTACCAAGCCCGAACGCAGAATATCCATCCCGCCTGTAAGACAGCGTAAGCAGATACCGATCCATCAGCGTGTAATTCAACCTTGCCATCAGCGCATTGCCGGTACTCACCTGGTCATCACTGCTTGCGATCGGTTTAATTCCGGCTCCTATATTATGATAGCTGAGATTGTCGTTGGGATCGAAGCCCTCATTGTCCACCTCAGTTTTCCATGACTGGAATTTTTCAGCATTTGCCAGAAGGGTCACATTGAATTTATGTTCGCCAAATGTTCTATCCCATTTGAGAATATTGTCTATCTGCCAATTGTAAGTAGTACTGTCTCTGCGCGTAGCGATACCTTTGCGGACCCGATAGCTCGGATGATCCGCCGACACGCCATTGAAGTATCGGTAAAAATCGAAATGTGGAGTGAAATTGATCTGGTAAGAGAATCCCGCAGGAAGTTCGCCCTTTGCATAGAGCGTACCAAACAAAGAGTTTGTTTTCTGAAGACGGCTGGTATATGCAATATCCAAAAACGGATTTGAATTGTTTCCGAGGTCATCATTTGGGCTGTCCCTATATGTGGTTGTGTCGTCATTGTACAATTTTCCATAGGGCGAAGAATTTACCATCTGGCCCCAGTTTACAGGTACGGAACTTTCATCCCGATCGGCGAATTGCATGTTAATTCCAACCGACAAATACTTTGAGATCTTGCCTTCAAGGTTCAACCTTGTCCTGAGGGTTTTAAATTCATCGCCTACAATGATCCCTTCATTGTTGGTATACCCTACCGACATGTAATACGACACATCACTCTTTTTACCGGAAAGACTGATCGTATGATCCTGACGGAACCCTTTACGGAACATCATGTCATACCAGTCAGTCGGGCGGCCTTCCTTGTAATTCCCAATCTCAACCGGTCTCATCCCAAGCCTGGTCAGCCATACATCCACGGGGTCACCGCTCGAATTATCGTATGCCAGCCAGTCATCTAAAGAAATATCGGAAGGAAGATTGCGCGGGTCATTGTATTCATAAGGCGAATGGTCAATGAAGCGGCTGTTCTGCACGTCGGTGCGCCAGGCAACGAACCCGGGTCCATCGTACAGGGGTTCATTATTAGCCACCTCGCCGTACCCTACATTTGAGTTGAGTGTGACCCGGGGTTCACTGCTGGTTCCTTTTTTTGTAGTGATCAGCACCACCCCACTCGCGGCTTTGGCTCCAAACACCGCGGCGGAACTGGCATCCTTTAATACATCAATCGTGCTGATGTCGTTTGGATTGATGTCGCTCAACTGGCCGTAATAAATTACCCCATCCAATACGATCAGCGGCGATGTTCCCGCATTGATGGAACTTCTGCCCCTCACCAGCAGGTCGCCCCCGCCTTTGGCAGATGCTGAGTTGGTCTGTGAAATGTTGAGACCGGGAACATTTCCCCTAAGCACATCCTGCACGTTTGCAGGATTTTCATTTTCCAACTGTGTTGCCTTTACCTGCCCAACGGCGCCGGTAAGGTCTTTCTTCTGCTGCGTGCCGTAGCCCACTACCACGACTTCACTCAGGTTGGTAGTCAGGCCGGCAGCAAGTTGCACGTCAATACCCTGTTTGCCGTTTACCTTGATCGTCTGGTTTGAATAACCCACGTTGCTGAATACCAGCGTCCCATTCCCGTTTGGCAACGTAATGCTGTATGTTCCGGTTGAACTCGTTGAAGTTCCGGATGAACTGCCCTGAAGAGAGACGGTAACCCCAGGGAGGGGCTGATTATTTGACTTGTCTGTAACCTTCCCCTTCACAACAAATTGCGCGTTGAGGGTTAAAGAAAGACTCATAAATAATGTAACCGATATTGGTGCTAGTAACTTTGGCAATGATATACGCGTTTGCATGATATCTATTTAAATGGCAAGAAAATAAATGACATGTGTAAAACTTTCTTAGGGTAAGCCGATTCTGGATCTAGAAGCCTATTGAATTTCCTCCGTCAATGGGCAAAACCACGCCTGTCACATACTTAGCAGCCTTTGACGCGAGATAAACGACCGCGTATCCTACATCATCGGGCGATCCAAGGAATCCCATCGGCGTTCTCGATAACACTCTTTCCTTTCTCTCGTCATCGCCGTCAAAAGCTTTTGAGGACATCTCCGTTTCTATAAACCCCGGAGCAATGCAATTCACTCTGATGCCGATAGGCGACAATTCCACGGCGAGGGCTCTCGTCATCCCCTCAATCGCTGATTTCGCTGCGGTGTAGGCAATCACCTTTGGGATGCCGTAACGCGAGGCCATTGAACTGATCATAATGATGCAACCCGCCCTGCGTTCGCCCATCTTTTTTGAGAATTCCCTCGACAATGAAAACACGGCCTGCTGGTTGATCAGAATCGTTTTTTCAAATTCGGCATCTGTAACCATCAATACACTCTTTTTTAGATGAACACCCGCATTGTTGACAAGAATATCCACCGGACCTATTTCGTTTTCGAGATCCTCTACAAAACATGGAATACTTTCAATGTGTGAAAGATCAAAGACCTTATATGATGATCTTTCGCCGAGCTTAAGGCAGGCTTTCTTCAGCACCTCTTCCCTTCTTCCCAGTATGATCACCTTACCACCCGAATCAATAATTGATTTGGATATGCCCAGTCCCAGTCCGGTGCCGCCTCCAGTTACCAAGACTGTGTTACCCGTTAAGTCAAAAACATGATCATTCATCAAATAGATTTTTATAAGGTTCTTTCCTTATACCATTCAGACAGCTTAAAGCAAAACGATAGCGTTCGGCCTATCTGGTAGAAATAAACCGGTCAGAAAATTTCTTTCTGCTCCTTTTCGTACTTATTTTTTTGACGCCAGCTCTACTCCTTTCGTGGTGATGTAGTATTTGGCAATCATGCAGGGTATCTCCCAGCCAGGCATACTGTGGTTCTGCAGATAATCCAGATAACGTTCCATCACCTGGGAGAAATGCGCTTCATGTCCTACCTTAAATTGATCAGGAATCATCACTGTATAACCATCCCCATGGCGTTCAATATTTACACCCTGATATCGCTGGGCAATCCTTTCTATTCCGTGCTGAACCGCAGAATCGAAATCTTTTTTATCTCTTCCTTTTTCAGGGTATATGGTCAGAGTCGGTCGAAATTTTTCTTCCTTTCTCTGCTGTATCACCAGTTTTCCTTTAGTTCCATCCAGCATCGAATAATGTGAATCGCCACCTTCTTCGGCCTGGAAGTTCCATTTAGCGACAACCCGGATGTGCTTTCCATTGATAGTATAATTCAGCTCGCCATTTGCATGTGTATTCAGACGGTCATTCTTCACATATTTTTTTAGGAAATCAGGGAAACTATCCGTTTTAGTGACCTTTGCGAATTGTTCACGGGTCAAAGGCGTCGGCCACAATCTGGATGAAAGCATTTCAACATCCTTTTTATAATCTATTGCCTGATCCGGAAAACATTCCCATTGCACCAGGTCAACGAGATGAGTGCCCACATCTGCGATAGCTTCGCCTTGCTGCTCAGGATCAAAGAACCACGCCGGCCTGATCAGGTCTTTGCCTGACACCTGCTTGAAAAAATAATGTATGTTTTCAAAGACTACCGAAGGTTCCCGGGCTGTCCCTGGTTTCAGCTCCCCGAATATGTCCTTATCCCGGGCCAGCTCTCTTTGCAGGATATTGGTGATCTCCGAACGTTCCGTCATGATATCATACAGCAGAACATTTTTATTCTGTGCGTCCGCGAAGGATTTCTGCAAGAGTTCGAAATCTGACGAATTGATCGCCATCGGCTTGTCTGCCAACACATTTAATCCCGAATCAACCGCCTGCTGAATGAATGCAGTTTTCTGCCGATTGTTTCCAGCCAACACGACAACATTTCCCTTCTTGTCCTTCAGCATTTTGCTGAGAAAATCATTTCCTGTGTAAACCTGCTCATCCCAGTGGGTAGGTTTATCGTTCCTGCCATTGAACTGTTTGATCAGGTCAAGATGGGCGTTCAGATCAGGACCTTCGGGTGCATAAACAAAAACATTTGAGTCGATGCCCGATATCGTATTTTTCTGAACAAGTGCAGCATGAAAATGTCCCGGATCCAGGGTGATCAGGGTAACCGGTGGTTTAGTTTCCACCGGGTCCTGATCATCAGAGGCACAGCCGGCTAAATGGAATGCCATTGTCGTTGCGTAGATTATGTTTTTAAATACTTTCATCCTACGAAATTATGTAAGGCAATCGTTGTGCCCTTGACAAATATGTATTGGCCTCGTCATCATTTTTAAAGCGTTCATGCAGTGGATCCCAAAATAATTTTCTTTTCAGCTTCATTGCAGTGTGGTTAATGAGGCACACCGTGCATGCTCTGTGCCCTACCTCAATGGGTGTAATCGGTGTTTGCCTGCTAATCACGCAATCCAACCAGTTGAAGTGATGATCCTTGCTTTCATAGAGATGGATGCCATCGGCAGCAATCTCAGATGTAAGTATTCGTGGATCACTGGCATCGAGAGCCTTGCTGCTTTTCGCATTTGACACCGGATCACTGGCAGTAACCGAATAATTGCCGCGGGTAACAAAAATCCATCCATCGGAGCCTATAAACTTTACACCATTGGGATAGTCGTTGCTGGCCAGCACCTTTACTCCATTTGCAAAAGAAAATTCGGATTTGAATGGACCATGCACATCCCAAAGCATTCCTGAACCAGGAAATTCCGCAGTTGCGCTTACCTCTGCCGGTCCGGTAAATTCGGTGCCGAGACCCCAGTTTACAATGTCGAAATGGTGAGCACCCCAGCCCGTGATCATGCCGGCTCCGAATTGTTCGCAACGCAGCCATCCGGGACGACTATAACCGCCATCTTGTGGGTGCACCCGCTTTTCAGTATAGAACACATCCGGAGTCGTGCCCAGCCAGGCCTCGTAATTAAGATTTGATGGAACGGGCATCTCTTTTTCCACCGTGCTCTGTTTAGGATTGTCTATTGGCAGACCAACATAAATCGTATGTACCTTGCCTATTTTACCGTTTCGCACCAGTTCACATGCTTTTTTAAACTGCGGCATAGAACGCTGCTGACTGCCTATCTGGAATATTCTGCCGGATTTCTGCACTTCATTACAGAGCATGCGTCCTTCTGAGATAGTAAGCGAAGCAGGTTTTTGCATATACACATCCTTTCCCGCCCTTACCGCATGAATCGCAGGAAGTACGTGCCAGTGGTCGGGGGTGCTGATGAGCACCGCATCAATGTCTTTATTATTGAGCAATTCCCGATAGTCATTATATGTCTTTACTCCGTCATAGCTCTTTCCGGTCTTCTTGCTGTAATGATCATCTACAAGCTTCTTGGCCTGAACTACACGCTTGCTGTCAAGATCGCAAACGGCAGTAATCTGCGCTCTCTCATAGTCCCAGACACCGGGGATGTCGTGAGTGGTTGATATACGGCCGGTACCGATTGCACCGATATTTATCCTGTTACTTGGGGCATTCCTCCCGAACACGCTGGAAGGAACAATGGTCGGGAAATTCGCCAATGCGACGGTCCCGGCAGTGGCCTTAATTCCGTTCTTTAAAAAATTTCTGCGCGAAGAAGATAGATTCAACTTTTTCATATGGTCATTTACGATGAATTATTTATTTAGTAAGGGAGCGGATCGTTCGGACTTTTGGCATGTGCCTTTGAATAATCCAGTTTCCTCCTACCCTGCACCACCCATTCGATACCACCCAGAATATGCTGCATAAAAACAGGATCGCTGTACTTTGCGGCACTGTGACCGAGCGCAGTGTACCATTGACGGCCACCGTCAAATTCATGGCACCAAACAGATGGGAATGTGTTACCATAGATCTCCGGCTTTTCTTTGTCTTCTACAGTGGTGAGATCATGAGCCACCAGAACATGCAGGTCTGGGTTGATAGTTGTGATGTAATAACATTCATCCTCATTTTCCCAGTGTTCGGGCAAGGAAGCGGTTGACGGATGATTCTTGTCAACGATCAGCTCACTGAACTTTTGAAACTTTGCGTGACGCACAAATGTGCCTCCCACCAAACGCTTGAACCAATCCCATTTTCGCTCTGTTCCGGTTACGGAGTGTATTCCTACAAACCCTCCCCCAGCCTGTACGTATCGCATGAAGGCAACTTTCTGGGTATCATTATCAAATACATTGTTATTGGTGCTTGTAAAGACCAGCGCCTGGTATTTTTTCAGATTATCTTCAGTAAAAACAGCAGGATCGTCAGATACCTCCGTATGAAATCCTTTCTTTACCCCCAAATCCTTTATGGCCTGCACTGCAGCAGGTATGTTATCATGAACATATCCCTTACCGTTCCTGGTGTAAATCAGCAGATTCACCTTCTTCCATTTAACTTCCTTCCTGCGTTGTGCGAAAGCGTCAGCCGGTAATATCCCTGCAATGAACAATGCCAATGCCAATATCAACCGGGTGTTCGTTCGTATGGTCCTTTTATACATGGTTATTACTCATTTATCTTCAGAACTGTTCTTCACTGTATTTATGACCATAACCCTTGGTGGATGTGCAAAATCTTTCCAGGCGGCCTCTGCCTGTTCAGCGCTGATGCTTCCTTCATAAACCAACATCCTGTATTTCAAAACATATGATTTGCCAGGTTGCAGTGGCCAGTCTTTATTTCTCGTTGGACTAAAACTAAAAAACACATCGCCTCTTTTGTTCATTTTTTCGGGCCAGACCCGCATTGGTTCCGGGTAATTATAGTTGGAAGGATAGCTCATGAACAGAATTCCGGAATGTCCTTTTCGCATATCCCCATCGATCATGCACCAACGTGCGGCGGTGGCATCGGCATCTTTTCTTGTTTTATTCGCGGAAGTAAGGATCTTACTATTGTTATCGTTCCAATCTTCCGTTGCGCGAAAGCCGAAACCCCCGTACCGGTATTCCTGCAATGTCACCGGGCTGTCGGTTGCACAAGTAAGGACAGAGGTGAAATCAAGGATCCAGGACTTATCATTGACCGGAAATGCTCGAACGTCCCATACTTCATTCAATGCAGTTTTCTCTCCGGCGGAATCATTGAGCACAACATGCTTTTGCAAGGTTCTGAATCCCGCAAAGATCGGTCCCTGCTGCCTCGACAGAAAGCTGGAAAACCTGACGGTTCCCTGTTTCTTAACGAGGTTCCAGAAATCCACTTCCTTACCTTCGAATAAAACTTTTGTCCAGGGGTTCCACAACCCAAAATGATGGTAATGGTCAGGAGGACTGAGTCGCGTTAATACATTTCCCGAGGGGGACCATAAGGGATGAATAAATCCACTGCGTTTAAATACGGTGTCCACTCCAGGTGGCGGATAGGCCGTCTTATAGTTGTATTGCAGTAGTGGCTTGTCCTTATTTTCTACGATCATTGCCCCATTCTCCTGCTTCACCAAAACATCGGCATTGTAATCCACAGGACGACTAACCTTTTCTAATTCATAAGCAACACCGGATTTTGGACTCCACCAAATAAACCGGCGATAACCATGTTCAACCTGGAATGGAACAGACGTTCTGTTATTGCCCTTTACTTCCGTCAATGAGAGAAGAGAGTCCGGTAAATCACTAATCTGGTCAAGATCGATATAGACCGGCCCCGTGGCATTTGTATTGGGAACTCTCAGTGTTGCCACCCGTTGTGCGAGGCAGTCCTGATAGAGGGCGAGGGAGCAAATGACGAAAAGCATTCCTGCAATCCTCTTCACACATAACCTGGTCAGCCGGGAATTGAAAAAGCAATCGTTGAGCATTTGTTAAAAATACATACTAATTAGGCAGATATATAAGCACCTGATTACCGCAATTTTACTGTATCAATTCACTCGTTGCCGGGAACGATTGCATAACAGGCATGACTAGTTTTTGGGCTAAATTTTAATAACCTTTTATCACAACCCGGTTTATATTGAAATTTTTCTAATTTGCTGAAATGGGCGATCAGCACATTGTTACAATAAAGGACATTTCGAAGCAATTAAAGCTTTCCATTTCAACGGTATCGAGGGCTTTGAGGGGAGGAACCGAGATAAGGAAAGAAACGCGCGAGCTTGTACAGCAGTTGGCTGCCGAATTAGATTATCGTCCAAATCCCATTGCACTCTCGTTGAAAGAAAAGAGATCCAAAGTGATTGGAGTGATCGTTCCGGAGATTGCAAATAACTTTTGCTCTTCAACCATCGCCGGTATCGAAGAAGTGGCCTATAGCAGGGGATATTATGTAACCATATTCCAAAGCCATGAAAGTTACGAGCGCGAAGTGATCAACACACAACTTCTTTCAGCCCGCAGGGTCGATGGACTGATCATTTCTGTTTCCAACGAGACAAATAGATACCAGCATCTTTCCAGTCTTATTGAAAAGGAAATTCCCCTGGTGATGTTCGACAGGGTTTGCAGTGAAATACAAACGCACAAAGTTGTAGTTAACGATTATGCTGCTGCCTTCAACGCCACTGAACACCTGGTAGAACAGGGGCACAGGGACATAGCCCATATTACGATCGCCAATTTCCTTTCCATCACCCAAAACAGGAAAAGAGGGTATGAAGACGCACTAAAAAAACACGGGATACCCATCAATAAAAGCAGGATCGTCCACTGCAATTTCAACACGGTTGAAATGGACAGGTCGATCCGGAGTTTATTTGAATCAAAGAACAGGCCCACGGCAATTATTGCATCAGTGGAAAGAATTGCAATCAGATGCCTGAATGTGCTGATGGAATTGAAGCTGAATATCCCCGAGGATGTGGCGATCATCGGGTTTTCGGATAATCCTTTAAATAATATCCTGAAGCCGGCGCTGAGCTGTATCCGTCAGCCCACTTTTGAAATTGGCAAGAAGTCGGCAGAATTGCTACTGGAACTGATCGAGGAAAAGACGACGGAAAAAAGCTTTCAGACAGTCGAGCTCGGCACCACGATGGACCTTATGGAATCGTCGCTTTACAAAAAGCAATAATTCCCATGCTACTTAACTCATAGAAGCCGTGACAGTGCCGCCGGAACCAATTATTACAATTCATTTCGTCAATTCATCAAATAACCGCTATGCTTAAACCCCTCCGGATTTTCATCCCTGTTGTACTGACCACCCTCTTTCTGTGCTGCAAGTCGGGTACTACCGAGAACACAACAAACGCCGACAGCACAGAGAGTGCAACGAATAATGACAGCACGAAGGCTGCCTTAGAAATCAAACATCCCGATTGGATGCTGCAAGGGAATATTTATGAAGTAAACGTGAGGCAGTATACCCCTGAAGGAACCTTCAAGGCATTTGCCAGACACCTGGACAGGCTCAAGGAAATGGGTGTGCAAACTGTGTGGTTCATGCCAATCAATCCCATCAGTAAGAAAGACAGAAAGGGTTCTCTTGGGAGCTACTATGCGGTATCGGATTATACCGCCATTAATCCTGAATTCGGGAACCTTGATGATTTCAAAAAACTCGTTCGTGAAATTCATGACAAGGGAATGAAAGTGCTGATTGACTGGGTACCCAATCACACCGGTGGTGACAACAGGTGGCTAAAATCCCATCCCGACTTCTTTGTGAAAGACAGCACAGGAGAAGCAGCGATCGCAGTTGACTGGGCAGACACCAGGCAGCTGGATTACAAGAACCTGGAAATGCAGGACAGCATGATCCTTGCGATGAAATACTGGATAACAAACGCAGATATTGATGGATTCAGGTGTGATGTGGCCTGGAATGTTCCTGCCGCCTTTTGGCAGAAGTGCATACCGCAATTAAAGTCGATTAAAGAGATTTTCATGCTGGCGGAGGGCGACAAGTCCTATCTGCCTGAGAGCGGGTTTGATGCGGTTTATCCATGGACGATGTTTCATACTATGGAGCAGGTGGCAAAAGGCGAAAGGCCGGCAACTTCGCTCGACAGCATACGTCAGCAGAATGATACTTTATATCCCGGAAACACGATGCAATTGTACTTCACGAGCAACCACGACGAGAATAGTTGGAACAAGGCGGATTTTGCGAAATTCCCGGGCACTGTTCATGCTCCATTTGCGGTATTCACACAAACCATGGATGATGCGCTTCCTTTGATCTATAGCGGCCAGGAAGAACCTGTGTTGCGTGCGATCAAGTTCTTTGACAAGGACAACATGAAGTTCAAAAATTATAAGCGGGCTAAGTTTTATGATACGCTGCTTGAACTGCGCAGCAGGAACCCCGCGCTGGCCAGTGATGCCTCTTTCAGGAAGTTGTCTGTTGGGAACGATAAAGCAGTTTATGCTTATACAAGAGAAAAATCCGGAAAGAAAGTCTTTGTAATCCTGAACCTATCCGGGAAGGAGCAAACAATTGTGGTTAAAGAAGCTGATCTGCAGGGCAAGCCCTACAACGTATTTATGGGCACGAACGAACCACTGACATCAGATCCATGGAAAATTCAGCCCTGGGGTTATGTTGTTTATGAATATGGAAAATAGTCCGGCTTCGAACAATGTTTAGAAAGTGTTTGACGGTTCTGTCTTAAATTTATAGGTACAACCCGGGTAGTCTTGTATTCTATCCGGAGTGTCTTGCAACCTATTCGAAGATCAAACGCAAATTAACATCGGAATAATGGAACATAAAGCCAGATCAATTCGCCCATTCATCGGTTCTAAAGACTTTGAACTGTCAAGGAAATTTTATCGCGACCTGGGTTTTCAGGAAACGATCCTGTTTAATAATATGTCCGTATTCAAAACCGGAGAACTGGGCTTCTACTTACAGGATGCCTACGTGCAGGATTGGATAGACAATACAATGATCTTCCTGGAAGTTGAAAATGTCGACAGGCATTGGAACGACCTTTTGGCCCTGGACCTGCCGGCAAAATATGAAAATGTTAAACTAACTCCAGTCAGGCAGTATGACTGGGGTAAGGAATGTTTTCTGCACGACCCTTGCGGAATCCTCTGGCACTTCGGAGAGTTTGCCAAGTGAGCTAACCTTTGGGTACCTGTGCAATACGAACTCTATTATTTCTTCAACTATCAATCGTACCCTGTGTTTGTCGTTCAATTTTTGGCGGAAGCAACTTGTAAACTACAGGAGTTACTATTCTTGACAGGAGTGTTGAACTGATCAATCCACCTATTAAAACTAGTGCCAATGGTGAAATTTGTGGATTCGGGTTCAATGCCAATGGCGTCAATCCTCCTATAGCAGTAAGAGAAGTAAGTACGACCGGCAGAAACCTTATTTCACCCGCCTGCTCAATTGCCTTTGTCAGTTCCACTCCCTGCTCCCTTAGCTGATTGGTAAAATCAACAAGGAGAATAGAGTTTTTTACCTCAATACCTGCCAGCCCGATAAAGCCGAGGATGGCAATGAATGACATCGGGTTTCCTGAAAGCCAAAGCATGGTTAGTCCGCCGACAAGACCAAGTGGAATAACGGAAAGAACAATAAGCGTTCCTTTGAATGTTTTGAATTGTAAAAGTAGAACGGCAACAAACAGAAATACAGTCATCAATATTACCGTCATGAACCCTCCACCGAAGGCATCTCCTTCACTTTCTGCCTCACCGGATAATTTATAATAATAACCTTCAGGCATTCTGAGCGCGTTTAGCCTGGGCACTATGTTTTTCAATACATTATTCGCCAGGACGTTCTCCTGCGTGAATGCAGTAACCGATGCGAACCTTACTTTATTGAAGTGATTAATAACAGTGGGTGATGTTTCAAATTCAACAGACGCCACCTGGTTAACAGGAACAGGAACGCCTGTCGCACTGTTTACAAAAAGGGTTTTGAAGATATTCAGGTCAGGAAATTTATTTCTGGCTACCTGCACCACCACGCTGTAGTCATCGCCATTTTGATCGGTATAACTTCCCACCGGGAAACCCGCAATTGCCAGGCGGATCGTCTTGTCAATGTCGGCAGTCTGTATCCCCAGGGTTCTTGCCTTTTCCCGGTTGATCTTCAATCTGAGGTCGGTTTTCAGTGTATTCAATTCGTTGTTTACATAGATCGTACCGGGATCTGCTCTGACAACCTGTTCCGCCTCAAACGAAAGACGGCGAAGGGTATCAAGATTATCTCCATATATACGAATGGAAATCGGCGCCTCGATGGGTGGCCCCTGCTCAAAGTCCTTTACCTCAATTTTCGCAAAAGGGAAAGTAGAAAACTGTTTACGCAAATCATCAATTACTGTCTTTTTGAATTCCGGGCCTGCATCCGCGTTCAACTGCACAAAGATTTGGGCAAAGTCGTTTTTATCCTCCTGCTGAACAACATTGTAATAGATCCTTGGATTCCCTCTGCCAACATTAGCGGTGAAATATTTTATGGCTTTCTTTTTTGACAGTGAATCCTCTACAATACGTGTAATCCGGTTGGATTCCTGTAAACTGGTTTGCAAAGGCATGCGGAGGTTCATAAGGAACATCGGCTTCTCAGAAGTAGGAAATAGGCGAAAGCCAATGATGGGGAATAAAGCCAAAGACCCTGCGAACAGCACCAAAGCGATAAGCAACGTTAGTACAGGTCGTCTTAGCGCCGCGACAATTGCCTTCGAATACGTTGCGTGAATTGTTTTTTTTAGTGCCCGTAAAAATATATTGCCCGCAGGGTTTTTATGGGTTTTCAGGAAGACGCTTGCTAAAAAAGGGACTACCGTGAGGGAAACAATCATTGACGCTATAACACTGGTAACAACTGCCATTGGCAAACTTCGTATGAATTCACCCGGGCCGGCAGGAAGAAAGATGATGGGCATAAACGCAATGACCAGGGTGGCCGTGCAACCCAATACGGCTATAGTTATTTGCCTTGTCGCCTTTATGGCCGCCTCTTTCCTATTGTGTCCTTCCCTTAACCATCGCTCAATATTCTCAACCACTACTATGCTGTCGTCAACCAGCAGCCCAAGTGCCACAACCAATCCAACAATACTCAGCTGATTGAGTGAATAGCCAAACAGATTCAACCCTACCAATCCCAATGCCAGTGAAAGTGGTATAGCAATCATCACAATGATGGAAGCCCTGAATCCGAGGGGCACCAGAGTGAAAAGCACTAAACAGATCGCTATAAGGAAATCAACACCCAGGCCAGACAACCGACGGCTGACATTGGTTGCCTGGTCGAAATTTAGAACGAGCTTAATGTTTGCAGGGAGGGTCTTCTCAAATGCCCGCAACTGCGGTAAATATTTTTGTTGAGTGGAACTGATATTTTCACCCATTTTCTGGGCGGCTGTTATCAGTACACTGCGATAACCATTTATCCGGATGATATGTCTCTCTTCACCATTTCTTAAACTGACATCGGCAACATCCTTAAGGTATACAACCTTTCCACCGCCACTATAAATGATTGTGTTGGCAATATCCTCCACTCCCGAAAACTTGCCGCTCGTTTTTACATTAAAGGATTTCGTTCCGGCGGTAATGCTTCCACCAGGAATATTCACATTTTCGCTCTGCAAACTTCCGGTAACCAGGCTCAACGGTATTTTTAGTTGAGCGAGCCTGTCAATCTTTAAATCTATTCGAACTTCTTCATCAGGCAGCCCCCAGACTTTTACCTTTTTTAAGGTGTTGACCTTCTCCAGATTGTCTTTCAGGTTGTCGGCATATTCCTTCAACTTTTGATTGGACGCATTCTCAGAGACCAGGGCGACCTGGAGCACATTGACATCGGAAGGATCAAATTTTCGTACCTCAATGCTGGAAATCTCAGCGGGCAATTCGCTTCTAAGTGCGTTCATCTCCCTGATCACTTCCTGATATTTGTTATCAATGTTCTCCCCGTATTTGAACTCAACCCGGATAATCGCCAGCCCGTCTTCAATGGTTGTATGCATTTTCTCAGCGTTAGGCAGCTCATGCATCTTACTTTCCACCGGTTTCACCACAAGTTCTTCCATATCCTTCGGGCTTGTACCCGGATATACCACTACGATGGGAAATGCCGGCGGATTGATCTGCGGGTCTTCGGCCCTGGGCATCGTCAGCAGTGTGACGGCTCCTACTACCGCAATCATCAAAAACATGATGAGCGTGAACTGATAATTTTTAACTGAGAAATTCGTAATGTTCATACTGTTTATCTGATGATGGCGATGGTAGAGTTCTCATTCAGGAAGGCGCTGTTGGACACGATAACCTCCCTGACACTGTCCAGTCCACTTTGGATAACCACCGAATTGTTGTCGAAGCTTTCAATAGTAACAGCAACACGCTTCACCTTGTTACTGTCAGAAGGCACAAAAACAAAGGCGCTCTTCCCGTCAGCTTCAATCAGGGCATCATAAGGAATGATTATGGATTTGGTGGCGATTCCAGAGACGATGGTCGCCTTTCCAAACATCCCAACTGCTGGCTTCTCTTTGTTGACCCTTATTTTCAGATCCACCTGAAATGAACCACTTGTGGCGTCAGGTGCCTGCGATTTTCTGTAAACCGAAGCTTCAAATTTCTTACCCCGGAAGGCATCCAGTTCCACAATAGCCTTTTGTCCAGGCCGAATGCCAGCCCAGTCTTTGTCTGAGACGCCAACTTTAAGTAACCAGTTCGATTTAGAATTTGATTCATTGATAGCCAATACAGGCGCACCGGGGCCAACAACTTCCCCGGCATTTGAATTCTTTTTCGTAACAAAGCCATCGACGGGAGCAACGATGGAAGCAAATTTGTTATTGAATGAAACCAGATCAACAGACTGCCCGGCAATATCCAGGGCAGTCTTAGCATTTTGTAATTGTTCAAGTGTGGCAACACTATCCTTGTACAGATTGGTCGCCCTGTCGTAATCTCTCTTAGCTTTTATGAAGCCCAACTTTGCCTGTTCAAGTTGCGAATTGATTTCGTCAGTTTTAAGCGTGGCCAGGAGCTGGCCTTTTTGGATAAATTCACCTTCGTTAACAAAGATCTTCTCAATTACTCCACCGATCTTAAATGAAAGCCGGGCTTCGTTCTCGGTGGTTAAAAGCCCCGTGGCAACCACCTCATTACTGGTTTCACCAAAACGAATACCCGCCACCTTCACAGGAATCACTTCGCCCGCATACATTGAGTCGGACTCCTTATTATTCGTCTTGCAGGAAATGCCAAAAAGGCAAAAAGCAAGTAGTATTGATGTTAATCTTTTCATTTCATTGTATTGTGGATATTGCTGTTTCCCGCTGGTAGTCCGCAAAAGCATTCAGGATTTTGTTCTTGTTGATGGTCACCTGTAGCTCAGCGGTAGTCAATTGGTTCCTGGCATCAATGAATTCAATTAAAGAATTGACACCTTCTTTATACCCTTTGTCGATAAGATGGAAGTAAGATTGAGCAGAAACGAGTTGCTTTTTGGAAGAATGGTGCAAAGCCAGGGCTGTTTTCAGGTTATTTTGAGCGATGCTGGCAGATAACTGCAATTGGTCTTCAGCAAGATCCTTTTGCAGTCGACGGTTTTCAATGTCAAGTTTGGTTTCAGCGATCTTGTATTGGTACCTCTTGCCGTTAAAAATTGGAAAGTCTAATTGCAGGGCAAACAAGTAATAGCGGCTTTGGGGGGTAAATTTAAAGTTTGATGCCTGCGAGCCCAGGTCAAGCGACGTTGAGAGTTTGGGAACAAAGTAATTCCTGTTCATTCTAAGAACTGTGCTGTCAATCCTGAGGCCCGCATCTATCTGGAAAAGTTCGCTACGGCTTTTAGTCACAGGCGGAGTGGAAATTGATGACAGCAAGGTTTCCGGCAAACTTTGCTCTTCATAAATTACGGAATCGGTCAACGGCCTGTTCAGAAGAAAGTTGAAATAGTATTTTGCAGAAAGTGAAGCGTTCTTGGCTTCGATTATTTTGAAATTAATGTTTTCTGATTCGCTTTCAGCCCTGATAACATTTGCCTTCAGGCTTTTTCCATTCCTGTAGAGCGATTGGTTCACCCTCAGGTTTTGGTTCACTAATTCCTGTGCGGTATTGTACACTGCAATTGCATCAATTGAAGAACAATAGCTATAATAAGCCTGCCTGATATCTTTGATCAGTTCCTGTTTGTATATTTCAACTTCGTACTCCCTTAATCCTATTTCTTGTTTTCTGATAGATTTATTGTAATGAATATTCGCGTCAAGCAGTGGGTAGGTCAAATGCACCCTGGCATCATAAAAATTAGTCGGGAGAAACTGAACGTCGGCATTTTTTGTCAGCGGGAAGTTTTGAGAACTGGTAAGTTGGTTTAATGTCGAATAAACTGGATTTAATAGATCACCTGCGGGGAACGAAATTGTTCTTCCCCCATCGGCTGTAATATAATTTCCAACCAGGTTAAGAGAAGGCAGGAAATAACTTCTCGCCTGTTTAAGGGCAATCATACTTTTCTCCAGGGAGATATTTTTCTGTTTCAGAGCCAGATTTTCCTTTAACCCGATTGCCAGGTATTCATCAAGTTGGGTTTGCGACACCGCAATCCGGGAGATGGGTAAAAGAAATATCAATATAATTGATTTCCGCATCTGCACTTATTTACATGAATATTGAAGCCCCCGATTAGTCCTCTATCCCAAAATTAGCCGGACTCTTTGAGGGGATTGTTGCACAATTATGAACATGATGTATAGAATTTGGGTTGACGCTCTAACGAAATTATGATGGAATCTATCAGTTTATTAGAACTTCTCGATATTTATCAATTTTGAGAACTTTACGGATACAAGGCAGGGCAAGTACAAAAATGTGGTCAATGGTTCACACCTCAATCCAACCTTTGATGAAATTTGGGCACATACTAAGATTTTGATTCCACCATCATCAAAGTCTTCACCATCATCAAGGGTAGGTTAACCGTCCACACGAATTAAAGATTCCCGGGTTTAATGCGGTTGTGCATCACATAAATTAACTTCGCGCAAGAGGAAAAATAAACGTCTGTATATTTTCACTTCCACAGTCAGACAGGAGAAATAGTTTATGGTGACAATTGAAACAGGAAATATCTTATTGATCGGGTCCATTCTGCTGCTCCTGAGTGTTATTGCGGGCAAAACGACGAACAGGCTGGGTGTGCCAACCCTGATCTTCTTTCTGATTGTAGGCATCCTTGCGGGATCGGAGGGTGTTGGTGGAATCCATTTCGACAATGCCTCACTAACTCAGCTGATCGGCATCGTAGCCTTGAACTTCATCCTGTTCTCCGGTGGGCTTGACACAAACTGGCAGAGCATCCAACCCGTGGTCTGGCGGGGCATCACACTTTCCACGCTGGGCGTTCTGATCACTGCAGTGTCCGTGGGAATCTTCACGCACCTGGTCTTCGGATTTACCATACTGGAAGGCATATTACTTGGAGCGATCGTTTCCGCAACTGATGCAGCCGCGGTATTTTCGATATTGAGAAACAAAGGTATTGCCTTGAAAGGTTACCTGAGGCCAGTTCTGGAACTGGAGAGTGGCAGCAACGACCCAATGGCCTACTTTCTTACCATCTCGCTGACCTCGATTGTTGCCAGCGGGCATGTAGGCGGCACCGATTTACTCGTTTCGTTTTTGAAGGAGTTTATTCTCGGTGGGGCTATCGGCTATCTGATGGGTAGGGCAAGCGTTTTTATCATTAACAACATCAAACTCGAAACAGAAGGCCTTTATCCTGTCCTTACACTTGGCCTTGCAATATTTACCTATTCCATTACCGACTTCCTGCATGGAAACGGGTTTCTTGCCATTTATCTCTGCGCGCTAATCATGGGCAACAGCAAAATGGTGCACAAAAGAAGCCTGATCAAATTCTATGACGGACAGGCCTGGCTGATGCAGATTATTCTATTCCTCACACTAGGCTTGCTGGTCTTTCCATCGCGAATACTGCCGTTGGTGGGAATGGGTTTGCTGATCTCCGCCTTCCTGATTTTTGTTGCGCGCCCGCTTGGCGTATTCGCATCTCTTTCCTTTTTCAAATCCAACATCAGAAGCAAGGCCTTCGTGTCATGGGTTGGTTTGCGTGGTGGGGTACCCATCGTATTCGCGACCTATCCCCTGCTTGCCGGAATTCCAAAAGCCGACCTGATCTTCAACCTTGTCTTTTTCATTTCCATCACTTCGGTTTTGTTGCAGGGCACCACCCTTGCCTTCGTTGCCAAAATACTTCATGTTTCGGTGCCAGTAAAGGCGAAACGCAGGATTGGAACCGACTTTGAGCATTCGGATAAAGTAAAAAATGAACTGGATGAAATTTTTCTGGACAAAAATTCACCCGCAGTAGGCAAGCAGATTGTAGAACTCGCTATACCTCCAACAGTTAATATTCTCACGATCAAAAGGAACGATGCATTCATTACACCCACAGGTTCAACTACCCTGCTCGACTCCGACATTCTCTATGTGCTTGCCGAAGACAGGCAGGCTGTGGATAATTTGTCGAACATATTGAATAATACCTAGGGCTTAATCAGTGCATTGACGCGGCTATCGCGAGCAATATGAATGATACCAGAAAAAGTATGCCCCTGACTCCCTGGAAGAAATGCCAACGTTTTCTCATCAGCGACCATTTTTCAAAATTATCTGCAAGCTCCCATTTTGCAGTCAGACCATTTATTGGAACATTTATCGTCAGGGTGGTTAGAATTGTGATGGCAATACACGCAGCCGCCACCGCGCGCAAAGAAAAAATAGTCGATGCATCATTGGTGGACAAAATAACAAGCAGGATAACGACAAGAGCGCTGAATGGCATTAGAACGGGCATTACCTTCCCGAAAGATCTTAGCATGGATTTCTCCAGATTCAGCTGCTGTTCATATGGAAGTTTTGAAACTATCGGTTGAATCCCAAACCAGGAGCCGATTTCAGCTCCTGATACCCAACCTACGGATACTAAGGCGAGTATTTCTAAAACTATTTTAAGCATAACCGGGTTGTTTGATATGTAAAATTTAAGCCTATCTCTTAAATAATTCCAACAGCCACCAGACAACAGTATTAAATTTTAGTCTATATATTTGGTAGACTAAGTAATACTTGTTTAATTTGCATATATTACAGCGACCTGCTCATAACCTTTACCGTTGGTTTACCATCGTTCAATACGCTGCCAGCTGCTATTGTTGTTGATCCCTCCTTTTTCTTCGCAACGCAAATTCTGATTTTCAACAAACTTTATTTCTGCCTGGATTCCACCTCCTTTTAACCGGAGCCCGGAATCAAACTAACCAAATAACCTGTTTTAAATGAGAAAGTCACCATTTATACTTTTGCCCTTCTTGCTGGCGGTTCAGGTCACATTTTCGCAAAGCACGCTGAAAGGGATTGTAAAGGACAGCGTGGGGGCAGCTGTGCCCGGAGCTACGGTGATGATAAAGGGAACTTATGTATATGCCGTTGCAGATACCAAAGGAAATTTCAGCATAGCACCGAAAAAAACACTGCCCCTGACTCTTCGGATTACTTCCGCCGGTTTCAAACCAAAGGAGATTGAAGTCTCCGAAATATTGAAAGACCCCCTGGAGATCCGGCTTTCTATTGGTAATCAATTGTCGGAAGTGGTTATTTCCTCCCGCCGGAGATTAGAATCATCACAAAATGTGCCCATCCCAATTAGTGTGGTCGGAGGTGCACAAATAGAAGCAACCGGCGATTTCAATGTAAACCGTTTGAAAGAGCTGGTGCCCTCGGTGCAGTTATATTCATCAAATCCACGGAATACCACGCTCAATATCAGGGGCCTTGGTTCTACTTTTGGCCTGACCAATGACGGCATTGATCCGGGAGTTGGCTTTTATGTCGATGGCGTGTACTACGCCCGACCTGCCGCGGCCACACTGGACTTTCTCGATGTTGAACAAATTGAGGTGCTCAGGGGACCCCAGGGAACACTGTTTGGAAAAAACGCTACTGCCGGGGCTTTCAATGTAACTACCCGCAAACCCAGCTTTACACCCGGTGCCAATTTCGAGGTCAGTTATGGCAATTATGGTTTCATTCAGGCGAAGAGCTCGGTCACGGGTGGCCTCATCGGCAGTAAGCTTGCCGGAAGATTATCTTTCTCCGGCACACACCGCGACGGAAATATCTATAACGTAGTAACCCAACAACACACCAATACTTTGAACAATCTCGGTTTGCGTGGTCAGCTATTGTTTACGCCCTCAAGCAATGTAACTATTTTGCTGGCTGGTGATGCAACTCGTCAGAGACCCGATGGCTATGCCCAGGTTGTAGCGGGCGTGGTGCAAACCCAACGTGCACCATACAGACAATTCGAACAGATCATCAAAGACGTCAATTACGAGCTTCCAAGCAGAGATCCTTTCGCCCGTGTGATAGATCACAACACTCCATGGAGATCTGGCAATGATCTGAGTGGAGTGTCGTTAAATGTAGACATTAGCATCGGCGGCGGTACACTTACTTCAACAACTGCGTGGCGTTACTGGCATTGGGATCCTTCCAATGACCGTGACTTCACGGGATTGCCCGTGCTCACCCTATCACAGGCTACATCCAAACACCAGCAGTGGACACAGGAAATTCGTTATGCAGGTGACCTGTCAAGGAAATTGAGTGGCGTGATCGGCGTATTTGTGATCGACCAGGATCTTAAAACAGATCCTGTTCATATCGAAGAGTCGGGTGCAGCGCAATGGCGGTTTTCACAAAGCTCAACCAGTGAAAAATGGCACACTCCCGGATTGTTCGATGGTTATGGCATAGGCACAACCTCGCGTCTCCAGACTTTTGGGGCAGCGGTATTCGGACAACTCGATTGGGCCATCACCGATAAGCTGCATCTGTTGCCGGGGCTTCGTTATAACTATGATAA
>Ga0193752_1001121_pt1 | contig 23141 bp, 20 predicted proteins | sample H1c1metaG_FD_144924 | JGI IMG/M metagenome (GOLD analysis project Ga0193752, IMG submission 144924) | Soil microbial communities from a riparian zone of the East river system, Colorado, United States - H1c1 | ecosystem: Environmental > Terrestrial > Soil > Riparian zone | place: USA: East River...
CTGCTCGACGTCATGATGCCGGGAATGGACGGCTATCAGGTGGTCGCTCGGATCAAGGCCAATCCCGACACCGCGCACATTCCCGTCGTCATGCTCACCGCGCTCGACGACCGCAACTCGAGGTCGCACGGCCTCAGCGCCGGCGCCGCGGCGTTCCTCACCAAGCCCGTCGATCGTACCGCACTTCAGGAGACGGTCACGCGCCTATTGCGCCCTCCTGTGGCTCCGCCGGCTGACGATTTTTGAGAACCTCGCTGCGCCGTCCTCTCGCGATTACAGACGCTTTGTTTACGCCTTTGTTCGCTGAGAAAGCCGTCATTGCGCGATGGCGTACAAATCGGTACGCTCTAATAGCCAATAGTACGCTACCGAACCTTCGGCGACCGCGCGACGAGCATCCGCACCAGCTACGCCGACAGCGATTGGACGCTGTCGTCGTGATCGTCGTGTGCGTAGAGTGGGCGTCGTGATTCGCATTCCTCGCATGACTTGATGCGGACATACGCGCTGGGCGCTCAGGAGTTGACACGCCGTCTCGTCGCCAATGCCGCGGCAGAGAACGGCGCGGCGGGCGCCAGCGCCCATGCGTACCACACGGCGTGCGAGCGCGCCTGCCGCGATCTGTCGCGAAGCCTCGGCACCGCCGGATTCAACGCACTCCTCACGCGCGCCCTGGCGCAGGCGGATGTCGAGCACCCGCTCCTCAAGGGCATCCATCTCGGACGTCCCACCGAGCCAGTGCTCGGCGGACAAGGTGGACGCCGGTCTCGAGTGCATGCTCGCCACGATGCTCGGATTGCTCGGCCGACTGATCGGAGACGACATGGTGCCACGACTGCTCGAGGCCAACGCGCCCAATCAAACGCACGACGACAAGGATGTAAAATGAGAAAGCAATCTCGGCTCAAGGTGGGCGTTGATCCCACCGACGGCCGAATCCGCAGCCTCACCACCGGCGTACCGGGATTCGACGCCGTCCTCGGTGGAGGCTTGCCGGAGCTGTCCTTCAATCTCATCGCCGGCAGCCCAGGCAGCGGAAAGACGACGCTCGCCCAGCAGATCGTCTTCGCCAATGCGACCTCGGAGAAGCCGGCACTCTATTTCACGGTGCTCGGAGAGCCGACGTTCAAGATGCTCCGCTACCAGCAGGAGTTCGGCTTTTTCAATCCAAAGCTCGTCGGCACAGCCGTCCAGTATCTCAACCTGAGTGAGGAAGCTCTCACGCAGGATCTATCGTTGGTGCTCGAGCGCATCACTAGTGAGGTCGTCCGTGCGAAGCCTGGCATCGTCGTCGTCGATTCCTTCCGCACCTTCCTGGGAAAGCCCGACGAGCTGTCCACGCCCGGCACGATGTCGATCAACCACTTCATCCAGCGACTCGCGCTGCAGCTCACAACGTGGGAGGTTACGTCATTCCTCATCGGTGAGTACTCCGAGCAGGAACAGCGCAATCCGGTCTTCACCGTGGCTGACGGTGTGTTCTGGCTGTCGCAGGTCACCGATCGCAATTCGGTCGTGAGAAAGTTGCAGGTCGTGAAAGTTCGCGGCCGGTCTCCGATGCCGGGGCTCCACACGTTTCGCATCACGGATGACGGCGTGCAGATCTTCCCGCGCATACCCCAGCAGCTGGGTGAACAGCGCGCGACGTCCACGCATCGTCTTACCACCGGCGTGCCTGGGCTCGATGAGATGATGAACGGCGGCATCCCCGCTGGCGATGCCGTCATGCTCGTCGGGCCAGCCGGCAGCGGCAAGACCACCTTCGCGACGCAGTTCGCGTCAGCGGCGCTTCTGGAAGGCGAGGCCGTGGTGATCGTCGTCTTCGAAGAGTATCCGGAGGAGTATCTCACTCGCGCACTGGCACGAAACCAGGATCTCCAGAAGGCGATCGAAGCGGGGAAACTCGAGATCATCTACCTCCGCCCACTCGACCTTTCGGTCGATGAGACGCTCGCCGAGATCCAGGACGCGGTGCACGCGATTGGGGCATCGCGCGTAGTGATTGACTCGCTCTCCGGCTTCGAGGTCGCACTGGCGCCAGCATTCCGTGAAGATTTCCGCGAGTCGCTGTATCGGCTCGTCGGCGCGCTGACGGCCACCGGCGTGACCATCTTCATGACCTACGAGATTGCCGGCGGCTATCCCGACGTGCTCTTCGCGAAGGAGAAGGTCTTCTTCGTCACGGACGACATCATCGTGCAGCACTTCGTCGAGATCGACAGCTCCCTTCGCAAGGTGCTCGCGATTCACAAGATGCGCGGCAGCGATCACAGTCACGAGTTCCGGGCGTTCGAGATAACAGAGAACGGCGCCGTGGTCGGTGGCCCTCTTCGGAACTACCACGGCATCATGACGGGGACGCCGAAGCGGCAGCCGCGTGCGTCGCTGCCGGCGTACGAAGGGCTGACGGAGAGGGAAGGAAGCGTCCTCGATATGCTCGTACGGCTTGGAAGTGCAACACCAGAGTTCCTCGCGGAGCGCATGGGCATCTTTGCGCCGGAGCTGACGCAGACACTCGCGCGCCTCGAGGTACTCGGCTACGCGAAGCGGGCGAAGGAAGGCGGGGAAACGTATCGCGCCGTGGCGCAGCTTGGTGGATAGCAGAAGTGGAGGGTGTGCATGAACGCAGGGGCGAACGATCGCGTCGATGTAGAGGATCCTGAGGGATTCTCTGCTGTGCTATCGTTCGAGTCACTCTTGCAGCACGTCCCTGCGGCGTTCGCCGTCACGAGCGGTGATCGACACACATTGATCTTCGCCAACGCTGCGTTCCGCGCGCTCGTCGCACCCGAAGGCGAACCGGTGTTGATCGGACAGCCAATCGCATCATCGTTCGCGGTACGCGATGCCGTTGCGCTCAACGCGGTCCTCGACAAGACCTTTCGGACCAGCGTCGTCGCACGCAATCGCCGTATCGAACCGATGGACGACGGCGCACTGCCGTTGATCTGCAGCGTGTGGCCTGAGCTCGCCGGCAATGGCGATCCGCAGCGACTCATCATCGAGCTTCGCGCCGCCACGCAGGCCGAGCTCTCGCTCGAGATTCAGCGCGAGGTGGCCGAGCGCCTGCTCCTGAGCGCACTGCGCGAGCAGGACAGCGCGGACGCTGCCGATGCCGCGCGGCGGAAGTCCAGCTTTCTCGCCATCGAGAGCCGCCGCCTCGCCGAGTCACTCGACGAGGCCGAGACGCTCGCCGCGATGGAGCGCATGTCGCTGCCGTATGTCGGCGATTGGTGCATCGTCGACACGCTCGACGACGACGGCATCATGCATCGTCTCGCCGTCATTCATCCCGATCCCGCGAAGCAGGTCATCCTCGAGGAGATCGAAGGTCGATGGACGCCAGAGCCGGACGACGAATTCGGCCTGCCGGCAGCACTGCGCCATCTGAAGCCGCTCGTGTTGGCCGAGGACATCGATGAAGTGTTCGGCACGTCGGCGCGCGATCCGATCGTCTACGGATCCTTGCGCCAGTTAGGCGTCGGTCCCCTGCTCACCGTGCCGCTCGTCATACGCGAGCGGCTCATCGGCGCCGTCACGTTCGTGAGCGGGCGACTCAACACGCCATACACGAAGGAGGACATCCAGCTCGCCGAGGATCTGGCGAATCGAAGCGCCACGGCGCTCGACCGGGCGCGTGCTTACGGTGAGGCGATTACCCTCAAGATCAAGGCAGAGACGGCAAGCCAGGCGAAGAGCACGTTCCTCAGCATGATGAGTCACGAGCTGCGCACGCCGCTCAACGCCATCGGCGGATACGTCGATCTCATCGACCTCGAGCTACACGGGCCCGTCAGCGCGCAACAGCGGGTCGATCTCGGGCGCATTCGGAGCAATCAACGCTACCTGATGGGCCTCATCAGCGACCTGCTGAATCTCACGCGCGTCGACAGCGGCAACGTCGAGTACTCCGTCGGCGACATCCACGTCTCGGACATGCTCTCCGCCAGCGTCGCGCTGGTGGAACCACTGATCGCGCAGCGCCATCTCATCTTCGACGGCGTCACGTGCGACGGGTCCATCGTGGCGCGCGGTGACCGGGAGAAGGTGATCCAGATTCTCGTGAACCTCCTGTCCAACGCCATCAAGTTCACGCCCGCCGGGGGCCGGATCGGCATCACCGGCGAGCAACGCGGTCACGCGATCCTCATCTGCGTGCGAGACACCGGGATTGGCATACCCACCGACAAGCTCGAAGCCATCTTCGAGCCGTTCGTCCAGGTGAAGGGGCGGGCGCTCGGTCCTGAGGCTGGGATTGGCCTCGGGCTGGCGATCAGCCGGAGCCTTGCCCGCGACATGCGTGGCGACCTCAGCGTCGAGAGCACCTTGGGAGGCGGGTCGTGCTTCACGCTCAGCCTGCCGATTTCGTCCCCGGCGTTACGGTCGGCCGAATAGGCAGTCCGTCAAGTCTAGGCCCACGCGAGCCGCCGAGCACATACCTTATAGGAGCAGGAGTCAAACCCCCTCGGGGAATTCTTGACACCGTCCGGGCGGCGCGCGACCTTGAGAATTCCACCCGCCCGTCCCGCCCACGCGTCGCCCCGCATTTGTTTATGGCAGCTCCGGCCGCTTCCAGCGAACGTCTTGGTGACCTCCTCGTCCGCGAGGGGCTCATCACGCGCGAGCAATTGGAGAAGGCGCTCCAGGAGCAGCGGCAGAGTGGCACTCGCGTCGGCTACAACCTCGTCAAGCTCGGTTTCATCCAGGAAACCGAGCTCACGAAGATGCTCGCTCGGCAGTACAAGATGCCGGCGGTGGACCTGTCCAAGTTCGAGGTCGACCCCCGCATCGCGAAGCTGATCCCGGCCGACGTCGCGATCAAGAATCTCGTCCTCCCCCTCAAGCGCGACGGCCGCACGCTGACCGTCGCCATGGCGGACCCGACAAATCTCGGCGTCCTGGACGACCTCAAGTTCATCACGCGCTACGACATCTTCCCTGTCATCGGGGGAGAGTTCACGCTCAAGAGCGCCATCGAGAAGCTGTACGAGAGCTCGGTGGATACGTCGGTCGCCGACCTCATGTCCGTCATCGACGACATGGGAAGCGACGACGTCGAGGTCCTCGAGGACAAGGAAGAGGATCCCACCGCCGCAGCACTCACGGCGCAGATGGAAGATGCGCCGGTCGTGAAGCTCATCAATGCCATCCTCACGGATGCGGTGAAGCGCGGCGCGTCGGACATCCACTTCGAGTGCTTCGAGCACGACATCCGTGTGCGCTATCGCGTGGACGGCGCGCTCCACGAGGTCATGAAGCCGCCCATGAAGCTCAAGGCAGCACTGATCTCGCGCTTCAAGATCATGGCGCAGTTGAACATCGCCGAGCGCCGCGTGCCGCAGGACGGACGCATCAAGCTGAAGATGGGCAAGAAGGTCATCGACTACCGTGTGTCGACGCTGCCCACGCTCTTCGGCGAGAAGATCGTGCTCCGAATTCTCGACAAGGGCAACCTGACCCTCGACCTCGAGAAGTTCGGCATCGAGCCCAAGGCCGAGAAGGACTTGATGGAGGCCGTGTCGAATCCGTACGGCATGGTGTTGGTGACCGGCCCGACGGGCTCGGGCAAGACGACCACGCTCTACTCGGCGCTGTCGAAGGTCAACAACATCGACGTCAACATCATGACGGCCGAGGATCCCGTGGAGTACAATCTCTACGGCGTGAACCAGGTGTTGGTGCGCACGGAAATCGGCATGACGTTCGCCGCCGCGCTGAAGGCGTTCCTCCGGCAGGATCCGAACATCATCATGGTCGGCGAGATCCGCGATCTGGAGACGGGCGGTATCGCCATCAAGGCGGCACTCACCGGCCACATGGTGCTCTCCACGCTGCACACGAACTCCGCGCCGGAAACCGTCACGCGTCTGATGGACATGGGCCTGGAGCCGTTCAACGTGGCGTCGGCCTTGAATCTGGTGCTGGCCCAGCGACTGCTTCGGCGCATCTGCAGCAATTGCAAGGAGAAGTACACGCCGTCGGATATCGAATTCGACGTGGCGAAGGTGAAGTCTGACATGACGCTGCGCGATCTCCGTTTCACGCTCGAGACGATCGAGAACGCGAAGGCGCGCGCCACGAAGGAAGCGGCGCCCTACCTGGCGAACATCAACCTCGACACCCGCGTCATGGACCTGCCGTTTTTCAAGGGCAGGGGCTGCGATGCCTGCGCCGGCAGCGGGATGAAGGGGCGCCAGGGCGTCTACGAGGTCATGCCCATGAGCCCCAACCTGCGCAAGCTCATCCTCCAGAACGTCGGCGCCGCGGAAATCAAGGATGCCGCCGTGGATGAGGGGATGCTCACGCTGCGCATGGACGGCTGGATGAAGGTCATGAAGGGGATCACGACGCTCGAGCAGGTCGTGCGCGAAACATCCGCGTGAGCATGAGCCTGGAGCTGCCAGCTTTGAGCAACCAGAGCTCGCGCTCAAGCTCGGAGCCGAAGCTCGAGCTCTGATCGGCTCATTGCTGGAGGCTCGCGCTCACGCTCATGGCTCCCGCTGGTAGCTCGCCCTCGAGGTCGAGCTCGAGCTCGATCCTGTTCCAACTCGGGCGCTGAATCGTCTGTTCTAGCAGGGCAGTAGTCGTCCTTCCCGCTCGTCATGCCGAGACTAGTTAGGGACCTGCTCTTGTAGTCCTCTCTGGCCAAAAAATGACCGCACCCGCAACAGGTACAGGCGTCAACCTTCGCGTGCTGCTCGAGGAGATGATCGAGCGCGACGCATCCGATCTGCACGTGACCGCCGGCGAGCGTCCCAAGCTCCGCATCGATGGCGAGATCCAGAACTCGAACCTCGAGTTCGTGATGTCCCCCAAGGACACCCTGCAGCTCGCGTATTCGGTCCTCACGGAAAACCAGAAAAAGCGGTTCGAGATGGAGGACGAGCTGGATTTCTCGTTCGGCATCCAGAACCTCGCGCGCTTTCGCGGCAACTGCTTCAAGCAGCGCGGCTGCGTCTCGATGGTCATCCGCCAGATTCCCTTCTCCATCAAGACCTTCGACGACCTGAAGCTGCCGGACGTCATTCGAAAGATGGCCGAGCGCCCGCGCGGACTCGTGCTCGTCACGGGTCCGACTGGATCGGGCAAGAGCACGACCCTCGCCGCAATGATCGACAAGATCAACAAGGAGCGAAAGGGTCACATCATCACCGTCGAAGACCCCATCGAGTTCATCCACCGCCATCAGGGTTGCATCGTCAACCAGCGCGAGGTGGGGACGGACACGAAGAGCTTCCAGGCGAGTCTCAAGTACGCGCTGCGGCAGGACCCCGACGTCATCCTCATCGGCGAAATGCGCGACCTGGATACGATCCAGGCCGCGCTCACGATTTCCGAGACGGGACACTTGGCCTTCGCCACGCTGCACACGAACAGCGCGGCAGAGGCGATCAACCGCATCATCGACGTGTTTCCCGCGCACCAGCAGAGCCAGGTGCGCGCGCAGCTCGCGTTCGTGCTCGAGGGCATCATCACGCAGACGCTGCTGCCGAAGGCGAAGGGCCGCGGCCGCGCCATGGCGGCGGAGATTCTCGTCGTCACGCCTGCCGTCCGCGCCCTCATTCGCGACGACAAGATTCACCAGATCTACAGCACGATGCAGTCGGGCAAGAAGTACGGCATGCAGACCATGAACGACGCGCTGTACAACCTGTATGTCAACCGCGAAGTCGCACTCGACGATTGCCTTCGCGCGTCGCACGATCCGAACGAGTTCCTCCGCATGATCGGGCAGGCCCCGGAAGACGAGGCGAAGAAGCCTTCGCTCGCAGCCGCCGGAAAACGATAAAGCGAAGTTGTCATCCCGAGCTCGGTGTCATCCCGAGCGCAGTCGAGGGATCTGCTTTTTTTAGCCGAGGTATTGAATGCCAGCCTTTACGTACACCGCACGCGCCCTCAACGGCGATCTCCGCACGGCGACCATCGAGGCGCCCAATCGCGATGAGGTCGTCGCGCAGCTCAAGCGCCAGCGCCTCAACGTCGTCAAGATCGACGAGGCGTCCGTCGCGAAGAAGAAGAAGTCGGGCGGCAAGATCAAGATGCGCGACATCGTCATCTTCACGCGTCAGTTCTCGACGATGATCAACGCCGGTCTGCCGCTCGTCCAGGCGCTCGACATCCTCGCGAAGCAGAGCGAGAACCCCGCGCTCAAGGACGTCACCAACGCCGTCGTCTTCGACGTCGAGTCGGGACACACAGTCGCCGACGCATTGGGCAAGCACCCCAAGGCGTTCAGCGAGCTCTATGTGAACATGGTCGCCGCCGGTGAGGCGGGCGGTATTCTCGACACCATCCTGATGCGTCTCGCCACGTTCATGGAAAAGAATGACGCCCTCATCCGCAAGGTGAAGGGCGCCATGATCTATCCTGGCGTCATCTCGAGCGTCGCGTTCATCGCCATCAGCGTGCTGCTCATCTTCGTCATTCCCGTGTTCGAGAAGATGTTCGCGAGTGTGGGCTTGCCGCTGCCACTGCCGACGCGCGTCGTCATCTCGATGTCGAAGTTCCTGCGCGGCCTTGGCGGGTTGGTCACGGTGGCCGCGGTGGTCGGCGGCGTGATCATGCTCAAGCGGTACTACGCGACGAACCCCGGCAAGCTGATGATCGACAAGCTGATGCTCAAGGCGCCCGTCCTCGGCGACGTGCTCCGCAAGTCAGCCGTGTCGCGCTTCACGCGTACGCTCGGCACGCTGATCGGGTCTGGTGTGTCGATTCTTGATGGTCTGGAGATCACCGCAAAGACGGCGGGCAACCGCGTCATCAGCGATGCGATCATGGAATCGCGCACGTCGATCGCCGGTGGAGAAACCATCTCGGCGCCGTTGCAGAAGTCGAATGTGTTTCCGCCGATGGTCATCTCGATGATCGCGGTCGGAGAACAGACAGGCGGTCTGGATGAGATGTTGTCGAAGATCGCCGACTTCTATGATGAAGAGGTCGATGCGGCCGTCTCCAACTTGCTGTCGTTGATGGAGCCGGTGATGATCGTGTTCCTCGGCGTGGTGGTTGGTGGTATGGTGGTCGCCATGTACCTGCCGATCTTCGATATGATCAACGCCGTGCAGTAATAGTTCCTTGATCTAGCTGGTTGTGCGATGGGGCCTGCGCGTTTCGCGCAGGCCCCATCGTTGTATGTAGTTGCCGCGGCTCACGTAGACGTCTATGGAATAGGGATGAGTTGCACCGCGACGTTGTTCGTCGTGACCTTCGTACACGAGCCCCCGCGGACCACCAGATCGTTCTGGACGAAAGTCTGGTAGCCTGCCGCCTCGACGGTCAGCGAATATACGCCCTCGCGGCTCATAGCAAGCGTATATTCGCCGGGGCCATACGCGGGTGAGGTGCGGACTTCGACATAAGGCCCGTCTCGCAGCGTCAACGTCACATTGGAAGCAGGTGGGAGCTGCGTCCGCGCGTCGCGCACCGTCGCGATAACGCCGGGATAGCCGATCGAGTTACAATCCCCTGTAATGAGGGAGCATCCTTGAGCGGACAGCAGCGCCGCAAGCGCAACCGTCCGCAGCATGGCACCACGTTCCACCAACCAGGCCCTGTTCGGCATACGCTCACCGCGTTGTGTGCTTTGGCAATAGAATACAGTTCCTGCGCCGCAGCAAGCGATTACGTGCGCTTCCAGCCGGTTGCTAAGGAGTGGGCTTGGGTGTCATCCTCTTAGCGTGACGCCGAATCGGTGACGCCATTGCTGCTTCTCTCCGTAATCCCTCCCAATGTCCGAACTCGCCGACGCGCTGACCTTCTTCGCCGTCTTCTTATTCTCCACCACCCTCCACGAAGCCGCCCACGCCTTGGCGGCCCTGAAGGGTGGCGATCCCACCGCTTATCACGGTGGACAGGTGTCGCTCGATCCATGGCCGCACATCCGACGCCATCCGTTCGGCATGGTGATCCTGCCGCTGGTGAGTGCGCTGGCCACTGGATGGCCGATGGGCTTTGCGAGCGCACCGTATGATCCGGAGTGGGCGCTGAAGTATCCGCGCCGCGCGGCATGGATGGCACTCGCCGGCCCGGCGACGAATCTCGCGCTCGCGATCCTCGCCGCCCTGGTCCTGCGCGTCGGCGCGCACACCGAAGTGTTCTATGCGCCGGACAAGATTCGCTTCGGCATGATCGCGGCATCAGAGTTGAGCGCGACGTGGAACGCGATGGCGCATGTTCTGAGCGTCATCTTTTCGATGAACCTGTTGCTCTGCTTCTTCAACTTGATGCCGTTCGCGCCGCTCGATGGCAGCGCCGCCATCACGCTTTTCATGAAGCCGGAGACGACGCGTCGCTACCAGCAGTTTCTCTGGACGACGCCGATGCTGTCGTGGATCGGCTTGATGATCGCATGGCAGCTCGCGGACTTCGTGTTCGATCCGCTGTTCACTGCGGCGGTGAACCTGATCTACCCCGGGGTGAGCTACGGGTGAGCTTCGTTGGGGACGGCACATTCGCGCCGTCCCCAACGACCCTACGATGGTTAGAAGAACCCGAGGGCGTTCGGGCTATAGCTCACGAGCAGGTTCTTGGTCTGCTGGTAGTGACTGAGCATCATCTTGTGGTTCTCACGACCTAAGCCAGACTGCTTGTAGCCACCAAACGCTGCGCCTGCCGGATAGAGGTGGTAGCAGTTGGTCCACACGCGACCTGCCTTGATGCCACGTCCCATGCGATAGCAGATGTTCGCGTCGCGCGACCAGACACCGGCGCCGAGTCCGTACAGCGTGTCGTTCGCGATCTCGAGGGCTTCGTCGAGATCCTTGAATTTCGTGACGGAGACCACGGGTCCGAAGATCTCCTCCTGGAACACGCGCATCTTGTTGTCGCCCTCGAGAATCGTCGGTTGCACGTAGTAGCCGTCCGTCAGCTCACCAGTGAGCGTCGCGCGGGCACCACCAGTGCGCACCGTAGCTCCTTCCGCCTTCCCGATGGCGAGGTAGCCGAGAATCTTCTCGAGCTGCTCGGTCGACGACTGGGCGCCGATCATGGTGGCAGGATCCAGCGGATGCCCCTGCTTGATCGCCTTCACGCGCGCGGTCGCGCGTTCCATGAACGCATCGTAGATCGACTCCTGCACGAGCGCGATGGGCACGTGCACACCTCGCCTTGATTGAGCGCGAACATCGCGAATCCTTCGAGTGCCTTGTCGAAGAAGGCGTCATCGGCCTCCATCACATCGGCGAAGAAGATGTTCGGCGACTTGCCGCCCAGCTCCAACGTGACTGGAATGAGATTCTCTGATGCATACTGCGCGATGAGGCGCCCGGTGGACGTCGCGCCGGTGAAGGCGACCTTCGCGACACGGGGGCTCGACGCCAGCGGCTTGCCCGCCTCGGCTCCGAAGCCTTGCACCACGTTCAGCACGCCGGGCGGCAGGAGGTCAGCGATCAGCTCGACGAATGCCATGATCGATACCGGCGTTTGCTCGGCCGGCTTGAGCACCACCGCATTACCGGCCGCGAGTGCCGGCGCAAGCTTCCACACGGCCATGAGCAGCGGAAAATTCCAGGGGATGATCTGCGCGACGACACCGAGCGGCTCATGAAAGTGGTACGCCACCGTATCCTCGTCGATCACCCGCTGATCCTTCCTGCGCACGGATGCAACCAGCGAAGTAGCGGAAGTGATCGACGGCGAGTGGCAGGTCAGCGGCCATCGTCTCGCGAATCGGCTTGCCGTTGTCGATCGTCTCGATCACCGCGATGGCTTCGAGATTCTGCTCGAGGCGGTCGGCGATCTTGTTGAGAATGATCGCGCGCGCGGCGACAGAGGTGCGTCCCCACGCGGGCGCGGCCGCGTGCGCCGCATCGAGGGCGAGCTCCACGTCTTCCGCACTCGAGCGTGCGACCTCGCACAGGTGATGTCCCGTGATGGGCGAGACGTTCGAGAAATAGCGCCCCTGTACGGGAGCGCGGAATGCACCGCCGATCCAGTTATCGTAGCGCGTCTTGATCGGGATGGTGATGGCGTATTGTCGTGCGGCGTCTGGTAGCGTGGCGTTGGAGCCGGTGATCGGCGTGACGGTGGCTGACATGCGCACTCCTGTGAGTCGAGGGAATGTCGATATGATGCCGCCTCGGCTGTGCGCTATATGCCGGGAGATCTCCGCATCGTATCGAGGACAACTCCCTACGTCGTCTTCTCGCAGGCATCGGTACGATTCGTCACCAGGTATCGTTGCGTCTCGAAGGAAGGGGGAAATGATGACAGGCAAGATGCAGGTTGCGGTCGTGGAACAGTTCGGGAAGCCGTTGGCATTCCACGAGTGGAACGTCCCGACGCCATCAGCAGGTCAGATTCTCATCAAGACGGAAGCATGTGGCGTATGCCACACGGATCTCCATGCCGCAAGCGGCGATTGGCCGGTGAAGCCGTCGCTTCCCTTCATCCCTGGCCACGAGGGAATCGGCATCGTTGCCGCGATCGGTGCTGGCGTAACGAGTGTGAAGGAAGGTGATCGTGTTGGGGTACCGTGGCTCTACTCGGCGTGCGGGCACTGCGAGCACTGCCTGTCGGCGTGGGAAACCGTGTGCGCGGACGCGGAGTTCGGCGGCTACACGAAGAACGGAGGCTTCGCGGAGTACATCCTCGCGAATCCGGCGTATGTCGCGCACATCCCGGCAGGACTGGCGCCAACGGAAGCGGCGCCGATCATATGCGCCGGCGTCACGACCTACAAGGGCATCAAGGTGGCCGATGTGCGGTCGGGCGAATGGATCGCCATCTCAGGAGTTGGCGGGTTGGGCCATCTTGCCATCCAGTATGCGAAGGCGATGGGACTCAAGGTCTGCGCCGTGGACATCGACGACCGCAAGCTTGCCCACGCCGCGCGTCTCGGCGCCGATCTCGTCATCAACGCGAAGACGAGCGACGCCGCAGAAGCGGTGAAGAAGGGAACCGATGGCGGCGCGCATGGCGTGCTGATCACGGCACCGTCGCTTGGCGCGTTCAAGCAGGGCGTCGGCATGGCGCGCAAGCGTGGCACGTGTGTACTTGTCGGATTGCCGCCCGGTGAATTCCCGGTGCCGTTGTTCGACGTCGTGGCGAACTGCCTCACCATTCGCGGCTCGTTCGTCGGCACGCGGCAGGACATGGCGGAGGCGCTCGCGTTTGCCGCCGAGGGCAAGGTCAAGGCGGATATCGAGCTGCAACCGCTGACGTCGATCAATTCCGTGTTCGAGCGACTCGCAAGCGGCGAAGTGCCTTCTCGAGTCGTGCTGGATTTCGCGTCAACAAAGTGCGACGCACCTCGCTGGGAGGGTCGGAACGAGGTGACCCAGTCGCGCGTGCTGACCATGAGATCCTGATCAGGGTTGTTGTGCAGAATGGCGAGGTGGCTCAGTCTTCATGACTGGGCCATTTTTCTGGAGCGGTATCCCGAGGCCACCTCATCGTGAGCGACATGCGTATCGCACTCTGCATCCTGGTCTCGCTGCTGCCGACGACCGCTCTCGCGCAGCAGTGGAACGACAGCCTGCTTACGCCGTTCGTGATGAACCACCGCGCCGCGACTGTCGCGTCGCCGGCCACCGTCTCATTCCTGCTCGACGCACCCGCCGGCGAGAACGGATTCGTCCGCATCCGGAACGGCCACCTCGCGAAGCCCGACGGCTCGCGTCTTCGCCTGTGGGGAGTCCACCTCACGGATTGGAGCCGAGGCTCCGTGCTCCTGCCGCCCAAGGAAGACACGCCGATGTGGGCGCAGACGCTGGCACGCTTCGGCGTGAACGTCGTGCGTCTGCACTTCATCGATCTCGACGCGCCGCGCGGCATCATCGCTGCGGGAGGGAACGACAGCCGATCCTTCGAGCCACAGCAGCTCGATCGACTCGACTTCCTCGTGTCGGAATTGAAGAAGCGCGGGATCTACGTCGACCTGAACCTGAACGTCGGTCGTTCGTACAAGGCCGGCGACGGCGTGCAGGACTTCGACAAGATCCGCTGGGCGAAAGGCATGACCCTCTACGACCCTCGGCTCATCGAGCTCCAGAAGGAATACGCAAAGCAGATCCTCACGCACATCAATCCATACACGAAGACCGAATATCGGAACGAGCCAGCCGTCGCCATCGTCGAGATCCTCAACGAGAACGCGCTCTGGGTCGGCTTCTCCGCGCCGCCCTATTACGACTCACTGCTGACGACGCAGTACAACGCGTGGTTGACGAAGAATCGCACGCCAGCCGAGGTGCAGCGTCTGCGTGAGATCACCGGCGTCGCTGGCGACGCGACGATTCCACGACTCAAGGGCCCCGAGGTGGGCGCGGCGCCAAAGGAGCGGTTCGACGCCGAGATGGCGTTCGTCACGGCGGTCGAAACGAACTTCTACGTCGGCATGGCGCGCTACCTCAAGGACACCCTTGGCGTGAAGGTCCCGATCACCGGCACCGCGGACCACAGTCACTCGGGCTCCAGCTATCCGATGCTCGCGTCACTCGCGAAGCTCGACATCATGGACGGTCACGTCTATTGGCAACACCCCGGCTCTCCACCGCCGGTGAACACGCCGATGGTGAACGATCCGCTGCACTCGACCGTCGTCCAGCTCGCGCGTACCGCCGTCGCGGGCAAGCCGTACACCGTGAGTGAGTTCAACCACCCATTCCCGAATGACTGGGCGAGCGAGGGCATTCCCATCCTCGCCGCGTACGGTCGCCTGCAGGATTGGGACGCCATCATGCTCTACACCTTCGAGCCGAAGAAGGACGCCGACTGGAAATCGTACGTCGGCGATCCCTTCGACATCTCGCTCGATCCGGTGCGCATGACGCAGATGGCCGCTGGCTCGCTGATATTCCTGCGTGGAGACGTGAAGCCCGCTCTGGAGACGGACGTCCGCACCTATTCGCGCGATCAGGTCGTTCAGAGTCGAAAGCTTGGCCGCACCGAGCAGCCGTATTTCACGCCGGGCTTTCCCGCGGCGCTCCCGTTGATGCACGGCAGCCGCATCGGGTCATTCGACGGACCACCGACGCGTGCGTATTCGCCAATCACTGCGACGACGATCGTCTCCGACACGAAGGAGCTCGCCTGGCTCACGTCGCCGGAGAACACCGGGCTGGTCACCGTCGAGACGGACCGCACGCAGGCGCTGATCGGATTCGTGAAGGCGAACCGCAAGTCGCTCAAGAACTTCTCGGCCGACATCGACAACACGTTCGCCACGCTGGTGCTCTCGTCGCTCGACGCGAACCCGCTGGCGCGCACGTCACGCATGCTGTTGTCGGCTGGCTCGCGCGTGAGCAACACGGGATTGAAGTGGAATCCGGAGCGCACCCGAACGCTGGAGCAAGGCGGCCCTCCATCGCTCATCGAACCGGTGACGGGTCGTATCACGCTGCGCAGTCTCGCTGGCGCCACAGGCGTGTCCGCCGTGGCCCTCGACGGCGCTGGTAACGCGATGGGCGCGCCCATCGCGGCAACGAGAACGGCGGCGGGATGGACGATCCCGATCGGCACTCCGGTGACGACGTGGTATGTCATCACGGTGAAGAGGCCCTAGTGTCGTGAGTTGGAAGTGTGCAGACAGAATCCGTTGACACTTTGGAGGATGTCGTCAGCATTCTTCGTCCAGCGAGACGCATGACGCCGTCACCACCAGTTTTAATTTGAAGGTATCTTCTTGAGTGTCGTCACTCGTGAACCCTTACTTTCCGTACACGTGATAGACCAGAGCGATCCCACCGTTGAGGGCACCAGTCACATGGACCGAATCGAAGCGCTCGAGAATCGTGGCCGCACGAAGCCGGCCGCGACCGTCTAGTGGCGCTGGCGATCGGCACCCCACTGGACGCGACGACTGTCTATGTGCTTGCAGTGGTGTTCATCGCGACGCTGATCCGATCCACGCTCGGGTTTGGCGAGGCCCTTGTCGCCGTACCGCTGCTGGCGCTTCGCATTCCAATCGCCGTCGCCGCACCGCTCGCCGTGCTGGTGTCCGCCGTGGCTGCCGGCGTGATCGTCGCTCAGGATTGGCGGAGGGTCGAAGTGCGGAGCGCCGGCTGGCTCGTCCTCTCATCGCTGTTTGGCATTCCGCTTGGGCTGCTTCTGCTGACCATGGCGAACGATCACATCGTGAGGCTGATCCTCGGTCTGCTGATCGTTGGCTTTGCGATCTACTCACTGACATTCAAGATGAAGTTGCATCTGGAACGGGATCATCCGTCGTGGCTTGCCGGCGCCGGCTTCGTGGCCGGAGTTCTTGGCGGAGCGTATGGAATGAACGGTCCACCGCTGGCCGTCTATGGAGCACTTCGGCGATGGTCTCCCCAGCAGTTTCGTGCGACGCTCCAAGGATACTTTCTTCTGGCGAGTGTCGCCGGACTGCTTGGCTACGCGGTGATGGGGCTCTGGCTCGCTTCGGTAACACGATACTTCTTGGTGTCGCTACCAGGGATCCTGGTGGCAATCATCGTCGGCCGGGCACTCAATCGACGCCTGCGTGGCGATGCGTTTTTCCGATTCGTCTATTTGGGCCTGGCCGTGGTAGGCGCGATTCTCGTTGGGCAGGCGTTGTCGAGGTAGACGGTGAGCATGACGGCGACAAGATCGCATCGCGCCGCTGGATGGCAGCGCGGCCATCGCGCTCTTCATTGCCTGAAGGGTCGCTAGTCCACGGAACAACGCCGACCGTCTGTTTTACAACACGGGTGATCGAGCCCATTCCCCCCGGACGTTGGTTGGCGCGCGGCGCCTTCGTTGCCGTTCTCGTGTACACCGTTGCCACTGTGGCGACATTGGGCCTCGTGCAGCGAGCGAGGACGAACACGCGCCTCTCACGCGACGCCGTCACAGGTCGGGCTGCAACCGCCCTCGGCGACAGCGGCGTCTTCGCGTCGCCCATCGTGCCTTCGGATGTTCGGGTCACAATCCCTCACGCCGACGCCGAGTCGGCGGCCGTGGCCATGGGATACAATCACGTGCCGTCGTATCCAGTCATGGGAGGACCGTACCCCAGGCTCCGTCGCATGGAGCGCCGCCACTACTGCGGGCGAACGTACTATGTGCGCCCCGTCGTTGCCTTGCCCGATTCGGCGGAGGTAGCATCTCTCACCAGCGACCTCCTGATGAAGGTGAGTCCCACATGGGTGATGCCGGTATGCGACGATGCGGGGTTCGTGCGGACGAGCGTGATCTTTGCCGACGCACCAACGCGGCTGCGAGTGATCCAGGGCGACCAGCCGGGCGACGTCCCCGAGCTGGCGTTGCCCGAACCGGTATTCCCCCAACCCTATTTCCCGCACATCGTGGGATGGGACGCAGGAATCTTCCCCGATTGGGAGCGCGGCATTGCCATGACGCCAGAGACGGCTGTCGCTGTGGCGGTAGCGCAGCTCGTGGGCACGGGTGCGCGCGTCGCCGAAGTCCCTGAGGCCTTCACGATCGTGCTTCCACCCTTTCGGCCGTCTCAGCAATCCATCCCAGTCCACACAGGGCTCCAGACACACCTCTGCTCGCGATGGCGACTCACCCTCGACCGGCCGGTAATGCTCCGCGGCATGTCGTCCGGCCAGGTCGTTCGCACACGAGTCGTATCTGTCGCGCGAAACAACTCTGGATGTGCCGGCACTCCGACGCTGCAGATCCCCCTACCGACGCAGCCGGCCACGTTGCCGTACCAGTACGGAGTGATCGCAACGCCAGCGGCGCCACCACGCGCGGATCACCCAACCGCGCCGCTGCCACTCGAAACCCGATCGATTTCCCTCAGAGTCACTGCACCGGTCAATTACGAGGACGCGCGACCTCTTACAGCCAACCCCCGGTGAAGCCCGCCGCTCCCAGTCCGGCGGCGACGAATGGAGACCCGCGCATCAATTCCCACACAAGCCCGGACTTGTAGTTCTCGATCATGGCGACGATCGGCCCTTCGTTGATGCCGACATGCCACGGCGAGACCCAGCCATTGGGATGTCCATCAGGATCGGGGAAGGTCGGATTGAACGCCGCCTTGAAGCCATAATCATGATTCCCGACGCGCTGCCAACGCGTAAAGTCGATAATCGTCGGCAGCGTGATCTCGGGCGCAAAAGGCAACGACGCCACCACCGACCACGGAGCGATCGTGCCGTCGTCGGGACCGTGAGGCACGCCGCGCGCCGCGTAATCAAAGAAGCGCCGCTTGATTCCGTCGAGCGTGCGCGTGGACTTGCCGGGTCCTTCGCTCGCCGAGAGTCCCCAACACAACTCGCCGTAGTGCGCAAAGCCGTTCGGATTGCGAATGCCGTACTGCTGCTGCACGAGCGTGGCGCGACGCGTGTTCTCGAAGTAGTCGCTGCCGTGCCCGCGCATGAACTCGTCCTGGATGCCGCGGAAGTCGATCCAGACGTGCGAGAGCTGGTGCGTGAAGAGTGGCCCGGCATAGAGATACTCGATGTCGTACACGGACTTCCACTCATACGTCGATGCCCACGCTCGGTAACTCTCTGGCGGAAGCGCGTGCGTCGGTGAGCCGAGACCGAGGACGTACAGCAGCAATGCCTCGTCGTATCCTTCCCACCTGTAGGGCAGGAACCCTCTCTTCGGCTTCCATCCATGCGTCACTGTGTTGCCGCCATTCTGTGCCCACCGCCAATCGGCGCGGGCATACAGCGCCTCGGCCAGATCGCGAATCTCTCCGCCGAAGTAGGCTGCGGACGTCAGCATACCGCCGAACAGGAGTGCGGAATCGACAGTGGACAACTCGGACTTCCATGCGCGCGCGCCACTCTTCATGTCGAGGAAGTGGTAGTAGAACCCCCTGTGCCCCGTCGCGTCGGGCTCGGGCCCCTGTTTGCTCTCCCAGAAGAACCTCAGCGTCGTCAGGATACGCTTGGTCGCCTCGGCGCGGCTGACGAACCCGCGCTCGACACCCACCGGATAGCTGGTCAGCGCCAAACCAGTGGCCGCAATACTCGCGGGAGCGTCCGGATTTGTCTTGTCGCGCACGAGTCCGTTGGACTCGTTGGTCTCACGCAGGAAATACTCGAACGCTCCTCGCTGTATGCCGTCGAGCACCTCTGCGTCGGACTTCTGCGGTGCGGTGCGTATAGACTGAGTCATCACGTGTAACGGGGGCTCCCGATAGGTCATTCCGATCGCCAGACTTCCAAGATTCAATTCCTTGAAAGGAACACAAATGACCGAGCTCACGCGACGTGAAGTGCTCACCCTCATCGGACTCGCCGGCGTATCGGCCGTCCTGCCGAAGAGCCTCTGGGCTTCGCCGTCGCTGCAGCGCGCACCGCTGCGTGTCAACGGAAGGCGTCTCAACGCGAGCCTGACGTCGCTCTCGCAATTTGGCCGGAATCCACAAGGTGGTGTGACGCGGCTCGCCTATTCCGACGCCGACAAGGAGGCACGCCAGTGGCTCATCGGTCTCATGCGCGAGGCCGGTCTGCGCGGCGAGATCGATGCGGCGGGCAACATCATCGCTCGTCGCGCGGGCACCGATGCCGCGCGCAAACCGATCCTGTTCGGCTCACACATCGACTCCGTTCCCGAGGGCGGTAACTATGACGGCGACGTCGGATCCATGGGCGCCCTCGAGGTGATGCGAGTGCTCGAGGAGAACAAAGTCACCACGCGACACCCGCTCGAGCTCGTGATCTTCCAGAATGAAGAGGGCGGCGTCACGGGAAGTCGCGCGATGATCGGCGAGCTGACGGAGCAGGGTCTCGCCCTGACGAGCCGCAGCGGGAAGACGATCGGTGACGGCATCGCCTTCATCGGCGGTGATCCGAAGCGGATCGCAGCAGTGAAGCGGAATCCAGGCGACATCGCCGCCTACCTCGAGTTGCACATCGAGCAGGGCGCCATTCTCGACGAGACGAAGACGAATATCGGCATCGTGCAAGGCATCGTCGGCGTGTTCTGGTGGGACGTCACGATCGACGGCTTTTCGAATCACGCCGGCACGACGCCGATGAATCGCCGCCAGGATGCGATGCTGGCCGCAGCCAGGTTCACGCTCATGGTGAATCGCGTCGTCACGTCGAAGCCTGGACGGCAGGTGGGCACGGTCGGGCGCATCTCGGCACTCCCTGGCGCGCCGAACGTCATCCCGGGCAGGGTCGTCCTGTCGCTCGAGCTGCGCGATCTCGACGAGGCAAAGGTCCACGCCCTCTTCGCGGAGATCAGTGCCGAAGCGACGAAGATCGGGAAACAGAACGGGACGACGTTCGCCTTCAAGCAAACAAACGTTAACCATCCAGCGCCAACCGATCCGCGCATGCGTGCGGCAATCGAGAAGTCGGCGCGCGAGTTGGGGCTGACGACGCGCGCGATGCCGAGTGGGGCAGGACACGACGCGCAGGAGATGGCTCGCATCGGGCCGGCGGGCATGATCTTCGTGCCAAGCGTAAAGGGGATCAGCCACGCGCCAGCGGAGTTCAGCCGGCCGGCGGACATCGAGAACGGCGCGAATGTGTTGCTGCAAACGCTTCTGCGAATCGACGCCGAGTTGGCGTGAGCGTCGCCTATTGACAGTGCGCTGAGGAGCCTTGCAATCACAATCCCGCTTGAGGCATCTTCCGACGCGAGCGGATGCGCTGAGGGCAACTGCAATGCGGCGAGGGAGCCGACGAGGCGAAGTCGTCGTTCGAAACGAAGATGAGCAAGGGAGTCTCCGCCAAGGGCGACGACGTATCGATCACGATTCGCGTTCGCGGGATGGCCTCGTCGGAGTAAGTGAGGCGCGCTTTGCAGCGCGATAGGAGAGCTGTCCTGCCACGAGTCGCGCCGGAGGTGCGAGCACGTGGTGCGTGGCCATCGATTCCGTCTGAATGTGAACGACGTCGATACCGACGCTCGTCAACACATCCGCGATGATGCGGCGGTGACAACGCCACCAGAGTACTTCGGCGCACATGGTGACTGTCCGAAGTCCTTCGGCCAACATGAGAAGCTCGAACAGTCCGCCGGCAAACTCTTCGCTGTTGACATGATCGGCATAGGCGCGGAACGCCGGATGTCGCCACGCGAGGTTGTTCGACAGGGGATCCGGCTTGCGGCGTCCTCCGAGCTCGGCGAGCCAGCGATACGCGATGTCACGTGTAGCGAGTGAGCGCTCGAGGGTTTCGGAGTCGAACTGCGGCAGGCGCCGCGAGCCGGGAAAGCGACGTACGTCGATCACCAATTCGATGTCGTACGCCGCCAGCACAGCCAGGAATTCATTTGCCGAGCGAGTGGAGTGCCCGATTGTCCAGATCGGCATTGCTTCCGCTGTCATCCTTCGATGTCTATGGGGTCGCGTCTCACATCCGTCGCGGCGCCGGGCGACATCTGCAAGTTGCACGCGAGACCTTCCCCATTGACGCGCGACGTCCCCGGCATAGATTGGCTACTATATCGACACTCGATATATCAGCGGGCGACTGAGTTGACAGCGAGGCGAGACAGCGATGGCGAAAACTCCGGCGTCAGATCCCACGCCCGAATCACAGTTGCCGCTCCGGCCGGCAACCTTCCAGATCCTGATGGCACTCGTCGACGGAGAGCGTCACGGGTACGCGATCATGACGGAGGTGTCGGAGCGCAGCGAGCACACCGTGCGTCTCGGTGCCGGAACGCTCTACGGATCGCTGAAGCGAATGCTCGAAGACGGTTTAGTCGAGGAAGGCGCCGAACGCACCGACCCCGAGATGAGCGATGAGCGACGGCGCTACTACCGCATCACGAAGTTCGGCCTCTCCGTCGCGAAGGCGGAGGCACGACGACTCGAAGCCGTCGTGCGTGTCGCGCGACAGAAGAAACTGATCGGCATGAGGCCGGCATGAGCGCCGCCGAGTGGGTGTTCGAGCTTCTGCTGCGCGCGTATCCGATGGAGTTCCGCGCGGAATATGGCCGAGAGATGGTCGTGCTGTTTCGTGATCAGCGACGCGCTGGAGCGGGTGGTGTGCAGTTCTGGGCAGAGTGCAGCTGGGATGTGGTGCGAAGTGCGCCGGCATTGCGAGTGGAGTCGTGGCGATCATGGCGCCAGGTGAACATTCAACCTTCGGAGGGTATTGCGATGCGAATGACAATGGCGATTCTCGCGATTGTGATCGGTGCGATCGAAACGGTCAATGCGCTCGTCGAGGGACGGGCAGCCAGCGCCGTGGGCCTCGATGGTGTTGCAGTAGTCGCGGTCGGGTTGGGCGTCGTCGCGGGAGTACTGCTCATTGCGGCTGGAATCGCGCAGGCGAAACGCGCCGCGAGTGCGTCGACGGTCTCATTCGCCGCGGCCATCACGTGCCTGCTCGTATTCGTGCTCATCGGCCCGGTGCTCTCGCGGATGTCGATCTTCTCCACGATGCTCGGAATCGGATTCCCGATTGCCCTGCTGCTGTTCCTTCGCCTTGGGCGCGGCTCGTCATCGCGCATGATGGCGTGACGAGGGGCGCTCGACGCGTGGCGGCAAGTCATCGTCGAGCAGAGCAGGCACCGCATACCGGAAGAAGCTCCTGAAGCAGTGATCGCAGCAATTCAGGAGCTTCTCGCGGAGATTCGCGCCCCGCAGCGTATGGCCGCCCTACCGTAAGAAATACTTCAGGCCGAGCTGCGCCCTCCAGCGCGACAACACATCCGGATCGTCGATGAACGTCTTCGCGGGCCCGGTGAAGTTGAACACGGGTGTTCCATCGGGATCGAAGCGCACCAGTGTCAACGGTGACGTGGCCGTCACGTTGGCCACTCTCCGCACGCCCCAGCTCGAGCTCAATAAGTTGCCGAGATTCATGATGTCCAGCGACACCTGGAGGTTGTGCGTCTTGCCGCCACTCATCGTGGCGAAGTCCTGTTGCACGCGGAAGTCCACGTCCGAGTACCACGGGTTCACGAGCCCGAAGCGCTGCGCGATTTCACCCCGATGCGCACTCAAGTAAGAATCCTGCTGGATGAAGGCGTCCAGCGCCGTCCACTGCTGCGCCGGCGTTGTGCCGCCGAGTGGCGCGAGACGAATGTCGCCCTGCGTGCGCGGAATGAAGATGAGGTCATTGCCTGAGGCACCGTCTCCGTTCACGTCGCCCGCATAGATGAACGAGTAGCGATTGCCGCCAGCACCGCTGAAGCGATTGCCCTCGGCCAGCTCGGCGAACATGCCGATCTGCGTGCGGTACCGATCTGACCACCGCTTCACATACGTGAGGTCGCCCACGAAACGGTGACGCTGCCCAAACTCGGAG
>Ga0193752_1001122_pt1 | contig 23137 bp, 18 predicted proteins | sample H1c1metaG_FD_144924 | JGI IMG/M metagenome (GOLD analysis project Ga0193752, IMG submission 144924) | Soil microbial communities from a riparian zone of the East river system, Colorado, United States - H1c1 | ecosystem: Environmental > Terrestrial > Soil > Riparian zone | place: USA: East River...
CAGGTCGGCGGCGGAGAGGAGGAGCGTGTCGCGGACGAGGGGGAGCCGCACGCTCCGCACCCCCGCGCGCCGGAGCGCCACCATCTCGTCGAGCGCGTCGGCCGTCGAGGCCGGGGGAGCCCACACGACCCCCGCCAGCGCGGCGGGGTAGCGCGGGTACGGCCCCTGCGGCACCAGCGCCGCCGTGTCGGCCGCCGCCACCCGCACGCGCCCGAACGCCGCCGCCGCCGCGCGCCGGTCGGCCACCTCAGCCGCCGTCGGTCGGCGCGGGCCCGCAGGCTGCGCCGGGCGCGTCGTCGTCGGGGGGCGCGTCGTCGGGGGGCGCGTCGTCGGGGGGCGCGTCGTCGGGGTCTGCCCCGCCGCCGGGGGCGTGGCGGGCGTGGCGGGCCGCGTCGCGGTCGGCGCCTGCCCGGCGGGCGGGCGCGTCGTTGCGGTGGGCGTCTGGCCGGGCCGGGCCGGGGTCGTCGCCGGAGCCCGCGTCTGTGCGGGGGTCCGTGCAGGCGTCGTCGCCGGGGGGCGCGTCGGCGTCTGGGCCGGGGTGCGCGTCGGGGCGGGCCGCGTCGGGGCGGGCGTCGTCCGGGCCGGGGGCGTCTGCGCGGGCGGGGTCGCGCGCGGCGTCGACTGCGAGCGCGGCGGCGCGACTTCCGGGGCCGGGGCCTCCTCCGGCGGCGCCTCGACGGTCGGCGTCGGGGCGGGGGCCGACCCCGTCGAATCCTGCGCCCGCGCCGGGAGGGCGGCGGCCGTCAGGAGGACCAGAAAGAAGGCGAGGCGCGACACGGACGGGGACGGGCGGAGCGGGACGGGTCGCCCGCTAACGCGCCACGCGCGCTCCCGTTCGACGCCCCGAAACTACCGGCCCCCCTGTGGCGCCGCCGCCTAAAACGAGAGGCCCCACCGTCCCGCGGAGAGGGGCGGTGGGGCCTCGTGGACAACCCTGGCGAAGTTGTCCGGGGGGACGCTGTCAGGCTACGACGCCTGGAGTGTCAAGGGCGTGTCACTGGATCGGGGAATCCGAGAATCGGGGAATCCGAGAATCGGGGAATCCGAGAATCGGGGAATCCGAGAATCGGGGAATCCGAGAATCGGGGAATCTGGGAATTGAAAACCGGAATCTCCGAGGACGAGCACGGGCGCTCTATGCGCCGTGGCATTCCAGACCAAAGAAAGGATCGGGGAATCTGGAGATCGGGGAGGCCGAGGATTCGGGAACCGTATCGCAGGGCCGAGCCGGACGTGGTGTGGCGAGCGTGACGCTCTCACCCCTGTCCTTCAATTCCCCGATTTCCGGATTCCCAGATTCCCCGATCCCCAGATTCCCCGATCTACCCGCTAGTCCATCATCCGGCGGAGGAACGCCGGCACGTCGGAGTCGTCCTTGCGGATGCGCTCCTGACGCCGGGCGTGCAGCTCCGTCGCCGGGAGGCGGCGGACGTTCGACGGGCGCTCCGGCTCCAGCTCGGCCTTCGGCTCCTCCGTGCGCTCGATGGGGGCCACGGGCGTGCGGCGCGCGTAGGCCGGCTCGTCGAGCTGGCGCAGCGAGTCCTCGCCCTTGTAGCGCGGGACGCCGCCGGGGCCGCCGTCGAGCTGGCTCGTCAGCCGCACGCGCGGCGTCTCGGCCGGCGGGCGCAACTGCGCCACGGCGTCGAAGCCCGTCGCGATGACGGTCACGCGCACGTCGTCGTTGAACTCCGGGTCGATCACCGTCCCGAAGATCACCTCCGCGTCGTCGCCCGCCTCCTGCTGGATCACGGCGACGGCCTGCGTGGCCTCGCGTACGCCGAGCCCGGGGCCCGCCGTGATGTTCACGAGCACGTTGCGGGCGCCGCGGATGGCGATGCCGTCGAGCAGCGGGCTCGTAAGGGCCTCCTGCGCCGCGCGCTCGGCGCGCCGCTCGCCGCGGGCGATGGCGCTGCCCATGAGCGCCGTGCCGCCGTCCGCCATCGTCGTCCGCACGTCGGCGAAGTCGAGGTTGACGAGGCCGTGGATCGTGATGAGGTCGGAGATCCCGCGCGTGGCGTTGTAGAGCACGTCGTCAGCCGTGGCGAACGCCTCGACCAGCGGGGTGTCGTCCTGCGCCACGTCGAGGAGCCGCTCGTTCGGGATCACGACCAGCGTGTCGGTCACCTCGCGGAGCCGGTCGATCCCGGCCTCGGCCGTCTTGGAGCGCTTCATGCCCTCGCACATGAACGGCTTCGTCACGACGGCGACCGTGAGGATCCCCATCCGCTTGGCGATGTCCGCCACGACGGGGGCCGCTCCGGTGCCGGTGCCGCCGCCCATGCCGGCCGTGATGAAGACCATGTCGCAGCCTTCGAGCGCCTGCTCGATGGCGCGGTGGCTCTCCGTGGCCGCGTCGGCGCCGACCTGCGGGCGAGCGCCCGCCCCGAGCCCCTTCGTGAGGTCGCGGCCGAGCTGGATCTTGATGGGCGCCGCGTTGGCGGCGAGCGCCTGCGCGTCCGTGTTGATCGCGAGGAACTCCACGCCGTGGATGCCCTTCGCAAGCATGTTGTTCAACGCGTTGCCGCCGCCTCCGCCGACGCCGACCACGCGGATCTTGGCCTCTGACTGCGCTTCGTCGTCGAACGAGAAGCGGTTCATGAAATCGCTCATGGGGTCCCTCCCGAAGATGTTTCGCCAGGTGATGGAGAGAGAGTGGCCCCGCGGAGGGCGTCGCGTCCGGACAGGACGCCCTCCGCGGGTAACACTGCCTTAAAGTTCGTCAAACCAGCTGCGCATGCGGCTCGTGATTTTCGTGACGAGTCGGTCCGCCGGGGCCGTCGCACCGTCGCCGACGCCGTAGGGCTCGGCGCCGTCGTCCTCCGGGTCGGGCCCGAGCAGCTCCGCGCCGCGCGCACCCTTCCGGAGGCCGTGGAGGACGAGCCCGACCGCCGTCGCGTACTTCGGGTCGGACACCTCCTCCACCATCCCGCCGCCGAGCCCGATGGGCACGCCGACGCGGCACTCCAGCCCGAGGACCTCCGCGGCCAGCTCGGCCGTCCCCGGGATGAGGCTGCCGCCGCCGGTCAGTACGACGCCCGCCGAGAGATGGCGCCCGTAGCCGGAGCGCTTTATCTCGATCCCGACGATTTCCATGATTTCCTCCAGGCGCGGCTGGATGATCTGGGCCAGCGTGCTCTGCCGGATCGTCTTGTCCGGCCGCCCGCCGATCCCCGGGATCTGGATCTCGCGGTCCTCCTCGACCAGATCGACCACGGCGGCACCGAACTGCCGCTTCAGCCGCTCCGCCTGGTCCTGGAGGACGCCGAGCCCCTTCCGGATGTCGTCGGTGACCTTGTTGCCCGCCACGGCCACGACGGCCGTGTGGCGGATCGTCTTGTCCTCGAACACCGCCACGTCGGTCGTGCCGCCGCCGATGTCGACGAGCGCCACGCCCACCTCCTTCTCGTCGGGGTGCAGCACCGCCAGGCTGGAGGCCAGCGGCTCCAGCACGATGTCGGCGACCTCGTAGCCCGCCTTCTCGATGCAGCGGTAGACGTTCTTCGCCGCCGAGACGAGCCCGGTGATGATGTGGACGTTGGCCTCCAGCCGCACGCCGCTCATGCCGACGGGGTCGGCCACGCCGTCCTGCCCGTCCACGATGAACTCCTGCGGGATGACGTGGAGGATCTCGCGGTCGGCCGGCATCGCCACGTGGCGCGTGTCGTCCAGCAGACGCCGCACGTCGGCCGCCGTGATCTCGCCGTCGCGGTTGGAGATCGTGATGACGCCGCGGCTCTGGAAGCTCTGGATGTGGTCACCGGCGATCCCGACGACGACGGCGCGCGTCTCGACGCCGGCGGCGTGCTCCGCCTCCTGCACCGCCTTGCGCACGGCCTCGACGGTCTTGTCGATGTTCACGACGACACCGCGGTTGAGCCCCTCGGACTCCGCGACGCCGACGCCCAGCACGTTGATGCGCCCGACGTCGTCGGCTGAGGCCACGACGGCGCAGATCTTCGTCGTCCCGATGTCGACACCGACGACGATGTTCTCCTGATCGCTCATGGGGGTGGGGGTTTGGGGAAGGGCGAGCGCAGGGCTCAGAGGTTGGCGGGGAGGTCTTTGGTCTTGGGACTTTGGACTTTGGGAATTCAATGCGCTTCGCTCGAATCGATCGGCTCAGTGGGCCGCTCCGGGGTGGTAGCACGGCTGGAGTCGGCGGCATTTCCCAAGTCCGAAGACCCAAGACCCAAGTCCCCCTCTCTTGTCACGACCTGACCGTCAAAGCGCAGATCGATGACCTCGAAGGGATGGCCCGGACGGGGCAAGACCGCCTGATCAAAAAAGGCGCGGAGGCGGCGGAGTTTTTCTGCATAGCCCCCGATGCCGAGCCGGACCGTCAGGCCGGGGTGGCCCGAGACCGGCGTCGTCAGCAGCGTGGCGTCGCCGCCGCGGCCGAGCGAAACCTCAGAAACGAGCGCGTCCACGTCGGGCGGCGCCGCGGCGAGCGCGGCGAGCAGTTCCACCACGGACGCGCTCTCGACGGCGCGCGTCGGCGGCGCCTCAGGCACGGACCCGCGCAGCAGCGGCACGTCGTACACGGCGGCGGGGCGGCCCCCGGCGGCGACGGGCAGCGGCATCGCGTGGCCCTCGGCGTCGAGGTAGCGCTGCGGGCGGCCGTCGTGGCCGAGCACGAGCGCGGCGGGCGTCCGCTCCTCCAGCCGCACGGCCAGCGTGCCCGTGGGCATCCGGCGCACGCGGGCGTGGCGCACCCAGGGGTGCCGCTGGAGGCGGTCGGCCACGAGGCGGGGGTCCACGTCGGCCATCGCCACCGAGTCCGGCAGCGCGGCGAGGCGAAGAAGCTCGGCGCGGCTGGCGCGCGTGGCGCCCTCCACCTCCACGCGCCGCACCGGGACCGTGCGGTACAGGTAGGCCGCCCCGCCCGCGAGGGCGGCGCCCCCCACGAAGGCGAGGGTCAGGAAGACGATGCGGCCCCAGCGCCGCCGCGGCTGCTGCTGGCTCATGACGGGTCCTCCGGCTGGTCGGCGCGGAGCGCGTCGAGGAACTGCTGGCCGTAGCGCCACACGTCGCCCGCCCCCATCGTCACGACGAGGTCGCCCGCCTGGCCCAGCCCGAGGAGGTAGGTCGGCAGCCCCGTCTTGTCCTGGACGTAGTGCACGTCGCGGTGGCCCGAGCGGCGGGCCAGCTCGGCCAGCATCTCGCCCGTGACGCCCTCGATGGGCTCCTCGCGGGCGGGGTAGATGTCCGTCAGCACCAGCACGTCGGCGTCGTAGAACGCGCGGGCGAACTCCTCCTGGAGGTCGCGGGTGCGGCTGTAGAGGTGGGGCTGGAAGACCGCCACGACGCGGCGCTCGGGCCAGCCGCGCGCGGCGGCGGCCAGCGTCGCCTCGATCTCGGTGGGGTGGTGGGCGTAGTCGTCCACCACGAGCACCCCCTGCGCCTCGCCCTTGATCTGGAAGCGGCGGTCGACGCCGGTGTAGCGCAGGAGCGCGGCCTGGATCGTCTCGAACGGCACGTCCAGCTCGATCCCGACGGCTACGGCGGCCAGCGCGTTGCGGACGTTGTGGAGGCCCGGCGCGTGGAGCACCACCTCCCCCAGCAGCACCGTCCCGTCGAAGACGAGGAAGCGCGTCTCGGGCCCGGCCTGCTCCACGTTCTCGGCGCGCACCGTCGCCTGCCGGCTCGTGCCGTAGGTGACCACGCGGCGGTGGATCCGCCCCAGCACACTGCGCACGTTCGCGTCGTCGAGGCACAGCACCGCCGCCCCGAAGAAGGGGACGCTGTTCGTGAACTGCACGAACGCATCCTTGATGTCGTCGAGGTCGCGGTAGATGTCGAGGTGGTCCGCCTCGATGTTGGTCACGACGGCGATCGCGGGCGTCAGCTTGAGGAACGTCCGGTCGTACTCGTCGGCCTCGATCACGATGAGGTCGCCCTCGCCGGAGACGGCGTTGGAGCCGAACACGGCCACCTTGCCGCCGACGATGATGGTCGGCTCGAAGCTGCCCTCCTGCACCACGAGCCCCACCATCGTCGTCGTGGTGGTCTTGCCGTGCGTGCCGGCCACGCCGATCCCGTACTTCATCCGCATCAGCTCCCCGAGCATCTCGGAGCGCTTGATGAGCGGGAGGAGGCGCCGCTGCGCCTCGGCCGTCTCGGGGTTCTCGGCCACGCGCACGGCCGAGGAGTAGACGACCACGTCGGCGTCCTGCACGTGCTCGGCGGCGTGGCCCTCGTGGATCACCGCGCCCAGCGTCTCCAGGTGCTCCGTCACCTCGCTCTTCTTCATGTCGGAGCCCGACACGCGGAAGCCGCGCGCCAGCAGCACCTCGGCGATGCTCGACATCCCGATGCCCCCGATGCCCACCATGTGGACCCGGCGGATGCGCCCCAGCATCGCCTGCCGACGGCGCGCACGCCGCCCGCGCCCGCCGGGGGCGACGGCGGTGGCCGGTACGTCGAAGAGGGGGTCGGGCGTCATGCGAGTAGGGCTTGGGTCTTTAGACTCAGGTATTGGGTTTTAGATCTTGGATCTTCGATCTTTAGGGAATGCAGGGTGGCGGTGGATTGGGGTCTTTCTAAAGATCAAAGATCGAAGCTCTGAGTTTTTTAGGGGGTAAGTTTAGGGATGGATAAAGTAAATGGAAAGGAAAAGTATTCCCAAAGGTCAAAGTTCTAAGACCTAAGCTCCAGCGAGTCCCAGGACTCGCCGGGCGATGGTTCGGGCGGCGTCGGGCCGGGCGATACGCCGGGCCGACTCCTCCATGTTGAGCCGACGCGGCACGTCGGCCAGCAGCGGCAGCACCACGCGCTCCATCGCGCCCTCCAGCTCGGACTCGGGCACGAGCAGCGCCGCCCCGGCCGCCACGAGGGCGCGGGCGTTTTTGGTCTGGTGGTCGGCGACGACGTTCGGGCTCGGCACGAGCACGGCGGGCGTGCCCGTCACGGCCAGCTCGGCGCACGTGATGGCGCCGGAGCGGCACACCGCCACGTCGGCCACAGCGTAGGCGAGGTCCATCCGGTCGAGGTAGGGCAGCACGCGCAGGCGCGGGTGCGCGGGCACGGCGGCGGCCACCTCGTCGTAGTAGCGCGGACCCGTCTGCCAGATCACGACCTGCTGCGGGTCGGCCAGCAGCGTGTCGAGGCTCGCCCGCACGGCGTTGTTGAGGGGGCCCGCGCCCAGCGAGCCGCCCATCACGAGCAGCACGCGCGCGTCGGCCTCCGGGATGCTGAAGTGGGCCAGCCCCTCGTCGCGGCTCGCCGTCGCCAGCGCCGCGCGCACGGGGTTGCCCGCCACCTCCACCTTCTCCGCGGGGAACGCCGACCGCGCGGCCTCGAAGGCCACGAACACCACGCGCGCGAAGCGCGACAGGAGCCGGTTGGCGACGCCGCCGTGGGCGTCGAGTTCGAGGATCGCCAGCGGGCGGCGCCGGAGGTAGGCAGCCAAACCGACAGGCCCCGTCACGTAGCCGCCCGTACCCACCACCACGTCGGGGTCGAACCCGCCGACGAGCTTCATCGCGTCGGACAGCCCGCGCGTGAGCGTGATCGGCAGGCGCAGGTTGCGCCCGATCGCCTCAAAGGAAAAACCGCGCCGGATGCCGGCCGCCGCGACGGCGTGGATCTCGTAGCCCGCCTTCGGCACGGCCGTCCACTCCATCCGCTCGCGCGTGCCCGCGAACGCGATGCTCGCGTCGGCGCGCTCGGCGCGCACGGCGTCGGCGATGGCGATGGCCGGGTAGACGTGCCCGCCCGTGCCGCCGCATGCGAACAGCACGCGCGGCGGGCGGCCCTTGAGGCCCGTCGTGGGGGTGGCGGCGGCGCTCATGCGGCGGCCTCCTCGTCGGGCTGCGCGCTGTGGCGCGAGACGTTGAGCAGGATCCCCACCATCACGCCCGTCATCAGCATGGACGTGCCGCCGTAGGACACGAACGGCATGGGGAGCCCCGTGACGGGGAACAGCCCCGTGGCGACGGCGGCGTTGACGAACCCGTCGAGCACGATGCTCGTCGTCAGCCCCACGGCGAGGAACAGCCCGAGCGGATCGGGCGCGCCGCGCGCGATGCGGAGGAAGCCCCGCAGCAGCAGCGACACGAACAGCATCAGCAGCGCCACGGCACCCACGAACCCGTACTCCTCGCCGACGATGGCGTAGATGAAGTCGTTGTAGGGGGCCGGGAGGAAGTCGCGCTGGGTGGAATGCCCGGGGCCGACGCCCGTGATCCCGCCCATCGCGAAGGCGATGCGGGCCTGCTCGGCCTGGTAGCCCTCGGCGCTCGTGCTGAACACGGCGGTGGAGTCCGTGTTGCCGAACACGCTCACGCCGACGAACGACTCCACGCGCGCCGCGCGCTGCGGCGACGAGAGGAGCAGCCCTGTCGCCAGCACGGCCCCGATGCCCGCCGCCGCGAGAAGCTGCGGCATCGGCACGCGGCCCACAAACAACATGACCGACACCGTCACGAGGAGCAGCGAGGCCATCGAGAGGTTGTCCACCCCGATGAGCACGACCGTCGCCCCGATCCACGCCGCCATCGGGACGAAGGCGCGCCCGAAGTCGCGGACGTAGGGCTGCTTGCGCGCCAGCAGCACCGCCACGTGGAGCACCAGCGCCACGCACGCGATGTCGGACGGCTGGAACGTCACCGGCCCCAGCTCCAGCCAGCGCTGCGCGCCGCCGGAGATGGTGCCCACCACCTGCACCGCCGCGAGGAGCCCCAGCGCCCCGACGAGCACCCACTTGGACGCCCGCGCGATACGGCGGTAGTCGATGAGCGACACCACGCCCGCCGCCCCCAGCGAGAGCACGAGCCGCAGCACGTGCTTCAGCAGGAACCGCTCGGTGTCCCCCGCCGCCTTCGTCTCGGCCAGGAACGCCACCGCGCTGTACACCGCCAGCACCCCCGCCGAGGACAGCAGGAGCACGGTCGCCACGACGGCCTTGTCGACCGGCGGCAGCGGGAAGGTGCGGGTGCGGACGCTACTCATGGGAAGGACAGAGGGAGGGGAGGTTGGTGATTGGCGATCGGGGACCAGAGGGGCGAAATGCAGAGGGGCAAAGGCACCCCCGATCACCAATCACCAACCCCCCGTCAGAGGCTCATCACGAGGCGCTTGAAGGTGTCGCCGCGGTCCTCGTAGTTCTGGAACATGTCGAAGGAGGCGCACGCCGGGCTGAGGAGCACGGTGTCGCCGGGCTCGGCCATGAGGCGGGCGTACTGGATCGCCTCCTCCATCGTCTGCGCCCGCGCCGTCTGCGGGGCGTGGGGGCCCAGCTCGGCGAGCACCTTGTCGGCGCTCTCCCCGAGCGCGACGAGGCCCTTCACCTTGTCCTCCACGAGCCGCTTGAGCGGGCCGTAGTCGTTCCCCTTGTCGCGGCCGCCGGCAATCAGCACGACGTTGCCGGGGAAGCTCTCCAGGGCGTACCAGACCGCGTTGACGTTGGTCGCCTTGGAGTCGTTGATGAAGGTGACGTCGTGGACCGTCCGCACCTTCTCCAGCCGGTGGGGTACCCCCTCGAAGCTGGCGAGGCTCTGGCGGACGACGTCGCTGCGGATCTCCATCGCGCGCGCCGCGATGGCGGCGGCGAGGGAGTTGTAGAGGTTGTGGCGCCCTCGGAGCGCCAGGTCGGACGTAGACATGAGGTCCTCTTCGCGGATCATGGGGGACTGGGGGTCGATCCGACCCGATGCGTCGGGCGCCGGGAGGGCGAGGATGACGCGGCCGTCGCGCACGTAAGCCCCGCGCTCGACCGGCCGCTCGATCGAGAGCGCGTAGGGAAGGAAGCCGCGCCGCTGGGCGGCGTAGGCCACGGGCGCCGCGACGACCTCGTCGTCGGCGTTGTAGATGAGCCAGTCGCCGGGGCGCTGGTTCTCGAAGACGCGGAACTTGCTCGCCGCGTACTTCTGGAAGTCGTGGTCGTAGCGGTCGAGGTGGTCCGGCGTCACGTTCAGCAGCACGGACACCTTCGGGCGGAACGTGGCGATGTGGTCGAGCTGGAAGCTGGACACCTCCAGCACCACCGCCGTCTCGTCGGTCACCTCGTCGACGTAGTCGGCGAAGGGGTAGCCGATGTTGCCGGCCACGACCATCGGGTGCCCGCTCTCGCCCACGATGTGGGCCGTCAGGCTCGTCGTGGTGGTCTTCCCGTTGGAGCCCGTGATGGCGACGATGGGGCCGCGGCAGAACCAGCTCGCCACCTCGATCTCGGAGAAGACGGGGGTCTTCATCCGCAGCGCCTGCTCGACCGGCTTGACCGTGCTCGGCACGCCCGGGGAGACGACGACGAAGTCGGCGTCGAGCGCGCGCGCGGTGTGGCCGCCGAACTCGAACTGCACCCCCGCCGCGTCGAGCGACGCCGTGAGCCCGTTCTCCGCCTCCCCGCGCTCCGTCAGGAACACGCGGGCCCCCCGCCGCGCCAGCAGGCGCGCCGCGGCCAGCCCGCTCCGCGCCCCACCGACGACGGTGACGCGAGCGTTCTCGATGGGGACGGGCGGGGTGGACATGGACTGAGGTCGGTGGTTTGGGTCTTTGGTCTTGGGTCTTCGGACTTGGGAATACGGTCCGGGTCCAGCGGGCATTTCCAAAGCCCAAAGACCCAAGACCGAAGCCCTCACCTTATTCGAAGCAAAAAGAGGGTGAGGATGACGAACAGCGCCGTCACGATCCAGAACCGCACGGCGATCTTGGCCTCGTGGGTGCCGCGCGCCTCGTAGTGGTGGTGCAGCGGGGCCATGCGGAAGAGCCGCACGCCCGTGCCGGTGCGCTTGCGCGACCACTTGAAGTAGAGCGTCTGGATGATCACGCTCCCCGCCTCGGCGACGTAGACGAAGCACAGCACCGGGAGGTAGAGCTCCTTCTTGACGAGGATGGCGAGCGTCCCGATGGCGGCGCCCAGCGCCAGGCTCCCCGTGTCGCCCATAAAAATCTGGGCCGGGTAGCCGTTGTACCACAGGAACCCGAAGCACGCGGCGGCCAGCGCGGCGGCAAACACCGTCAGCTCGCCGGTGCCCGGCAGGAACACGTCGTTGACGAACTCCGCCGCGATGGCGTTGCCCGTCACGTACGTCACGGCCAGCAGCCCCAGCGCGACGAACGCCGACGTGCCCGCGGCCAGCCCGTCGAGCCCGTCGGTGATGTTGACGGCGTTGGAGACGCCGGTGAGGATGAACGTGAGGACGGGGATGTAGATGAGCCACCCCAGCTCCACCCCGAAGATGGGCGTGAGGAAGTCGTAGTCGATCGTGCCGTTGGGCACGAACGGCAGGCTCGTCAGCGTGTGCTGCCCGTCGAGCCGGTGCATCAGGAGCAGCGACACACTCACGAGGACGCCGAGGACGATCTGCCCGGCCAGCTTCACGCGCGCGGCCACGCCCCGCTTGTCCTTCTTGACGACCTTGATGTAGTCGTCGGCGAAGCCGACGGCGCCCATCCAGAACGTCGCGAGCAGCGTCAGCCAGACGTAGGGGTTCGTCAGGTCGCCCCACAGGAGCACCGCGCTGCCGAGGGCCAGCAGAAGTATCACGCCGCCCATCGTGGGCGTGCCGGCCTTCCCCGAGTGGTCCACCACGCCCGCGTCGATGCCGGTGCGGACCGTCTCGCGGGCCCGCTTGAACCGGAGGATCCGGATGATCCGCTTGCCGCCGAAGATGCCGACGAGGAGCGCGGTCCCGGCGGCGAGCGTGGCGCGGACGGTGATGAACTGGAAAACGTCGAAGCCCGGGGGGTCGAACGTCTGGTTGATCCAGTCGAAGAGGTGGTACAGCATCGCGGCCTCAGGCGGCTTCGGCCGCCACGCGAACGGTCGCGGCGGCGGAAGGGCCACGGCGCGCGAACGCGGCGCGGAGGTGCGCGAGGTCGTCGAAGTCCCGCACCTCGTCCCCGACGAGCTGGTACGTCTCGTGCCCCTTCCCGGCCACCACCACCACGTCGCCGGGGGCGGCTGCGCGGGCGGTGCGCGCGATGGCGGCGGCGCGGTCGGCCTCGACCGTCGCAGCCGACACGTCGGTGAGCCCGGCGGCCACGTCGCGAAGGATCGCGAGCGGATCCTCGCTGCGGGGGTTGTCGGAGGTCAGCACGACGCGGTCGGCCAGCCGCTCGGCGATGGCGGCCATCGCGGGCCGCTTCGTCGTGTCGCGGTCGCCCCCGGCACCGAAGACGACCCACAGGCGGCCCGTGCCGCCCATCAGGTCGCGGGCGGTCGAGAGCACGTTGTCGAGCGCGTCGGGGGTGTGGGCGTAGTCGACCACGCCCAGCACGCCGTCGTCGGAAGACACGGTCTGGAAGCGGCCGGGCACGCCGGGCGCGGCGGCCAGCGCGTCGAGCGCCTCGGAAGCGGAGAGCCCGAGGTCGCGCCCGACGGCGTAGGCGGCGGCGAGGTTGAGGGCGTTGAAGGCCCCGGCCAGCCGGAACCGGCGGTCGTGGCCGTCGAGGCGCAGGCGGAGCCCGCCGAGCGCGTTCTCCAGCACCTCCACCCGCACGTCGGCCGTGGCCGAGGTGCCGTAGGTGACGACACGCGCCGCCGTCCCGTCGACCATTACCGCCGACGCCGGGTCATCAACATTGACCACAGCCACGCTATCAGCCCCCAAACCAAAAAAAAGACGGCGCTTGGCGGCGGCGTAGGCCTCGACGGTGCCGTGGTAGTCGAGGTGGTCGTGCGTGAGGTTGGTAAAGACCGCCGCGCGGAACGCGAGCCCGCGCACGCGCTCCTGGTCCAGCGCGTGGCTCGACACCTCCATAGCGCAGGCCGTGCAGCCGTCGTCGGCCATGCGCCGCAGGAGCGCGGCCAGCGCCAGCGCGTCGGGCGTCGTGTGCGTGGTCGCGTAGCGCTCCTGCCCGATGCGCGTCTCCACGGTCCCGATGAGCCCGGTCTTCTTCCCGGTCGCCTCAAGGAGGTAGTGAAGTAAAAAGGCCGTGGTGGTCTTTCCGTTCGTACCCGTGACGCCGAGGAGGGAGAGGCGCCGGCCGGGGTGGCCGTAGAACGCCGACGCTACCTCCCCGAGCGCCGCCCTCGTATCCGTTACCGGAACGAAGACGGCACCCGGGGGGCGCGTACCCTTCCCCAAGGGTAGGGGGTCGACACCGGGCGCGCCGGGTGCCGCGTCGGCCGCCACGATGGCGGCTGCGGCCCCGCGCGCCAGCGCGGCGTCGAGGAACTGGTGCCCGTCCACGTGCTCGCCGCGCACGGCCACGAACAGCGATCCGGGCTCGACGAGCCGGCTGTCGTGGGCGATGCCCGTCACTGCTACGTCCGGCACGTCGCTCGCAGGGCCGGCCAGAAGGCCGGCCCCCAGAAGCGCCGCCGCCAGCCCCCGAAGGGACTGGGGCGGCGCTTCGGGCGCGGGGGGACGAGGGAGTGCGGTGGGCACGGTGGAGTGCGCGTAAGCGCGTAGGCAGGTAAGCGTGTAAGAGGGGATGCGGGGGCAAGGCCCTAGCGGAGTGTCAGCGTGACTTCGCGCGGTAAGGCAGAGCCAGGGCGGGCGGACTGTGTCGCCACAGCACCGCTGCCGACGACGCGGGCGCGGACGCCCATCGAGGCCAGCCACGCCACGGCCTGCCGCGCCGAGAGGCCGCGGAGGTCGGGCACACGGGGGGCGCCTCCGCGCGGGGCCGCGGTAAGGTTGACGGCACGGCCGACGACGGCGCGGGCGCCTGCACCGGGCACGACGGCGGCCACGGGCCGCCACGCCGTCTCCGGCGCCTCGGGCGCGGCGAAGCCGTCGGCGCGGAGGCGCGCGGCGGCGAGTTCGACCGGCATCCCCATCACCGTCGGCAGCGCCGCCGTCGTGCGCGCCGGGATGCGGACGGGCGGGGCCACGCGCGCGGCGATGGTCGGGAACGTGCCGATCCAGCGGCTCGCGATGCTGGAGAAGATGGGGGCCGAGACGATGCCGCCGTAGGCGCCATTGACCGGGTTGTCGAGCACGACGACGATGGCGACCTCGGGGGCCTCGGCCGGGAAGACCCCCACGAACGTCGCGCGGTAGCGCGCCGTGTAGCCGCCGGCCGTGGCCGTCTGCGCCGTGCCCGTCTTCCCCGCGACGCGGAGCCCCGGCACGGCGGCGCGGCGGGCGGTGCCGTCCTCGGAGACCACGCGCTCGAACGCGGGCATGAGCTGGCGCGCCGTCCGCTCGCTGAAGGCGCGGCGGACGCTGTCGGTGGGGGCGGTCCAGACGGTCTGGCCGCGCGCGTCGCGCCGCTCGGCCACGACGTGCGGCTGCACGAGGAGCCCGCCGTTGGCGAGCGCGCAGTAGGCCGCGAGGATCTGGAGCGGGGTCGCCTCCACCTCATACCCCGTGCTCATCCACGGGAGCGTGAGCGGGCCCCACTGCTCGGGCCGCTTGAGGAAGCCGCCCACCTCGCCGGGGAGGTCGATGAGCGTCGGCGAGCCGAAGCCCAGCGCGCGCGCCGTCCTATAGAGGGGGTCGGGGCCCATGCGCATGGCCGTCCGCGCCATCGCGACGTTGGACGACACGGCGATGGCGTCGGCGAACGTCACGCGGCCGACGGGGTGGGAGTCGCGCATCGTGCGGCCGTGGAAGACGGCCCAGCCGGGGCCGGTGTCCACGGTGTCGGTCATGCGCAGCGTCCCGCTCTCCAGCGCCGCGACGGCCGTGACGAGCTTGAACGTCGAGCCGGGCTCGATGCGGTCCGTGACGGCGTGGTTGCGCTGGGCCTCCACGCCGCCCATCCCGGGCGCGCCGGGGTCGTAGGTCGGCACGTTCGCCATCGCGAGCACGGCGCCCGTGCGGGGGTCCATCGCGATGGCCGTGCCCCACGCGGCGCCCGCCTCGGCCACGCCGCGGGCCAGCTCCTCCTCCATGATGGTCTGGCGCACCAGGTCCACCGTGAGCACGAGGCTCTCGCCGTTGCGCGGCTCCACGAAGGCGCCGCCGACGATGGCCTCGACGTGGCCCAGCCGGTCGCGGCTGACGGCCTGCCGACCGGGCGTGCCGCGGAGCACGTCGTCATACTGCGCCTCCAGCCCGGCGGCGCCGCTCAGGTCGGCATCGACGTGGCCCAGCAGGTGCGCCGCCGTGCGGCCGTAGGTGTAGCGCCGCCCGAAGCGGCCCGTCACGAGCAGCCCCGGGATGTCGGCGGCGTCGAGCTGCTCCTTCTCGGCCTCGCCGAGATCACGCACGAGGAGTACGTACTGGCGGCTGGCGCGGTCGCGCACGCGGCGGCGGAAGTGGCTCGCGCCGCGCCCGGTGAACTCGCCCAGCATCTCGTACAGCGCGTCGGCCCGGTCGTCGTAGCCGGCGACCGTCGGGTCGAGGGCGACCTCGTAGCGGGCGTTGTTGGCCGCGAGCGCGCGCCCGGCGTGGTCGTAGATCGCCCCGCGCTGGGCGGGCACGTCCACGAAGCTCGACGCCTGCCGCTCGCCCTGCTCCCGGAGTTCCGAGCCCTGCCCCACCTGCACCTGCACCATGCGCGCGACGACGCCCGCCGGCAACAGCAGGAGTGCTGCCGTCACGACGTAGAGCCGGCCGAGGATGGTCGCGCGCGCGGACACGGGGAGGAGGGGGAGAGCCCGGGGTGAGAGGGTGAGGGGCGCGGGCTTACTCGCCCTCGGGTACAGCCCCGAGGCGGATGGGCGGGGCGTAGGCGGCGCCTTCTTCCAGCCCGAGCGCGGAGGCGCGGTCGAGCACGAACGACGGCCCGGTCATGTGGTCGTACGACCCACGCAGCCGCTCGTGCGTGAGGTGGAGACGCATGTTTTCCCGCCGCGCCTGCTGGAGTTCGGCCAGCGTCGTGCGCGTGGCGTAGACGTGGCCCACGTAGAGCGTCGCGAGCGCGGCGGCCACGAGCGTCCACGCCGCGAGGCGCAGGCTGGGTACCGAGTCGAGCACGCCCGGCGCGCGGCGCGCCATCGGCACGTCCGCCCCGCCGTCGAGGTCGGACCACGTCGGCAGGCGGCGCGACGTGGGGACGCGCGGCGTCGGCACGTGGGCGGCGCGGCGGCGCGCCTCACGCGTGGCGGCGGTGTGCGTCGCGGGCTTCGTCGGCTTCGCGACGACCTTCTTCCGCGGCGCCGGGGCCGGCGCTACGGCGGCAGCCTTCTTCCGCGGCGCCGTGGGCGCCAGCTTCGCCGAAGCCCCCTTCACGGTAGCCCCCTTGGCGGGCGCCACCACGGCGGCGGCCTTGCGGCGCGGGACCGGCGGCGCACCGGCCCGGGCGGGGTCGGTGCCCGGGCGGGCACGGCGGGGCTCGACGGCGGCGGGCATGAGAGGGAGGGAGTAGCGAGGGCGGGGGCGGGAGAGACTGTTCCTACGCGAGGGCGGGTGACGAGGGGGGGCGGGCGCGGTGCGGGCTCAGCGGCCCGGGGCGGCCCCCCCGCGCTCCCCGCTGTCGCGGGGCTCGGGGGACTCGGGGCGGTAGCCCGGCACCGTGCCGGGGGTCGGCCCCGCCTTCTCTGCAATGCGCAGGCGCGCGCTCCGCGCCCGCGGGTTCGCGGCGGTCTCGGCGTCGCTCGCGGCGACGGCGTGCCGCGTGAGCAGCGTCCAGGGGGTGCGGACGTGCCCGTAGAAGTCGCGCTCGGCCACGCCCTCGAAGTTGCCGAAGCGCAGGAAGCGCTTGGCCCGGCGGTCTTCGAGGGAGTGGTACGCGATCACGGCGAGGCGACCGCCCGGGCGCAGCACGCGCGCGGCGGCCTCCAGCGCCCGCTCCAGCTGGTCCAGCTCGCCGTTGACGGCGATGCGGAGCGCCTGGAACACGCGGGCGAGGCTCTTCTTCTCCTCCTTGAACGGGACCGCCCCGCGCACCACGTCGGCCAGCTCCCCCGTCGTCGCGATCGGGCGGCGGCGCACGATGCCGCGGGCGATGGCGCGGGCGCGGGGCTCCTCCCCATAAGAGCGGAGCACCTCGGCCAGCCCCCCCTCGCTCAACGCGTTCACGAGGTCGGCCGCCGTCGTCGGCTGGCGGTCGTCCATCCGCATGTCGAGCGGGCCCGACGCGCTGAAGGCGAACCCGCGCACGGCGGCGTCGATCTGGTGGCTCGACACGCCGAGGTCGAGGAGCACGCCGTCCACCGAGCCGATCTCCAGCCGCGCGAGCGCCGCCTCCACGTCAGCGAAGGGCGCACGCACGGCCGTGAAGCGGCCCGCCTCCACGGCGTCGGCCAACCGGGCGCTCGCCGTGGCGATGGCCTCGGCGTCGCGGTCGATCCCGATGACGCGGCCCTCAGGCCCGAGCCGGTCGAGCAGCGCCGCCGCATGGCCGCCGCCGCCCAGCGTTCCGTCCACGTAGATCCCGTCCGGCCGCGTCACCATCCCGTCCACCACCTCGCGCGCCAGCACGGGGGCGTGGTAGCCCGTCGCGTACTGGAGCACGTCGGACGCCCCGGGGCCCCCGGGGCCGACACGCCCCTCGGCGTCGCCCACGGAGGGGGGCGGCGACGAGGGGCGGCGGGGCCGGAGGCTGCGGGGCATCGCGAAGAACATGGTCGGCAGGATGCGCGCGAGGCGCGGGGGCGTGTGGCGGGTGTGGGTCCTGTGGAAAAGGATCAGTTGGGCGAGGGGGCGGCGGGACCGTTCCCGCCCATCACGCGCTCGGCGACGGTCTCGTAATCCTCGGGCTGCTCGTTGAGGTAGCGGTCGAAGGTGGCGGGGTCCCAGACCTCGATGTGGTCGAGCGCGCCGATGATGAGGGCCTTCCCTCCCGAGGCGAGCCCGGCGAATTCGAGGAGGCCCTTCGGCATGCTGATCCGGCCCTGCCCGTCGAGCGTGGACTCGTCGGCCCAGCGGACGATGGTGCGGACGAAGTCGCGGGCCTCGCGCTGGTACGCGTTCAGCTTGCGGAACTCGTCCTCCATCTCCTCCCACCGGTCGAGGGGGTAGAGGAACACGCACTGCTCGAACCCCCGGGTGACCACGAACGTCTCCTTGGCCTCGGGCGCTACGGCCCGACGCATCTTCGCCGGAAGGGCCACACGGCCCTTCTCGTCGATGGAGTACTCCGCTTGTCCCTTGAATCCGGGCATGTTCGTTGGGTGCGCCAGGGGACCGGGGGATTCTCCCCACTTTTCCCCACCCGTCCCCAAAGTAGGGCTAGCCCCTATGAAAACAAGCTTAGAGCCCTAGAAAAGCCCGTTCTGTGGATAAGTGCACACCCCCGCACACCCCCCCGGACCCGTCGGCTACACCTTAGTATTAGATTGTGAACGGACGTTCTACCTGTGCAACGCATAAGTGAACATCCGTTCACCCTCTCCCGTCCCGCCCCCTCTCTCCATGCGCGAGCGTCTGACGGAGCGCCAGAACCAGGTCTACGAGTACGTCCGCGCCCACGTCCGGCGCCACGGGAAGCCCCCCACGATGGTGGAGATCGGGCGTGCCCTCGCCATCAGTTCGACGAACGGTGTGCACAAGCTCGTCACGGCGCTGGAGGCGAAGGGCTACCTCCGGCGAACCCCAAAAGAATCCCGCGGGCTCACCCTCGTCGGCGAGGACGCCTCCCCCACGAGCGAGGGAGAGGTCCCCTACCTCCCCCTCATCGGCCGCGCCACGAGCCGCGACCCCGACCACGTCCGCCCCCGCTTCGGCCGCGCCCTCTACGTCGACCCGCTGCTGCTCGACCGCGCCGACCCCGACGCCTGCCTCGTCGCCCGCGTCGGCGACGACGGGATGAACGGCGACGGCGTCCGCAAAGGCGACTACCTCGTAATAGAAGAGGCCCCCTGGCCCCAGCTCCGCAACGGCGAGTTGGTCGCCGCGCTCCTCGAAGACCTCCTCGTCGCCCGCCGCTTCGACGTAGCCAACGGCCGCCTCCACCTCCGCCCCGCCGACCGCTCCTACGCCGAGTCCGTCCACCCCCCCGACGACCCCGCCTGCCTCATCCTCGGCCGCGTGCGAGCGGTGCTCCGTAAGCTGTAGTTATGAAACCCACTGACTAGCATGAATGAACGAGAGACGCCTCGTTGGTTTCAGCTTGGCGACGAACTCCTCTGGCCTACGCTTGAACTCGCCTATGCGATAATGCAGGAGCGTTCAGGCTTGCCTGTAAATCTGATCGCAACACCTCAACTAGGGGCTGTTCACCTGCTTCAGTGCATCGACACTAGCACTAAGGTGAACCTGGAGGGGCGCCATGCGATCAGTCTAGGTTTGCTTCGCCAGTGCGTCGAGTCCTTGGGCGTTGTGGAACTCGGCCTCCTTCCTGCGAGCTACAGCGAGCCGATCCTAGAGGACTGGCGCAAGGGCCGTCTCAAAGCGGGTGGTATTCGGAAGCGACTGGAAAATGACGTATGGCCCCGATATGGAGCTGGCCTTTGGTCTGAGAGCTGGGGCGACTTCTTCGGAGAGTTGGCGCAGGCAGTACAGCCATACGCCCATTACGGCCCAGAACTACAAGAATGGCAGCTTGCGGTCATGGAAGGGGAAAAGCCGCGCCTGACTGCCGAAGGCAACTACCTAGTCCTGTCTAGGGTTGGGTTAAGGACGTACGATCCCAGCAAGGCAACCCGGATTACGCTCCTGCATTGCCTGATCTGCTGGGTCGTCGGTCGCCTCATCATCGCCAATGGTGGAGATACGCGCCTCAACGCCACTGGCATCTCAGATCTCGGTCGTGAGATTGCGGGCTGTGACCTTCTCGGTGGCGGGCGTCTCAAATGGCACCAAGAGTTCTGGCCGTTCCTGTTCGATGGCCCGCTTCCGAAGCCATGAGCCACCTATCCCAACTTCGTCTCCCCCAACAACCCCGCTTGCCTCATCCTTGGCTGGGTGTGGGCAGTGTTACGTAAGCTGTAGTTATGACGCCTGCTGCGATAAATTATTTCACACCCCTCTTCTTCCGGTTACAGCAAGAGGGTTTTCTGACCAGATCTTGTCTGGCCACAGGGCTTACGGAAATAAGGAATGCCGATATAGGGGATAAAGGTAGGTATTATTCTGGATTCTTCCAGTTGTGTATAGGAATAGAGAGAATTTCTAAATTGGCTATAATTATAGATCACATGTCGACCAATAACCTTACTCCGCCGGGAGAGGGAGCTATTAGGTCACACGGACATCGTATAGGCGATTTATATATAGCTGCAGCCAACATATCCAGACGCCGATCAGATCCGACAGCGCTACAGTTCAATCTTGATCCATTTTGCCAGCAGATCTTGGATTTCTTAGCGCGCTTCGCAGACCGCATCCGATATGCCAATCTAGACTCTCTTGCCAAGGGAACTACTGAGCCCAATCCTCTGGCAGAGTGGATGCAGATATTGATTCAAATTATCCAACAAGATGTTAGCAAATCAAAACGTGATAGTATTCTTAGAGAATCACGTGTTTTGGCAGAACTAATGAAGGATAGTGCGTTCGTTTTAATGCATGACTTGGACGATCAGCCTCTCACGCTTCAGACTTGGTTATCTGCACCACGGTTGCAGGCGGAGGCAGCTCGACATGCAACTTGGCATGTTGTAAGACTAATCTATCCACTAATTGAACTGATAGGCAACTTGGCCCGTTCGGCCATATCTGTAGACCAAGCATCTGGATCTGAATTGGCAAATATACCCTATATGTATGAATTTTACAATTTCCTTTGGCTTGACAAGCAGCATATTTTAAGGAAAAAAAGATGGCCGTAAGCTTGGTGACATAACTCTTGGTTACAGCGGACTGTCTCCGCAGAGTCGTCACTAGAGCCACAACGCTACACCTTCAAGGCCGCAGCTGAATGGTCACCCCATTAGGCCGCCTAAACGTCCCTCCGAGACTCCTGCCCGGCCCCCGAGATGCCGTCACCCCCTACTCAAACCGGATATGCCGACGCCAACGGCCTGCGTGTCTACTACGAGGTCCACGGCGACCTAACGGGGGGCGCGACGCCGCTGCTGGTCCTGCACGGCTCGTTCATGGTGGTGGAGGCGATGGCGCCGCTCGTCGAGCGATTCGCCGCCACCCGGCCGGTGATCGTCATCGACCAGCGGGGCCACGGGCGGACGGGAGACGCCCCGGAACCGATCACCTACGAGCGACTGGCCGACGACGCGGCCGGCGTGCTCGACGCGCTGGACGTGCCGACGGCCGACGTGCTCGGCTATTCGATGGGCGGCACGGCGGCCGTCGGCATGGCCGTCCGCCACCCGGAGCGGGTCGGCAAGCAGGTCATCCTCTCCGCGCCCTGGCGCCGGGAGGGCTGGTACCCCGAGATCCGCGAAGCCATAGGCCAGTGGACGCCGGAGTTGTTCGCCGGGTCGCCGCTCCAGGCCGCGCACGAACGGCTGTCGCCGACGCCGGACGCCTTCCCCACCCTGGTCGAGCGACTGAGGGACATGGAAGAGCGGACGGACGGCTGGTCCGAGGACGAGGTCCGCGCCATCGTCGGCCGGACGATGATCCTCGTCGGCGACGCGGACGGCGTCACGCTGGAGCACGCGGTCGAGCTGTTCAAGCTGCGCGGCGGCGGGGACGCGGAAGCGGCGGCCCGGGGCTTCATCACCGGCGTCCCGCGCGCCCAGTTGGCCATCCTGCCGGCCACGTCGCACGTCGGCATGATGGCGCGGGCGCAGTTGATCGTCGATCTGGTCACGCCCTTCCTGGAAGATGCCGTCCCCCCCACGGCTGAAGGCTTTTTCTGAGGCCGCGGCGGCAGGATCGAAACGCCGGTCTGCCCGGGACTGCCTGACCTGCCGCTTCAACGAGACATCCGCTCGGTCGTCTGAGCAGATCGCAAGCGTGGGCCGCCGCCGGGTTGCCGCTGATCGGCGCCTGTTACGCTGCACGTCCCCCGCCGCCCCACCGGCCACTCCTGCGCAGCGTCCTTCCATCCCCCGACGAACCCGCCCGCCGCGGCCTCATTGGCCTCCGAGTCGTCTTTCGTAAGCTGTAGCTATGCGACCTACTTAGACCCGCTTCTGCCATGACCTGCGCCGAGCTGACCGCCACTTTCGAGGGCCTGGGAATCCCCACGGGGGCACCCGGCTTCTACGAACACCCGAACTTCGTAGCGCAGGCGCAACAGGATCCCACTTTCTTCGAGCGATACGCAGACTTCGTCCTCTGTCAGGACCACAGATCTGCTGATATACAAAACATCGTGGCGCGCCTTGTGGCTGCGATTGGACCCATAGCGGCACAAAGCGGAGCACGTGGCTCCTACATCGATGCGGCCTGTGCCACTTCATGGGTCCTGAACCAGAAAGGTATCTGGAATTTTATAGTAAAGGGAAGTCTCAGGGCGAGCCAGGACCCTGAAGTTGACCGCTTCTGCCACTATGATGTCTCCCCCTCTCTTGCGGGCAGGTCTGATGCAGGACACGCCTGGGTGGTCGCGCCCCCGTTCTTTATCGTCGACCCCGCTCTCCAGGCGCAACGTTATGTGGAAGTGAACTTCTACCCGAGACCCTCTGTCGGCCTTGCGGCGGCCGGGGAACTCAGCGGGAGCAAGCCGCTCTCTGAGTATTGCAGCCGTGAACTCCTGAGCTTCGCCAGGTTTCAGCCAGACTTGACCAGCTTCATAGAGCAAGCGCGCGTGGAAACCGAGGCCACGTGGGAACACGTGCCGCCACGCCAGACGATCAGAAACAGCGTCTTCCTCGACTACATCCCGTCTAAGGTCGCGGGCCCCCCGGACGGTTGGACGCCGGACTCCATAGGCACGCTGGGCAGGTCTGCCCGGGACTTTCTCCTTGTTGTCTCCTGACTTTACGTTTCCCGTGGCCCTGCCCGGCGTATCAGGGCTAAGGAGCGAAGGGTCTTTTTACCTACCGTCCCCGCTCGACCACTCCCCCTGTCGCATTCTTTTGGTTTGGGCCATGCGGGCCGCACGCTTCGAAGGGGAGGGGCACAGCGAGAGGGGGGCCACCGACCAAAATTGTCCCCGCTTCAAGGGGGACAGGCTTCCCGCCCGTGAGCGACGCGGAGCGGCGCGATGGGAGGAAAGCGGGGGTCTTTCCGTGGCAGTGCCGAAGCCCGGGAATGCAGGCGCAGCGTGCGTCGCCCGCGGCTCGGCAACCCCGCCACGGCCACGGAGGGCGACGCAGCGCGTCGCCCCTACAGGAATGCGGCGCATCCCGAACGGGCGTAACGGACCGGGGCGAATGCAGGGCGTATGCCATACGCCCCTACGGAATGAAATCCCGCATTCGCTCTCCTCTCCCTCCTTTCTCTCCATTCCCTCCTCTCCCTTTCCCCAAACCCTACACCGCCAGCGCCGCATTCCTGAAGGGGCGACG
>Ga0193752_1001123_pt1 | contig 23120 bp, 14 predicted proteins | sample H1c1metaG_FD_144924 | JGI IMG/M metagenome (GOLD analysis project Ga0193752, IMG submission 144924) | Soil microbial communities from a riparian zone of the East river system, Colorado, United States - H1c1 | ecosystem: Environmental > Terrestrial > Soil > Riparian zone | place: USA: East River...
AGCTACTTTGCACCCGACCCCATTAAAACAAGAAGATTTATCCGCTATTCAAAAATCTGGATGTCTGTTTTTTTACCTCTCGCGGGTTGCCCGATAAGAGTAAGAGGGAAAGAAAATTTCCTGCCCGGCGAAAACTATGTTGTTATATGTAACCACAATTCTTTTATGGATGTACCGGTCGCAACACCATTTATTCCGGGGGGCAATAAAACCATCGCAAAAGTGGAACTTGCCAAAACTCCGTTATTTGGTTATCTCTACAAGGCAGGTAGCGTGCTGGTAGATCGCAGTAGTGAAACGAGCAGAAAAGAGAGCCTGATGAAAATGAAAAAAGTCCTTGAGATGGGATTGCATATGTGCATTTATCCGGAAGGATCCCGTAACAAAACTGATCAGCCATTGAAGACTTTTCACGATGGCGCGTTCAGGCTCGCCATAAGCACAAAAAAAGCCATTCTTCCGACACTAATATTTAATACCAGAGACACCCTGCCAACAAAGCCATCTTTTTATCTTATGCCGCATTTGCTGCACATGCATTTTCTGCCTGCAATTCCTGTATTGCCGGAAGATACCTGCGAAAGTATCAAGCAAAGAGCTTTCAAAATAATGGAGGATTATTATGTTGCCAAAAGTCCCTTGTTGAAATAGTCAACATATATTGAGAGAGATTTAAGCAGATAAAATAGGTTCATAAAATAAAGAGAATTCGTTTATTTCGCACGTCCATTCAACTTGTTACTACAGAGGATTCGCTTATTTCGTTCTGATTTTGCCCCCCTTGGATGTGGCTTCCCCTCCGGTGCAGGGGGGCAAAATAGGCCCGAAATAAGCGAATCCTTTTCGCAACAGTCTCATTCCAGTAGGTGTAGGTTGTAACATTATTTATAACCACAAATATTTTGACGATGCAAGTCGGAGATACTATAAATGCAGAATTTTCCAGAAAAATGCCTGACTTACGATTTCAACTAAGCATAATTGCTCATGTCCAAATTATGTAATAAAATGCTTCAAATAGTTGCATTAATTATGTCAACACGTTAGGACAACGTGCAACATAAGTGCGCCAACTTCCGCAATAAAACAGTTATCAATTACTGATAAATGTTGCACCAAACACCTACGGGAATGAGAATTTTACGAAGAGGAGGTCTTCATTTCGGGCCTATTTTGCCCCCCTGCATCGACGGGGAACATACATCCAAGGGGGGCAAAATCAGAACGAAATGGAGACCTCCTCTGTAGTAATGTTCGAATGAACGCATTCGACTGCCGCATGAAAATCTGTCATCTCAGGAAAATCTGCCATCTCATGAAAAATCTGCCATTTACTAAAAGCTCCACATCAAAAAATCATTTAGAACGAAGAAAACTGCCTGCTTCTGTTAATCTTTAAATCACGCAGCAAGCCCGACTTTGGATTGATGCTGATATTGAAGGAACGATATATACCGACAGGGGTAACGTTGATGGATAACTGCCAGCAATGCATCTCACGTGAAAGGAACATGGTAAGCGCACTGATCTGTGAAGATTTGAAATCATAGTATCCATTCATACCCATCTTCCATTTGGGACTCAGGTTAAAATCACCATTAAAGTTAAAGTTGGAACTGATGATCGTTTCAAATCCCGAATAATCAGCTTTGAAATTTCTCGCAAAACTTAATGAGTACGACAATGTCACCGACCATGGAATATTAAAATCGGCAAATTCCGCCGGATTCTGCCGGATATATTCCAGCTGCGAATTTTGTTCGTCAAGCGTCATCGGCGGAAGGTTATTATTGTCTTTCAATAATTCTTCCTGGGCCTCTTTATTTTTTTCCTCATCTTTTGGTTTGCTTTGAAAACTGGTCGAGATCGCAATATTTCCGTTGGTTATTTTTCCAAGTGAAAACTTATCGCCTTTCCAGGCATATTCATTTATCCGGTAACCCGCAGCATTCGTCTTATAGGGATCAAGGTTCGCACCAGCGGTAATATTGATCTTTTCGAACAATGTACTCCGGACATACAAACTGATGTTTGAAAGCTTAAATGAATCCGCAAGAAAATTATACCCGCCATTAAATCCGAAACCATCTAATATCAGGATCTTTTTTATGCCACCATCCGTTGTATCTTTTTTTGATCTCACCTTGATCTCGACATTGTTATCTAACCCAAAACCAATTCCGCCAAACTCACCCTCGGAAAAAGGACCGAAAATTGTTCCATCATAATAGGAAAACCGGTATGTATTTGAATCTTTATCAATTCGTGTTGTATAAAAATCCTTGCGAGCCATGTCCGGTTTGTATGACATCGAAAAAGTCGGCCGGATTACGTGCCTGATTGCACGGAGTGAGCTTTTTGGACCAAAATTATCGAACATCCCGAATATTGCTGAGCTCAGGCCAAGACTAAAAGAGATATCACGGGAACTAAAAAAAGCTTTTTCATAAGAGGTATCTACTTTCTCAAGAACATTATTCCATTTTCTTGTGAACTTCCTGCTGTACCACTTCTCCTGATAACTTATGCCCGGAGCAATCTGTAGCGGGCCCAGTTGTGGCAGGGCCAGTTGTATCGGGATGTTATGCTGCGCTCCCCATTGCATGGTATCCAGAATGCCCGCAAAACTAAAGGATGAATCAAAAAAAGTAATCTGGTTGGCAACGTTTGTATTGAGACCAATACCAAGTTTTTCATACCATTTCGGCAACCCGACAGATTCAACTTTCTGCAGCGGGTAAAAAGTATTTACGGTAAAAGCAACCGTCGGAAGATTGATATTATAGCGCCCATCGATATTATTCTGAGAGTGATTGGCCGATGCTGTTAAATTATACAGGCTTCCCCAGGTTTTGGAATAAGTAATAGACGAGCTCATCTGGTTTGAATAATTCCGGGTCGGATTATTTGCCACGTACTGATTGAATTTACTTGATCCGGCATTTACACTTGCCGAGAAATTTGTTCCCGGCCGAGCCCTGCTGTCAACCACATGGCTCCAGGTTACATTATAGGTTCTGGTAGTAGTAAATTCATCCTTCCCGTCTGAACTCAGAATACGGCTGCTCTGAGCGGCCAGGTTCAGCGAGCCGTTGAAACGATACCGCGTGCGGTAACTTGGGGTAAGAAATGCCGCCCATCCGCCATAGGAATATAGATTTGTTCTCAGGGTGACATCCAGGTTATCATTAATTACTTTGTAATAACCCAGTCCCTCCAGGCCAATGCCAAACTGTTCATTCGTGGTAAACTCCGGCGGTAGCAGGCCGGAATGCCGTCCCTGTGACAACGGAAAATAACCGAACGGAATGTAAATCGGTACAGGTACTCCTTCGAACTCAGGATGGATCGGACCCGTTATTGCCAGTTTTTTATTGACCACCTTCATCTTCTTTGTGCGGAAATCGAAATGCGGCACATCATAATTACAGGTGGTAATGATGCCCCGGTAAGCAAACAACTCCGTTTCAGAGATCTTTTTGATCTTTTCACCCTGAACATACATCTCTCCTTCCTGTGTAAAAGTGTTTTGTGTAATGCCCCGTTGCGTCTCAAAATTATACTTGATGACGTCCGCGTCCATAGTACTCTCGCTCTGCTTCATGCGTGGTTTACCGACAATCTGGCCAAGCGAATCTCGTCTGAATGTTGCCGTTACCAACTTTGAATCCTGGTCCAACTCAATACTGTCGGCCGTGAGATTCATGTCCTTGTAAATAATATTACCCTTACTGTACAGAATAATTTTGTTGGAAGGCACATCCAGTACCATCGAATCTGAGGCTGAATATTCTACTGGCGCGTCGAGTGAATCCTTTGAAAGCTTGAGACTGAAAGTATCCGTTGTATTTGCCAGGCTATCACTGCGGCCGGCACTATCAACGCGAGGGACGGTATCTTTTCGATCAGGTAAAGTATCTCTTCTTCCGGGTAAGGTATCTTTTCGGCCGGGAACAGTATCAGCGCTGGCTCGTATAGCTTTTACCGTATCCTGCAAAATGGTTAATGGATTGCAAATTCTTTCTTCCGGAGTATAATGCGCGGCAGCATCATGCGTTATATAAAGCAAACAGGCCAGGAAAACCAGTAGAAAATTATATTTTAAACTATTTTTGCCTAGTTTTCTCATATTACAGATAGTGGAGCGAAAATAACTATTAATGAATTAAGAAATTGTGAAGATTAGCGCTCATTATCAGTTTTTTAATAAACGCGCAATGTAAAGAAATTATTAGGTTTTAGTTTAACAAATTGACTTATAACTTTCAGGTTGATATGATCAGAATAACGTCCTTCCTAACCCGTTTCACCGTTTCTCTAATAATACTTTTAACTGTATCAGATGTTCTTGTTGCACAGAAACAAACTATAAAAACGATAGTTGTGGATGCGGGACATGGTGGTACTGCTGTTGGAGCCAAAGGACTTTTTTCAAATGAAGCAGATATTGCACTTGCTATTTCTTTGAAATTAGGAAAGCGGATTGAAGATGAGCTGGAGAATATTAAGGTCGTATACACACGCACTACAAAGGCCCTGCCCGGTGGCGGCACTTCTGCAAGAGCCGCAAACAGGTACAGAGCAGAAATGGCAAATGATGCCCGCGGCGATCTCTTCATCAGCATACATTGTAATTCCACGCGTCAGAAGGCCGGAGGCTGGTATGCAAAACGCACCATAGGTCATAGAAATAAAACGGTATACGTCGGGAAAGGCTCTAAACGAAGAAAGAAAGTTGTTAAGGTTCCGATCACAGAATCCTACTATGTTAAAAATACCCGTCACGGTACCGAAACATATATCTGGGCCGCCGATCGTAGTGGTGTGAAAAGTGAATACATACATACGGAAGACGATGGAGAATTTGCAGCAGACAGTGCATCGAATGGTCAGTCTGCCGGAATGCCCGACATGAACACCCCTGAAGCTCGCATCCGCGCTCAGTTATATGAAAAAAAATATTTCACCAAAAGCCTGTTACTCGGTACTTATATTGAAGAAGAATTCGCAAAAGGTGGCAGGCTAAGCGCTGGCGTTAAACAAAGAAATGAGGAACAGATCTGGGTACTGCAGGCTACAGGCATGCCAAGCGTTTTGGTAGAGACCGGTTTCATCAGTAATAAGGAAGAGGAAGAATATCTTAACAGTGAAACGGGCCAGGATGAAATTGTCGAAAGTATCCTAAGTGCATTAAAAAAATACCGCAACGGCGCCTCCAGCCACACTGCTGCAACAAATTAATCTCCTCCCCGTCTTTTTTATCTGATCAGAAACAGGCGTGATTTTGTATTTTGCAAATTCATGTTCCCTGATTCACCCGGATTCGCAGACTGATCCCCGGGCTTTCATAGTTCATATTTTTGATGAATCACCATTGATGAGTTCTAATCAGATTACTGATATGATTAAAAAAATTCTTCCGTTACTGGCCTTTATAGTATGTCTTGCTTCCCTGTATTCTTTTACAAATAAATGGGTTCAGAAGCCGGTATTAAAAACGATTGTTATTGATGCCGGTCATGGAGGATACGATATCGGCGCAAAAGGCTTATTCTCCACTGAGGCAGACGTTTCACTAGCCATTGCCATGAGGCTGGGGAAAAAACTGGAAGCAGAATTTCCTGAATGCAAAATTGTGTATACCCGGACAAGTAAAGCTTTGCCCGGAAATCTAAATGATCTGAATGAGGCTAATCACCTTCGTGCTGAGATGGCGAATGAAGCCAAGGGCGACCTTTTCATTAGCATACATTGTAATTCTGCCGGTCTCAGAGCAGGTGGCTGGAATGCCAGAAGAGTTGTGAGTTACAGATCCAAAAAAGTAACAGTAGGGAAAGGAAAGAAACGCCGGACTAAAACTGTAAAAACACCGGTCTACGAAAACTATTATGTGAAAAATATGGTTTCGGGCACTGAAACTTTTATTTGGGCAGCAGACAGAAGCGGCATTAAAAGCGGCTATATTAACATGGAAGAATCTGGCAATGCGGGGGATAGTGCAGCGGAAGCCGCATCCGACAGCACTATTATAATGCCGGATATGAATTCGCCGGAGTCGCGCATCCGCTCCCAGTTATACGAAAAAAAATACTTTACCAAAAGCTTGATGCTTGCCGGATTTGTGGAAGAAGAACTGGTAGCAAGTGGCAGAACCAGCCGCGGCGTTAAACAACGTAATGACAAAGGCATCTGGGTTTTGCAGGCGACCGGTATGCCAAGTATTCTTGTTGAAACAGGTTTTATTACGAATGAAGAAGAAGAAAAACTGATCAACAGCGAACAGGGGCAGGAAGATGTGGCACAAAGTATTGTCAACGCGCTAAAACGCTACCGCGAAGCCCTTACAAAACTCTAAGTATTGATCTACAGATACTTCATTCGAACTTTTATTGGAGATATGCGTTTTTATGCAGAATTTTAGCCGTTGATCCGGGGTTCCGGCCCACCGGTTTATAATAAATAAAGTCGAATGAAAATATCTAATGAAACGAAAGTTGGAGCACTTACAGCATTTGCGATCGCGGTACTTATTCTTGGCTTTAATTTTTTGAAAGGAAAGAACATCACTGAAAGAAACGACCAGTTATATGCCGTTTTCAAGTCCGTTAAAGGTGTTGGCCCTGCAAATCCTGTGCTGATCAATGGACTTCAGGTGGGAAAAGTTGCCTCGCTGAAAGAAAAAGATAAAAACCTGAGCGGGATAATTGTTACAATCAGCCTGTCTAAAGACGTAAATATTCCGGACAATTCCGTGGCTGCTATAAACAGCGACCTGTTGGGAACAACCTCACTGGAGATTATATTAGGTAATAGTCCCAATTTTATCAAATCCGGCGGCACTCTCCAAACCGTTACCAATGCCGGTTTATTGGGTGAGGTTAGAACAGCCCTTAGCCCCGCAGTCGATAACCTTAATAAAACCCTGGCCTCACTGGATATATTTATTCAGAAGTTGAACACTATCGTTGATCCCAATACAAAAAACAATATTCAGGGCATCATTGCCAATCTGACCCGCACTTCAAAGTCACTGGAGAATCTCCTGAATAATCAGTCCGGTGCCCTGGCAAAAACTCTTGGCAACCTGGAAAGTTTCAGTGGCAATCTCCAGAAAAATAATGGCAAGATCGACTCTACACTGAGCAATCTTGAACGCACCACCAATAATCTTTCGAAAGCCCGGATCGATGAAGCGGTCAACGACATGAAAAACACTTTAAAGAAACTTGATAATACCATATCAAAGATCGACAGCAAGGAAGGTACACTTGGGATGCTGTTAAATGATCGCAAATTGTATGATGAGCTACATCAGACCAGTCGCAGTTTAACTATCTTACTTGACGATTTCCGCACACATCCGAAACGTTATGTTAACATTTCTGTGTTCGGAAAAAAGGACAAAAAAGGTCCTTTAACATCCGCTTTGTATGATTCTACATCGGGGCAGCGTAAGCAGTAAAAATGAAACAGTTTTTCTCTCTTTTTATTACGATCATTTTGACCGCGTTGTATGCACACTCGCAGGTAAAGCCAGGCCCGCCTGCTGTTCCGGAAACAAAGCCTGTCGACATTATCAGAGGCGATAAACTACGTACTGAAAAAATCGACTCCGTACGTGAGATTCAAATTGGTGTCGGCAATTTTAAAGCAAGACAAGGCACCACGCTTTTTGAATGCGATAGTTTTTATTACGACAAAAGCACCAAAATTTTCGAAGCTTTCGGAAATGTACATATCAATGACAATGACAGTATAAACATCTATTCAAAATACCTGCTTTATCACGTTGATACCAGGATCGCCAATCTGAAAAATAACGTTCGCCTTACAGATGGCAAAAGTACACTGACAACACAACAGCTCGATTATGACCTCAATCAAAAAATAGGTAACTATTATAACGGGGGCAAAGTGCTCAATGAAAAATCTGTTCTTACATCAACGGAAGCAACCTACTTCGCAAACAGTAAGGATGTCTATTTCAAAAAGAAAGTTGTACTGATCGATCCGCAATATGAACTCCGGTCAGATTCTTTATTATATAACAGTCAGACTCAACTGACAACCTTCATTACAAAAACTTATATTAAGGACTCTGCCCGTAACATTGTAACCAGCAGTGGTTTTTATGATCTGAAGAATAAGAAAGCATCTTTTGGTAAACGCCCTACCATCAATGACGGGTCGTCGCAGGTTATTGCTGATACTATTGATACCAACGACAGCACCGGAATAAGTATTTTAACCGGCAATGTATTTTATAAGGATACTGCCCAGGGATATGCCATGCGTGGTAATTTCATGCATGTCAATAAAAAGGACGGCTCCCTGCTGGCAACGAGGAATGCCGTACTAATCATTAAGCAGGATAAAGATTCTTTGTTTGTTACCGGCGACACATTGATTTCGGGCAAACTCAGTTTATTGAAGTTGCAGGTTGATTCGATTAATAAGAAGAATTCATCAGGCCGTGACTCTGTTTCACTAAAAAATGATTCTATAAAAAGTGATTCAACTAAAATTGCTGCTTTGAAAAATGCCTCAACGATAAACGATTCAACTAAAATTGTTGCTCTGAAAAACGATTCGACAAAAAGTGATCCAACGAAAATTGTTGCTCTGAAGAATGACTCAACGAAAAGTGATTCAACAATTAACGGCCTTGCTGATCGTAAAAATATTGCTTTGAATAAAGCTGTGACAGACAATAAAACTGACTCCATAAAGAGTGTTGCAATTATCCCCAATACAGACAAAGAGATAGCTGATAAAAAAAACGCAGCTAAAAGGAATAACGATAAGCTAAATACCAATAAAAGCAACCCTAGTAAAAGCAACAATAATAAAAACATCGCCGCTAAAAACAAAGCCGCTGAAAACAATAAAGATTCATTACGAAAGCAGCGGCCTGTTTCGAATAAAGACACAGGAGCTGTTATCAAGGGAGTTGTAGTTGTTGATACCAAATCTAAAAATGATAGCGCCGACCGGTATTTTCAGGCATATCACCATGTAAGGATATTTTCCGATTCTTTACAGGCCGTGTCGGATAGTTTATTTTATTCAGGTAAGGATTCCATCTTCAAGCTGTTCAGGGACCCGGTGATGTGGGCCAATAACAGCCAGGTAAGCGGTGATACCATTTATATCTATACAAAAAATAAAAAAGCCGATCGCGTATATGTTTTTGAAAACGGAATTGCAGTAAATAAAGCTGGGACGGACATGTATAACCAGCTAAAGGGAAACCGGATAAATGGTTATTTTAATGATGGTGTGATAGACTATATGCGTGCAAAAGGAAATGCAGAAAGTATCTACTACGCAACAGACAAAGATGGATATTATGTAGGGATCAACCGTGTTGCAGGTGATATCATAGATATGCGTTTTAAGGACAAGGAATTAAACCGTGTAATTGTTATGAATGAGGTTAAAGGAACTATGTATCCGGTAAAACAAATGCCGGATAGTGAAAAACATCTCCGCAACTTTAAATGGCAGGAAGAGCGCCGTCCTAAAACCAAACACGAATTGTTTGAACCACCCAAGCCTATGCCTGCTCCCACCCGTTCTACAGTTACCCGTACTGATTTCTAACAACTTTAACAAGCTGTTGATGTCAATGCGTTAAACCTTTTCGTTTATTTGATTCAAACCATAAACAATTTCCTTCCACTTCCTAACACTTAATAATATGAAACGTCTGCCCGTAGCATTTTTAATGATTACTGTTATGCTTTCATGTATTGGTTCGATGGCACAGGAACAGGAACCGGATCCTGCGTACTATAAGATAAATACCGGAAGCCGCGACTACCGCATGGCTCTTGGTATACGCCTGAGCAATACCATTCCCACCTTAAATAATTCAGTGACCGGAAAGTATTTTATCACCGACCGGAGTGCGGTCGAAGGCATAATTTCTTTTGGAAACAGGTTTGGTATTGGTGCGTTGCTTGAAGTATATCAGCCCTTCAGTGCACCTGGCCTGAGTTGGTTTTATGGAGCTGGCGCTTATGCAGGTTTCGAAAGTAACTCCGACAAAAACGGAGAAGGTGGCGGAAAAACATTTGTTGGACCGACAGGTATACTTGGACTCGATTACAAATTTGCTAATGCCCCTATCAATTTATCGCTCGACTGGAAGCCCGAATTAGATATTGTACCTGCCATTAATTTTGTTCCGGATGCATTTGCGCTGTCTGTCAGGTTCGCCTTCGGGAAGTAAGTATCATACTTTGTCAAATCTATTGCTGGCTGATTGCCAGCTTTTTTTTGCCGTTACGTGCAGGTTTTTAAATAAAAATTTGCCGATATATGTAAGTTATTTCGGCAAACTGCAATGTTTACAATAAAATAATGCGGTTTCTTGCGGGATTTTCATTTATTTTGTTAAAGTAACCATAACGAATGCTAAAAAAAGAAAGACAGGCATTTATACTTCGCCAGATTGATTTACATAACAGGGTGTTGTCGTCTGGCCTGAGCCAGGAAATAAATGTATCTGAAGATACCATCCGGAGAGATTTGCAGGAACTGGCAGAGGATGGTAAACTTATCAAGGTTCATGGTGGTGCCCTTTCTCATTCTTTTAATCAATTCGATTATCCTTCGACAAACTTCTATGCTCATTCCCTAAAAAAAACGATCGCACAAAAAGCTATAACGCTTATTCAGGATGGTATGTTCGTGCTTACTACGGGGGGAACAACTTTGATTGAAATGGCCAGGTGCCTGCCGCAGCAGTTGAGGGCAACCTTCATTACGGGCAGTATTCCGATTATTCAGGAATATATGAATCATCCAAATATTGATATCATAGTTATCGGTGATAAGGTTTCCAAGAATGCGAAGATAACAACCGGGGGTGAGGCACTGGCAAAGATCAGGCAGATTAGGGCAGACCTGTGTTTTTTGGGAATTAATGCGATCAATGTAGAGGACGGCATAACTGATAATGACTGGGATGTTGTTCAATTAAAAAAAGCGATGATTGAATCTTCCCAAAAAGTTGTCTGTGTAACTATTGCAGAAAAACTCAATTCGTTACAACCAATTCATGTTTCGACACTTAATCAAATCCATACTCTTATCACTGAACTTTCACCAGATGATCCTTTGCTGGAACCATATGTAAAAGCGGGTGTAAAGGTTATCTGATATCAATTTGTAAACCGATAAGCTCAACAGTATTATAATTAAATAATTACCAAAACTAAATGCAATGAGAAAACCTTTGCAAGTTCTGAGTAAATACAAGCCATTTGTGTTGCTCATGCTCCTTATTTGTTTGTATTTGTCCGTGTCTGCCCAGATAATAACGGGAGAGGTCATCGATAAATCAACACAGTCGCCAATCGGAAACGCCAGTATTGTTCCCGGCAATAAATCTACAGGCGCGGTTTCAGGAGCTGATGGAAAATTCAGTATTGACCTTAAAGGAGAAAAATCATTTACTGTTTCATCGGTTAACTTCAAGCCCGTAACTGTAACGGTATCTGGCAACCTTACTTATCAGGTACCTCTGGAACCCAGGGACAATAACATGGAAGAAGTTGTTGTTGTGGGATATGGTACACAGAAAAAGGCCAATCTTACCGGTGCCGTAACAACGGTTGATGTTGACAAAACGCTTGGCTCGCGTGCAATTTCCGATGTTGCCAGAGGGTTACAGGGTGCCGTACCAGGATTAACGATAACAACTGCGACCGGGGACATTGGTACAGATCCGAAGATCAGGTTACGGGGATTGGTAGGATCATTAAATACAGGTGCCGATGGTGCAAAGCCATTGATATTGGTAGACAACGTTGAAATACCAAGTTTACAACTTATAAATCCCGAAGACATTCAATCAATGTCTGTGTTAAAAGATGCGGCATCCGCATCAATTTATGGTACAAGGGGTGCATTTGGTGTTATTCTCATCACTACCAAATCGGGTAAAAAAGGGGCGCCAAGCAGAATCAGTTATTCAAATAACTTCTCCTGGTCTCAGCCCACAACAATGCCGAAGCTTTCTTCAGGTGCGGATAATTCTGAGGCATCTCTTGCGGCACTACGCCGCTTCAGTCCAAACACCACTGCCGTCAGTGTTATAGGTTATTCCGTAGATTCGGCTACTATCGTGAAGATGCGTCAATGGGATGCAACTTATGGCGGCCAGGATCTTGGAAATGAAATGGTGAAAGGACGTGACTGGGATATAATAGGAGGAAAATTGTTTTTCTATCGTTCGTGGCAGCCTGATAAAATGTATATGAAAGACTGGACATTGATGCAAAAACACGATATCAATGTTACCGGTGGAAGTGAAAAAACAAGTTATAATCTTGGTCTCGGATATTTGGGACAGGACGGCGTTTTAAAAGTCAACCCCGATAAATATCAAAGATATAATATGACACTTGGGATTAACTCCAGTGTGAATGATTGGATCGATGTTCGTGGTAAAGTAATTTTTTCAAGAACAAAAAATGAAACACCTTTTATATTTAGTGCAACGCAATATGGTCCATGGTACTACTTATATCGCTGGCCGGCAAATTATCCATATGGCACCTATGAAGGAAAGCCTTTCAGGGGAACTATATCAGAAGTTGAGCAGGCAAAACTGGATAAGGAAACGGAAGGCCTTACAAGGGTTTCAGCCGGGGCAACTTTTAAAATCTTACAGGGGCTTACCATTGATGCTGATTACACATACACGTCCATTAATGAACATTTACACCAGACCGGCGGGGGAACGATGGCTTACGATTTCTGGTCTTTTAATGGAGTAGCATTGAATTATACCAATTTTCAGAATGTAAGTTTCAATAAGGTTCGATATTACTCGTATTGGAATGAAAGAAATACAGCCCGTGCGTTTGCTACTTACAATAAGAAATTTAATAATCACAACTTTAAAGTTATTGCAGGAAGTGATCTTGAAATCAGTAAAGCAACTTCTCAATCGTCAGAAAGACGCAACCTGCTTGACCCAAATTTTGGACAGATCGGACTTGCTACCGGCGATCAATTTGTGACCGGAACTGCGGATCAGTGGTCTACACTTGGATTCTTCGGAAGAATCAACTACGATTATAAAGGCAAATTCCTTTTTGAAGCAAATGGCAGGTTCGATGGTTCGTCGCAATTTCCACAAAATGATTTTTGGGGTTTCTTTCCCTCTGTTTCTGCCGGTTATGTCTTAACGGAGGAATCGTTTTTAAAAGACCTTGACCCTTATTTATCCTTTTTAAAAATAAGAGGTTCGTACGGATCCGTCGGTAACCAGGCCGTTGGTGCAAACAAGTTTTTGGCAACTATGAATCCTTCCGTTTCCAATTGGATATTGCCAACCGGTAATGCGGCTTCCATTACATCGCCTAACGCAGTATCTCAATCGTTAACATGGGAAACGATTGAGACCCTTGATTTTGGCGCGGACGCACGCTTTTTGAATAATAAATTAGGAATTAGTTTTGACTGGTTTAAAAGAACCACCAGTGATATGATTGGAGGTGGCGTAACCCTGCCGAGTTCATGGGGTGGCGGATCACCTCAACAAAACTATGGAGAACTAACTGGTAAAGGTTGGGAACTCGCCATTGACTTTAATCATACATTTCCAAATAAATTATACATAAGTGTTGGTGCGGTACTTTCAGATGCCAGAGAAAGAATTACAAAGTTTGCCAATACAACCAAAGCTCTTCCCGGAGCCATCGCAGCAATCAATACGACGTATTATGAGGGAATGACTTTGGGAGAAATCTGGGGATATGAAACAGACAGATTATTCACTGAAGCCGATTTCAACGGCAGGGATGGTGCAGGACGATATATTTATCAAAAAGGAGTTCCAACACAAACAAGACTTGAATCAGGATCTTTTATGTACGGTCCCGGTGATATTAAATACAAGGATCTTAATGGCGATGGTGAGGTTTATTTTGGAACTAACACGATTGATGATCCGGGTGATAAGAAAGTAATCGGTAATTCCACCCCGAGATATCAATATGGGTTTAGAATTGACGCAAACTGGATGGGCTTTGATTTTGCCATCTATATGCAGGGAGTTGGAAAACGGGAACTATGGGCAAGTGGGCCAATCGTGTTCCCGGGTTTCAGGGGATCTGAGGCATGGTATGCTCACCAGATGGATTACTGGAAACCTGATAACGCTGATGCTTTTTATCCAAGACCTACCGATTATGGCGCAACAGTTGACCGTTGGAATTTTCAACCCCAAACGCGTTATTTACTCAATATGGCATACCTGAGAATGAAAAATATAACCCTGGGCTATACCCTCCCAACTGCAATTGCGGGCAGATTAAAAATGAACAAGGCAAGAATTTATGTGAATGGAGAAAACCTTTTAACCTTCGACAAATTAGGTGATGTACCTATTGATCCGGAAATAGACTTTAATCAAACGCAGCTTAATAACGACCGCGCAGGATTCGGAAGGGTTTACCCATATAGAAAAACAATTTCTGCAGGTATTCAGATTACGTTTTAACATTAAAAAGACAAATATGAAACTCAAAATATTTTTAATACTTATTTGCACAGCTACGTTTTTCGGTTGCAAAAAAACGGATGAGTTTTTAACGAAACTGCCGCTCGACCAGTTAACTGATGAAACTTACTGGACCAGCGAAGGCAATGTAAGAACCTTCGCCTGGAGTTTCTATCCCCAATACTTTCCGGGGTATGCAGCAGGGTTTGATCTAACATGGGGAGGCTATTTTTCCGGAGAATCACTTAACGACGATTTTGCTCCGACAACACCAACACCATTTACGAAGAATGTTACTCCCTCAGCGCCGGTTGCTTATTCTGTTACGGGTTGGAATTTTGTAAATATTAAACGGACGAATTTATTCATTGGACGTATTCAGACTGTTCCGATGGGTGATGAGGCTATAAAAAACTGGGTTGGCGTTGCCAGGTTTTTCCGGGGTCTTGAGTATGCTACTAAAGTAAAGTCACTAGGTGATTATCCCTGGTATGGAAGTGTTATCGTTTCTACAAGCGATACCGCTATACTGTATAAACCGCGTGATCCACGCACACTTGTAATGGATAGCGTGCTGCTTGATTTCAAATATGCTGCTGAAAATGTCCGTGAAGCTGATGCCACCTCAGGTCCTAAAGGATTAATTGTAAACAAGGCCGTAGTACTTGCATTTATGTCGCGTGTTTTTCTTTTTGAAGGCACCTGGCAGAAATATCAGAATAACAATCAGGCAAAAGCAACCGAATATCTTGAAGCAGCAAAATGGGCAGCAAATGAACTGATCAACAAAAATGCCTATAGTGTTGCACCAGATTACAGGAAGATATTTAATTCGCTCGATTTGAGTACCAATCCGGAAATCATTATGTACCGGAAGTACCAAAGCGGCCTCCTTACACATAGTCTTAATAGTTATGTAAATAAGGAATCGCAGACCGGCGCATCAAAAGATGCGATAGAATCATATTCAGCAAAGGACGGTTTACCAATCGGCATTTCACCATTGTACAAAGGAGATAAAACGATCACAAATGTTATGACCGATCGTGATCCAAGGATCAAAGCAACTTTTGTGCAGGCATTAAGATTAAATGGAGTTGTCTCAAATTTTTCAACCAGTGGTTATGCAATCCTTAAATTTTTCAATGAAGACATCAAAGATCTTCCAAATGGCAACAGCAGCTTAAATGATACGCATGCACCGGTAATCAGGTTGGGTGAAGTGCTGCTAAACTATGCTGAAGCAGCTGCAGAACTGGGTTCTTTAACACAGGCTGATCTTGATAAATCGATCAATAAACTTAGAAGAAGGACAGGCATAGCACTTCCGGATCTCCAGGTAATCGGTAATATGCCTGCAGTAAATAATGTTACTTACGATGATCCTGCAAGAGACCCATCTGTTTCGTCACTACTTTGGGAAATAAGAAGAGAACGCAGAGTCGAGTTAATGATGGAAGGATTTAGAAATGACGATCTCAGAAGATGGAAAAAGTTTGAATACACCGACACCAAGACCAACCCTGATATTAATAAAGGAGCCTGGGTTAAAAAATCAGACTACCCTGCAACACTTGTTGTAACGCTTGAAAATAACGCTGCAGAAGGTTATATTGTTCCGGCTCCAAAGCCTGAAACTGCAAGAGTATTTGACAATCCAAGGGTGTACCTGAATCCGGTGCCGCTTGATCAGATCAAATTATACAAAGACCGGAATGTTAATCTGACTCAGAATCCCGGATGGTAATCAGAATCGGGAAAGGTAATTGATTACACTTAGTGCAATATTAAAAAAGCCGGCTTTATACGCCGGCTTTTTTATTTGGCATGGTTTTGAAGACAAGACATAAAAAATTCCTACGATGAACTCAAAACTACTTGCTAAAACAGCAGTCTTTATTCTCTCCGTATTATCGCTTACCTCTTGTGTTGCAAAAAGAAAACTGACCAGCGCCAACGCCATGATTCAAAGTTTACAGGGCGACAGCACGAGGATGGCGGATCAGATAACATCGCTCAGACAAAATATTGCAAAACTTCAGTCAGAAGGAAAATCGTTACAACAACAATTGGATGAAACTAAAAGCCAACTGGCGGCAACTTCCAATAAATTGCAAAGTACGTCCAGTCAGTTGGAAAGCACTTCTAAAGATGCCGCGGGCAGAATAGCCGATCAGCAAAAAAGACTGGAAACATTGCAGGCGCTGATTGATCAGCAGAAGAAAACAACTGATGATCTGCGTAAGAAAATGTCTGATGCATTGGTGAAATTTAATTCCAATGAATTATCCGTCTCGGTTAAGAACGGTAAAGTTTATGTCAGTCTTCAGGAAAATTTATTATTCCCTTCCGGCAGCGCAAACATTAATGTAAAAGGCAAGGAAGCTCTTGGCAAACTTGCGGAAGTGTTAAACCTCAATCCCGATATCAATGTAAATATTGAAGGACATACAGATTCCATTCCTATCCGCGGTCGTTTTGAAGATAACTGGGCGCTAAGTGTTGCAAGGGCAACATCGATTGTTCGTATTCTTACCAAAGATTATAAAATAGAACCGCTGAGGATTGTTGCTTCAGGACATAGTCAGTATGATCCCGTAGAAAGCAACAGCACTGCCGACGGCAGGGGCCGCAACCGGAGAACAGAGATTATTCTTACACCGAAACTGGATGAGTTGTATAAGTTGATTGAAGGGGGAATGTAAAGCTCCCCTCCTGCGAAGGAGGGGAAGTGCCGAAGGCGCGGGGTGGTTGTTTTTTGGTCTTCGCAAGAAATCAGAATGCGGTTACCAAAGAACAACCACCCGCTCGCTCCGCTCGCCGCCCTCCTTCGCAGGAGGGCAACTATGTTGCCCCAAAAAACAAATAGCATAAAAATATCGCCGTAATAATACCTGCCAGATCCGCAAGTAACATCGACCCGATCGCATAACGGGTATTCTTAACCGAAACGGATCCAAAGTAAACAGCTATAACATAGAACGTGGTATCTGATGCCCCCTGAAATATTCCGGACAGCCTGCTGGCGAATGAGTCAGGACCATAGGTTGTCATTGTACTTACCATCATCCCTCTTGCTGCACCACCACTTAATGGCCTTATGAGAGCCGTGGGTAAACCATCCACAAACCGCGTGTCAGCACCAAGCATGTAGAAAAAGTTCTTAACAGCGCCAATCACTACGTCAAAAGTTCCGCTTGTTCTCAACATACTTACTGCCACCATAATTCCCACCAGATAAGGGATGATCTTTATACTCGTTTCAAAACCGTTTTTCGCTCCGTCAATAAAAGCGTCGAACACATCGATCTTCTTATAAAGTGCACCCAATATAATTAATAAAAACACCAGCAAAATCAATCCATTGCTCAGCATACTTGAAAATGACTGAAGGTCGGGTGCAGATAACCTCACCACATATAAAACAACTAATGCGATAACCGCCGAAATTCCCAGTACCCACAAAATGATTGCTGGTTGCAAAACGTTTATCTTTTGTTTGTATGAAACGATTAACATAGCCGTAATGGTACCAACAAACGTAACGATCATACAGGGAATAAATACATCAGTTGGGTCCGATGCATTCTGCGCTGAACGAACAGCAATCACACTTACCGGGATCAGATTCAGTCCGGCCGCATGCAGACACAAGAACATGACCTGTGCATTGGTAGCTGTTTCCTTATTCGGATTTAGTTCCTGAAGACTTTGCATTGCCTTTAAACCAAATGGGGTCGCCGCATTGTCGAGTCCCAGCAGGTTCGCTGAAAAATTCATGATCATATGACCCATGGATGGATGGCCTTTCGGCACCTCCGGAAATAATTTCGAGAAAAATGGCGCTACGATCCTGGAAAGCAACCTTACCCCCCCTGCCCTTTCTGCAATGCTCATAAAGCCTATAAAAAGACTCAATACCCCGATCAACTTAAGGCAGATCTCAACCGCCACCCAGCAAGTTTCAATAATACCATCAAGCTTTAAAGGATTATTAGGATCAGCAGCCTTTCCGATCACCATCCAGCTGAAGATCTGTGAATCGCCCAGCAAAAAACATCTGAAACCGGCCACTCCTATTGCAATAATGATAAAAGCCGACCAGATCCTGCTTAACGCCATATAACTCGTTTAAATTCAGACTGAAGATAACAGATTCAATGCAAATTACAGTTCAGCTCACAATGCACTATATTTGCGGCTCTAATTTTTGAATTATGGCTTTACAAGCGGGAATTGTCGGTCTGCCGAACGTAGGAAAATCAACATTATTTAATGCCATCAGCAACAGTGCCAAAGCACAGGCCAGTAACTACCGGTTTTGTACTATTGAACCAAATGTGGGCCTTGTAGATGTGCCGGACGCCCGGTTAGACAAACTTGCCGATCTGGTGGTTCCTAACCGCATTGTTCCAACGCAAATTGAAATAGTTGACATTGCCGGACTTGTAAGAGGAGCAAGCAAAGGTGAAGGTCTCGGCAACAAGTTTCTGGCCAATATCCGTGAAGTCGATGCAATCATTCATGTGATCCGTTGCTTTGAAGATGAAAATATTCTGCGGGATGAGGGTCCGATCAATCCGGTGAGTGACAAAGAAATTATCGATACGGAATTACAGTTGAAAGATCTTGACAGTGTAGAGAAAAAGATCGGCCGTGTTGAAAAACAAGCCCGTACTGATCCGAAAATGAAAGCAGAACTGGACGTGCTGCTCCGCTGCAAGAATCATCTTGAGCAGGGAAAAAATATCCGGGAACTGCAGCTTGATAAAACAGAAAAAGTAGCAATAGCGGATATCTTTTTGTTATCAGCCAAACCGGTTCTGTATGTTGCCAATGTTGATGAACCTTCCATGCATACCGGAAATAAATATTCGGAAGCGTTAAAGGAATCTGTTAAGAACGACGACTCACAGGTAATCGTGATGAATAATACAATTGAAGCGCAGATTTCAGAAATGGAAGACCCCGATGACAAAGCGCTTTTTATGGAAGAATATAAAATGACTGAACCAGCGCTGAACAGGCTGATCCGATCAACATATACATTGTTAAACCTCTTCACCTATTTTACGGCAGGTGTTCAGGAGGTTCGTGCATGGACTATTCATGAAGGCTGGAAAGCTCCACAGGCTGCCAGTGTTATCCATACAGATTTCGAGAAAGGCTTTATTAAAGCTGAAGTGATCGGCTACGATGATTTTATTCAATACGGTTCAGAGGCTGTCTGCCGCGAAAATGGCCGCCTGCGCATTGAAGGCAAGGAATATATTGTAAAGGATGGAGACGTGATGCATTTTAGATTTAATGTGTAATTAACTATGTGGAGTGGATCTCCTGATCCGCTCACTTGTGGAGTGGATCTCCTGATCCGCTCACTTGTGGAGTGGATCTCCTGATCCGCTCACTTGTGGAGTGGATCTCCTGATCCGCTCTTTCGGTGTGAAGATCATTGTAAAACTATTAATTAAATTCATCACCAAATCGCTTGGCAAATCAACGGATCAGGAGATCCATTGCACATAATTATTTCTTCAACAACTTCAAAAACTTATTAATATCCTCTTTCTCTACGGGCGTTAATGCCTGGTTGAGGTTTACCTTGTTCATGTATGCGATTGCAGCCTTGTGTTGCGGAGCGATAGCAAGTATCTGTTGAAGTTTGTCTTTTGATTCAGAATCTTCGGTGTACATCGGTGTAACCGGCGGAAGCTTCGAACGATACTTAATAGCTTTTTTCTTGATGATAGCCTCCAGTGTCGCAGGATTAAATGGCGGCTTTACTTCGATCTTTTCAATCTCATTCAGCAACACCTGGATCTGCTTGCCACTTAGTCCTCCGTTATTCTGATAAAATTCATAGATGTTCCTGATATAGGAATTGTCTTTCTGAATCGGCATGTTATAAAACACCCATTCAAAAACTTCCTGCAAAAAATCGTATTCAGCACTCTTTTTCATAATAAAAAAACCATGGAGCGGAATGACCGATCCATGGTTAAACAAATATTGAATAATTTATTCCGCGTCTTTTTTCTTCTTCTGCGATTTAGGAGCAAAGATCATAAGCATCCTTTTACCTTCCATTTTTGGAAGCGCTTCCGGTTGCCCGAAATCTGCAAGTCTTTCTGCAAATTTGAGCAATAATAACTCGCCTCTTTCTTTGAACATGATCGCACGACCCTTGAACTGCACATATGCTTTCACCTTATTACCTTCTTTGAGAAAGTTTTCGGCGTGTTTTGATTTGAAATCGAAGTCATGATCATCTGTACCAGGTGTAAATCGAATTTCCTTTACTTCGGCCGACTTACTCTTGGCCTTCATTTCTTTTTCTTTCTTCTTCTTTTCGTACAGGAACTTGTTGTAATCAATAATTTTACAGACAGGAGGATCTGCTTGCGGAGAAATTTCAACCAGGTCCAGTTGCTGTTCCTGCGCCATGCGCAGAGCATCCTGTGTAGAATAAACACCGACCTCAACATTATCGCCCACGAGCCTTACTGAAGGTACACGGATCATTTGATTCGTACGATGTTCCTGTTGTTGTTCTTTTCTAAATCTTGGGTTGAAATTACCTCTTGGTTGTCTGGGTGGAAATGCCATAATTTAATTTGCTCCGATCCCTACAGGGAGCATTCTTATTTTTTGTTTTTAATATTCCTTCAGGGAAAGGAACTTATCTGATATGGTTTTTTAAAAAATGATTGCCACCTTTGGATATGACTACATCCATCAGGATAATCAAATGTATCAGGAAAATTGGTTTTAATAATGATGAGAAAACGCCTGAAACGCCTTTAATAACGCCCGTTATTACTTTTATTCTGCAATCCGGCTCTTTATTTCAGTACTGATATTGCTGATAAAATCATCGATACTGATAGCACCTGAATCACCCTTGCCCTGGCGCCTCACTGCTACTTTATTTTCATTCACTTCTTTCTCCCCTATCACAAGCATATAAGGCACTCTCGCCAGTTCTGTATCACGGATCTTTTTACCTATTTTTTCACTCCGGTCATCTACCTCTGCACGAATATCCGCATTTTTCAGTGATTCCAAAATAGTTTGTGAATAATCCAGGAACTTGTCACTGATGGGCAAAATCTTAACCTGAAGAGGCGCCAGCCACACCGGAAACTTACCGGCATAATGTTCCAGCAAAAATCCAATAAACCTTTCATGAGTGCCCAGGGGTGCCCGGTGAATGATCAGCGGTGTTTCCGGCTGGTTCTCTTTGTTGGTGAATTCAAGCTTAAATCTCCTTCCCTGGGCAAAATCCACCTGATTTGTGGCAAGTGTGAATTCGCGCCCTATAATGCTCCAGATCTGTACATCAATCTTCGGACCGTAAAAGGCTCCTTCGTCCGGAACCTCAACAAACGGAATATTTGATTCAGTAAGCACCTTACGTACCATCGCTTCAGTTTCCAGCCATAATTCGGGCTCATTAATGTATTTCTGACCCAGTTTTGCCGGATCATGGAGCGAAAGCCGCATCACGTATTTGTTAATACCGAATATTTTGAAATACTTGAGATACATGTCGTTTACGGCCCGGAATTCGGCAGCAAACTGTTCTTTGGTGCAGTAAATATGGGCATCATTCATGTGCAGGCAACGTACCCGCATTAAGCCGAATAGCTCCCCACTCTGCTCATAGCGGTAACAGGTGCCGTATTCGGCCAGCCTAAAAGGAAGATCCTTATAACTTTTGGGTTCTGCCGCAAAGATCTTATGATGGTGCGGGCAATTCATCGCTTTGAGATAATATTTCTGGCCCTCAAGCTCCATAGGTGGATACATACTGTCCTGGTAATAAGGCAGGTGACCACTGGTTATATACAAACTTTCCTTTGCAATATGCGGAGTTACCACCCGCTTATATCCGGCGCGTTGTTCTGTCTCCTTTGCCAACCTTTCCAGTTCCTCTATAATAATGGTACCGTTTGGCATCCATAAAGCCAAACCCGGACCCACATCGTCGTCCATGGTAAATATTCCAAGTTCTTTCCCGAGTTTGCGGTGATCACGTTTTTTTGCCTCTTCAAGTAAAGCAAGGTATTCATCCAGTTCTTTTTGTGATGGAAATGTGACACCATATACCCTGGTCAGCATCTTGTTTTTTTCATCACCCTTCCAGTAGGCTCCCGCAATGCTAGTTAACCGGATAGCCTTAATGAAACCGGTATTCGGAATATGCGGCCCCCGGCACAGATCAGTAAAATTTCCCTGTGTATAGAAAGTAATGTTGCCGTCATTCAGATTGGTCAGCAGATCAAGCTTATACTCATCACCCTTATCATCGAAATATTTAATGGCATCGGCTTTTGAAATTTCTTTGCGAACATAAGGACTGGCCTGCTTTGCAAGCTCTGCCATCTTTACTTCCAGCTTTCGCATATCCTCCTCCGTTATCTGCCTGCCTCCCAGGTCGATATCGTAATAAAATCCACGGTCAATAGCCGGACCAACCCAGAATTTTGCGCCCGGAAACATTGATTCAACTGCTTCGGCCATTAAGTGTGCGGACGAATGCCAGAAAGTTGATTTTCCATCATCGTCTGCCCAGGTTAACAATTTCAGACCTGCATCCTGT
>Ga0193752_1001124_pt1 | contig 23093 bp, 18 predicted proteins | sample H1c1metaG_FD_144924 | JGI IMG/M metagenome (GOLD analysis project Ga0193752, IMG submission 144924) | Soil microbial communities from a riparian zone of the East river system, Colorado, United States - H1c1 | ecosystem: Environmental > Terrestrial > Soil > Riparian zone | place: USA: East River...
AGCGTTCCGGCGCTCTGTCGAACGGCAACCGACAAGGCCTCGAACCCTATGGCTTCCTCGACAATGACTGCCAGATCGCGACGGATGGCCGGGAAACGGGAGATCTCGGCGAACTGGGGCAGTCGCGCCGCCAAGGCAATTTCGACGTCCAGTTCTAAGAGGTAAACCGGATATGTCAAATCCATTTTTTTGGCGACTTCAGGATGGAGGGCTCCGATCCAACCCGCTGCTTGGCCTTTCCGCAGGATGCGAGCCGACTGACCCGGATGAAGTGCCACATGTTTGTCGGCGATGAACTGAAATGCGCTGCCATCCACGGTCTGCGCCAGCACAGCTTCGAGGTCCGCTTTCACGTCGAAGAAATCGACCTTGCGCGAGGCGGCATCCCATTGCTCAGGCAGGTAGCCGCCCAACGCGACGCCGGCCATGACATCGATTTCGTCAACGCCCACGAACTTCCGGCCGATTTCGAACAAGCGTACCCGCGTTTGTTGACGACGCAGATTCTCGCGCGCCGCCTGCAACAGCCCGGGCCACAACGACAATCGCATGACGCCCAGTTCTGCGGAGATCGGATTCAGAAGCGTGCGCGCAGCTTCGCCCGGCAACATATGGCTTTGCCAGTGAGGATCTACAAAGGAGTACGTAATCGCTTCTTGATATCCGCGGTCGATTAATACATCGGCTGCGCGTTCTTTGCGCACGCGAGTCTCAGTCCACGAGCCTAATTGCTGCGCGATCTGCGCATCGACAGGAACGATTCGATCGTAGCCATACAGTCGAGCGACTTCCTCAATCAAATCTTCTTCGATCTTGATATCGAAACGCCATGATGGTGGCGTCACTTGCCATTCGTTGGCGCTACCCTGCACTTGCATCCCGATACTACGAAGGTAGGCGCCTATTTGATCTACACCGATCTTGGCGCCAAGCACGTGTTCGACCCGTGACGCACGTAAACGAATCGGCTCCGCTGCCTTTGGCTTTGAGCCTTCGGTGATGACTGTGGGGCCCGGCACTCCGCCACCACACTCGAGGATCAATTGCGTGGCGCGCTCGATCGCCAATTTCGGCAGTTCTGGATCAACGCCGCGCTCGAATCGCTGCGATGCATCGGTGATCAGACCGAAGCGGCGGCCACGGCCGGCAATCGCGTCGGGCGTGAAGTGAGCGGCTTCCAGGAAGACATCGGTTGTTGCATCGTTGATTCCCGATGCTTCGCCGCCCATGACTCCGGCCATGCCCAGCACGGTTTGATCGTCAGCGATGACCAAAATATCTTTCGCGAGCTCGATGGTCCGTCCATCGAGCAGTGTCAGCGACTCGCCCTGCATTGCCCACCTCGCCTGCAGGCTGCCTTTCAATTTAGCCAGATCGTAAGCATGCATCGGCTGACCGAGCTCTAGCACTATGTAGTTGGTGACATCGACGAGCAAACTGATCGGGCGCTGACCTGCACGCCGCAGACGCTCTCGCATCCAAAGCGGTGATGGCTGACTGGATCGCACACCGCGAATCACTCGGCCGGCAAGGCGCGGACATGCTTCTGCGGCTGTTAATTTGACCGGAAACTTTGCGTCGCTCTGGGCCGCGACGAGCTTCATCACCGGCGCGTGCAGCGGTTTGTTGCTGACGGCCGCCGCCTCTCGCGCGACGCCGGCGACGCTCATGCAATCGCCGCGATTCGGCGTCAGATTGATTTCGAGAATTCGGTCGTCGAGAGACATGGCCTGGATGAAATCCGCGCCGATCTGAAGATCCATCGGCAAATCAAGTAAGCCGCCCGCGTCATCACTGAGACCCAGCTCGCGTGCCGAACAAAGCATGCCGAACGATTCGACGCCGCGCAGCTTCGCTTTTTTGATCTCCGTACCGTCTGGCAACTTCGCGCCAAGTGTTGCCAGCGGCGCTTTCATGCCCGCGCGCACGTTCGGCGCACCGCAGACGATCTGCACAACTTCGCTACCCGCATTCACGCGGCAGATGTTCAATTTTTCCGCATCTGGATGTCGTTCGACGCTTTGCACTTCTGCCACGACGATACCCGGCAATGCGGGTGCGGCCGCGAAATTACCTTCGATCTCAAGGCCTGCCATCGTCAACGCGTGCGAGAGCGCACCGACATCGTTGCCGACATCGACCCATTCACGCAACCATTGCACGCTGATCTTCATGCGGGCGTCACGCGAATTGCTTCAAGAAACGCAGGTCGTTCTCGAAGAACAACCGCAAATCGTTGACGTTGTAACGCAGCATTGCCATGCGATCGATGCCCATGCCGAACGCGTAGCCGGTGTACTTTTCTGTGTCGATGTTGACGGCGCGCAACACGTTAGGATGGACGACGCCGCAGCCACCGACTTCCAGCCAGCCGGTGTTCTTGCACACGCGACAGCCCTTGCCGCCGCAGGCAGCGCACGATACGTCGAGTTCAGCCGACGGTTCCGTGAACGGGAAATAGGAAGGACGCAGGCGAATATTCACATCCGCTTCGAAGAACGCGCGCATGAAGCCAAGCAGCATCGCTTTCAGATTCGCGAAGCTGACGCCTTCATCTACAACCAAGCCTTCGACTTGATGAAACATCGGCGTATGCGTCATGTCGGAATCGTTGCGAAAGACCCGTCCCGGCACAATGACGCGCACTGGCGGCTTCTGCGATTTCATCACTCGCACTTGGACGGGCGACGTATGCGTTCGCAGTAGCTTGCCGTCCGGAAAGTAGAACGTGTCATGCATCGCACGCGCAGGGTGATTCGCGGGAATGTTGAGCGCTTCGAAGTTGTGCCAGTCGTCCTCGATCTCTGGACCGTCGGCAACATCGAAACCTGCTGCTCTAAAAATCGTTTCAATGCGACGACGCGCGCGAGTCACTGGATGCAGGCCGCCAGAGGCTTGCCCTCGGCCTGGCAAAGTGACATCCACTGCATCGCCAGCCAGCTTTTGCGCGAGCTGCGCTGCTTCGAGCGTCGCTTTGCGAGCCTCTAACGCGGATTGCAGCGCTTCTTTGACGACATTGATTTTCGCACCGGCTGCCTTGCGCGAATCGGCGTCCAGCGAGCCCAACATCTTGAGCTTGGCTGTGACGACACCGCTTTTGCCGAGTAAGCGAACACGAATCGCATCGAGATCTGCGAGTGTCGTGCAGCGATCGATCTCCTGCGTTGCGCCGGAGAAAATGGAATCCAAATCTTGGAGTAGATCGCTCACGGTGAGGAAAAAAAGCGGACGCCACGTAAGTGAGCGTCCGCTTTGATAGTGTGGCTAGTCATGCGACTAGCCTGTTCCTTATGCCGCTTTCTTGATCAAGCTCGACTTGGCGCGTTCGGCGATTACGCCGAAGGCTGCCGCGTCGTGGATGGCGAGATCGGCCAGCACTTTGCGATCGATTAAGAGACCCGCGGCTTTGAGACCGGCAATCAACTTGCTGTACGACAAGTCGTGCAGGCGCGCTGCCGCGTTGATGCGTTGGATCCACAAGCCGCGGAAGTCGCGCTTCTTGGCTTTGCGATCGCGATACGCATATTGGCCAGCCTTGATGACGGCCTGTTTAGCGGTACGGTAGACCTTGCGACGGGCGTTGTAGTAACCCTTCGCCTTCTTGAGAACTTTCTTGTGACGGGCGCCGGCAATGACGCCCCGTTTAACACGTGCCATGTATTAATTCCTCACTTATGCGTTCGGGAGCAGCTGTGCAAGCCGGCCCAGATCTTGTTTAGCCACCATGCTTGGCGAACGCAGCTGACGCTTACGCTTGCTCGGCTTCTTAGTGAGGATGTGGCGACGATGCGATTGGGTTCGCTTGAACCCGTTGGCAGTTTTGCGAAAACGCTTCGCAGCTGCCCGGTTGGTTTTCAACTTAGCCTTAGCCATTTCAACTCCAATTTTCTAGCCTATTCAGTTAGTTACAAGCTCTTCTTTACAAAGAGCTCGATACCACTTCGAGGCGGGACAACGACAATCCGAGGATTGCCATTGCTCACTTGTGAAGCACCGCCTTAGCCTTTTAAGGCTGGCAGCCGAATTGGTTTTAGCGCGCGGACTTTCGTCCGACGATCGAACCAGGGTTCGTTGCTTACTTCTTTTTCGGCCCGATCAACATGACCATCTGCCGACCTTCCATCATCGGAAACTGTTCGACCGTGCCGGCTTCCGACAGGTCTTTCTGAATCCGCGATAAAAGCTCGCGACCGATCTCTTGATGAGCCAATTCTCGGCCACGAAACCGTAAGGTTATCTTGGCCTTGTCCCCTTCCGTCAAAAAGCGAATCAGGTTACGTAGCTTCACCTGATAGTCGCCCTCTTCCGTACCGGGTCGAAACTTTACTTCCTTGATCTGAATCTGCTTCTGCTTACGCTTCGCTGCGTGCGCTTTCTTGTTCGCTTCGAACAGGAATTTGCCGAAGTCCATCACTCGGCATACGGGTGGATCGGCAGTAGGCGAAATTTCAACGAGGTCCAACCCCGCTGCTTCGGCCATTTGCAGAGCCTGCAACCGTGGCAACACACCGACCTGATTGCCCTCCGCATCGATGACGCGTAATTGGGGCGAACTGATTTCGTCGTTGCGCCTTACGCGCTTAGAAGCTGGAGCAGCGATGCGGAATACCTCTCAAAAAACAGTTACAAAGTTCGCGTTTGCTAATCGTCGCTATTTCAAGCTACGACGCTCACGTCGAATCTCAAGCCTTCACGGTTGTCCCAAAACAATTCGGCCGCGGCTCGCGGCTTCCTGGGCAAGTTGCTCGGCCAACGCTGCAAGCGTATGGGTTCCGAGATCTTTGCCACTGCGCGTGCGTACGGCCAGTGTGTTGGAGCCTGCTTCGCGTTCGCCCGCGACTAACAAGTACGGGGTGCGTTGCAGCGTGTGTTCGCGAATCTTAAAGCCCACTTTCTCGTTCCGCAAGTCCGATTCCACGCGAAGCTCCTGATTTTTCAGGACTTCGACGGCTTTGAGCACATAATCGTTCTGGGCGTCGGTGATATTCATGATTACCGCCTGCACGGGCGCAAGCCACAAGGGGAAGCTACCTGCGTGTTCCTCGATCAAAATGCCGATAAAACGCTCCAAGGAGCCGAAAATCGCCCGATGAAGCATCACCGGCACCTGCTTTGAGCCGTTTTGCGCGACATACGTGGCGCCCAAGCGCCCGGGCATCGAGAAATCTACTTGTAACGTCCCGCATTGCCAGAATCGGCCAATGGAGTCGCGGAGCGTAAATTCGATCTTGGGACCATAAAAGGCGCCCTCGCCCTTTTTCTCTGTCCACGGTAGCGAGCGGCTATCTAGGGCCTGACCCAAAGCTGCCTCCGCCTTATCCCATACGTCATCCTCGCCCAGTCGATTCACAGGACGGGTTGCGAGCTTATAAATGACTTCTTTGAAACCGAAGTCCTCATACACGCCATGTAGTAAATCGATAAAAGCGATGGCTTCGCTTTGAATCTGATCTTCGGTACAGAAGATATGCGCATCGTCCTGGACGAAGCCGCGAACGCGCATCAATCCATGCAACGCGCCGGAGGCTTCATTGCGATGGCAGGAACCGAACTCCGATAGGCGGTAGGGTAAATCGCGATAGCTCTTGATGCCCTGGTTGTACACCTGGATGTGTCCAGGGCAGTTCATCGGCTTCACGGCAAACGTGCGCTTTTCCGATTCGGTGACGAACATGTCGGCGTGGAAATTTTGCCAATGACCTGACTTTTCCCACAGCGAGCGATCCATCAACTGCGGTGTCCGGATTTCTCTGTAGCCGCTCTTGCGCCACAGATCGCTCATGTACTGAGTAATCGTTTGGTAGAGCCGCCAGCCGTGTTCATGCCAGAACACCATGCCGGGCGATTCTTCCTGTATGTGGAATAAATCGAGCGCCTTGCCGATCTTGCGGTGATCGCGTTTCTCCGCTTCTTCGAGCCGCGTCAGATACGCCTTGAGCTGCTTATCGTCCGGCCAGGCCGTACCGTAGATCCGCTGCAGCATCTCGTTCTTGGAGTCGCCACGCCAATATGCGCCGGCAACCTTCATTAACTTGAATGCCCGAAGCTTCCCCGTCGAGGGCACATGGGGTCCGCGGCACAGATCGGACCAGTCGCCTTGGCCGTAGAGGCTAATCGCATCATTGGCCGGAATGGCCGAGATAATCTCTGCCTTGTAGTGCTCGCCGATGCCCTTGAAGTACGCGACCGCTTCATCCCGCACCATCTCGCGTCGGCTGACCTTATGGTCGGCTTTGGCAATCTCGCGCATGCGATCTTCAATCGACGTCAGGTCATCTGTCGTGAAGGGACGCGAATACGAAAAATCGTAAAAGAAACCGTCCTCGATCACTGGACCAATCGTAACTTGAGCTTCTGGGAACAATTGTTTGACGGCTTGCGCCAGCAGGTGTGCCGTCGAGTGGCGAATGACTTCGAGACCGTCCGGATCTTTCTCGGTCACAATCGCTAAGGACGCGTCATTGGCAACGGTGTACGAGGTATCGACCAACTTGCCGTCGATTCGACCGGCTAAAGCAGCTTTGGCCAACCCAGGGCCAATGCTGGCGGCGATGCCTTCGACGGAAATCGGTTGCGGATAGGTACGCTGACTGCCATCGGGAAGCGTAATGACCGGCATATCGGCGAGGCTCGTTGTTCTGGCTAAGACGTTGGCTGGGGATCAATTTCCGATCGGCCACCCAGCAGCCGATCGGAGTTATTGGTGGGCGCACCAGGGATCGAACCTGGGACCCCTACCATGTCAAGGTAGTGCTCTACCGCTGAGCTATGCGCCCGTCATCCGGTGTACGACCATCCGATGCAAGAACATCGGATGCGCGAAACGGGCGGAAGGATAACGGCGGCATCGAAGTCAGGCAAGCGTTGAGCGCGTATTTATGGAGACAAGGTGCGCTAGCGCGCACCCGAGCCCCAATGTCACCGCCGGCCATCACCAACGGACTGGTAATTCCAATTCGATTTGCCGTAACGCGTGAATCTGGTCGCGCAGCTTGGCCGCCTGCTCGAACTCAAGGTTGCGGGCCGCCTTCTGCATCTCCACCTCAAGCTTCTTGATGTGCTTGGCCGCCTGCTCCGGCGACAACCGCGCATAGTCGACTTTTCCTTCGGCCACCTTGCGGCTGGGCTCGGATTTGCCGCTGCTGTATGCGCCTTCCATGATGTCTGTGACGGCTTTCTTGATGCCGCGCGGGGTAATGCCGTGTTCGAGATTGAACGCCACCTGCCGCTCGCGACGACGAGAGGTTTCACTCAGCGCTCTCTCGATCGAACCGGTTCTCGTATCGGCATAGAGGATGGCTTTGCCGTGCAGATTACGCGCGGCGCGCCCGATGGTCTGGATGAGCGAATTCTCGGAGCGCAAGAATCCTTCCTTGTCCGCATCCAAAATCGCGACCAGCGACACCTCCGGCATATCTAATCCTTCGCGGAGCAAATTGATGCCTACCAACACGTCGAACTTCCCAAGCCGCAGATCGCGGATGATTTCCATGCGTTCGACGGTGTCGATGTCGGAGTGCAGATACCGCACTTTGACATCGTGCTCGTCGAGATATTCGGTGAGGTCTTCGGACATCCGCTTTGTCAGCGTCGTCACCAGCACGCGCTCGTTGCGTTCGACGCGCAGCCGAATCTCCGATAGTACATCGTCGACCTGAGTGCGCACCGGTCGGATCTCCACTTCTGGATCGACGAGGCCTGTCGGCCGCACCAATTGTTCGACGATTTGGCCGGCATGCTCTTTCTCGTAGTTACTGGGCGTCGCCGACACAAAGATCATTTGCGGCGCGAGCCCTTCCCACTCTTTGAATTTCAGCGGGCGATTGTCGAGTGCCGACGGCAATCGAAATCCGTATTCGACCAGCGTTTCTTTGCGAGAGCGATCGCCTTTGTACATCGCTCCCAATTGCGGAATCGTTTGATGGCTTTCATCGACAATCAGCAAAGCATTCCTGGGCAAATAGTCATAGAGGCAGGGCGGCGGCTCGCCCGGCGCACGCCCAGACAAATAGCGCGAGTAATTCTCGATGCCGTTGCAGTAACCCATCTCCTGCATCATCTCGAGATCGAAGCGAGTGCGTTGTTCAAGGCGCTGAGCCTCGACCAACTTGCCCTGCTCCTTAAGCAGCAATAAACGCTGGCGTAACTCTTCTCGAATCTGATCGATCGCACCGATCACCCGCTCTTTGGGCGTTACGTAGTGCGAGGAAGGATAAACCGTCAAGCGCGGCACCTTGCGCAGGACTTCGCCAGTCAATGGATCGAACCACTGCAACGATTCGATGACATCGTCGAACAATTCGACGCGTACCGCCTCGCGCTCGGATTCCGCCGGGAAAATGTCGATCAAATCGCCGCGCACCCGATAAGTGCCCTGCGACAGCTCCATGTCATTCCGCGTGTATTGCATGTCCGCTAGACGACGCAACAATTTCCGCTGATCGAGCTGATCGCCGCGGCTCAGATGCAACACCATCTCGAGGTACGCCGCTGGATCGCCCAAGCCGTAGATCGCAGAGACTGTGGCCACGATGATCGAATCAGGCCGCTCGAGCAGCGCCTTGGTGGCCGACAAGCGCATTTGCTCGATATGTTCGTTGATGTTGGCGTCTTTCTCGATGTAGGTATCCGAGGACGGCACGTAGGCTTCGGGCTGGTAATAGTCGTAGTACGAGACGAAATACTCGACGGCGTTGTTGGGAAAGAATTCTTTGAACTCGCCGTAGAGCTGCGCTGCTAGCGTCTTGTTATGAGCCAGCACCAGCGCCGGGCGTTGCACTTGTTGAATGACATTCGCAATCGTGAAGGTCTTACCGGAGCCGGTCACGCCCAGCAACGTTTGATGCGACAGACCGTCATCGAGTCCTTTTAGCAACTGCTCGATAGCTTTGGGCTGATCGCCGGCCGGTTGGTAATTGGACCGCAATTGAAATTGCGCATCTTGAAGGCGTGTTGTCGAAACAATGGCAGTCATAGGATCTCGCCGTGTTGGCGGAGGACAAACTTTAACGACCCACGAGCCGCGAGTCACTACTGACAAATTCTGGCGTGGCGATGCCCTACAATGTCGGGACCCAGCGTGCGCGTTTCAATAGCAATGACACTTTCGACCCGACTTCAGCGCATCAAGCCCTCCCCAACCGTCGCCCTGACAGGCCGTGTCGCGCAACTGCGCGCGCAGGGCAAAGACATTGTGAGCCTCGGCGCCGGTGAACCCGATTTCGACACGCCCGTGCATATCCGACAGGCGGGAATCGAAGCCATCAACATGGGGTTTACTCGTTACACGCCGCTGGAAGGGACCGCCGAGCTCAAAGACGCCATTCGCGCCAAATTTGAGCGCGACAATGGTCTCAGCTACCAGCGCAATCAAATCCTAGTGTCGAGCGGCGGTAAACAAACGCTCTTCAACTTGACGATGGCGCTAATCGACGCGGGCGATGAAGCCATCGTCCCGGCGCCGTACTGGGTGTCGTATCCGGAAATGGTGGCGCTTGCCGATGGCAAGCCTGTGATCGTCGAGGCCGGCGCCGAACAAGGCTACAAGATCACTTCGGCACAGTTGGCAGCAGCGATCACGGCCAACACGCGAATGCTCTTCTTGAACAGCCCGAACAATCCCACGGGTGCCGCCTACTCGCGCGCCGAGCTTCGCGCACTCGGCGATGTGCTTGCCAAGCATCCTCGCGTCATCGTCTGCACCGATGATATGTATGAGCATATCTACTGGGCCGATGAGCCGTTTGCGAGTTTCGCGTCGGTCTGCCCGGATCTCTACGACCGCACGGTTACCGTGAATGGCGTGTCGAAGGCGTATGCCATGACCGGCTGGCGCATTGGCTATTGCGGCGGCCCACCGGAAATTATCGCGGCCATGTCTGTCATACAAAGTCAGAGCACCTCGAACCCGTCGTCGATTGCACAGTACGCGTCGGTCGTGGCACTGAATGGCGATCAATCGTGCGTGCGCGAAATGAACGGGCACTATCGTCAGCGCCATGACTTTCTGGTCGACCGCCTCAACGATTTGTCTGGGATTTCCTGTTTGCGAGGCGCGGGGACGTTTTATGCGTTTGCGGATGTTGGCAACGCGATCAATTCGTTGGGGTTGAGGGACGATCACGCCTTCGCCGAGCACCTGCTCGATCACGGTGTTGCGGTCGTTCCGGGCTCAGCTTTTGGCGCGCCCGGGCACATGCGGTTGTCATTTGCTTGCAGTATGGCGACGCTGGATGAGGCGCTGGCCCGCATGAATCGGGCGCTCACTGCGCGCTGACACTCAATTCCGCCGACAAGCCGTCTGCCACCCGCCCGTTGTCCAGCCCTTTTGCTTGACACCCACCACCCCATTCCGGACAATCCCGCGCCTCAATTTTCCCGTTCGGGAAATACCGGTATTCCCCGGTAGCTCAGTGGTAGAGCGACGGACTGTTAATCCGTTGGTCGGCGGTTCGAATCCGTCCCGGGGAGCCAATCTTTCTTTTTGCTCAACTTTTTCTTTTGATTGGAAAAGAAAAAGTGGATGAGCTCAGGGAGCGCGGGAGCGTACCTCCCCTCCTTCGAATGAGGATTTGACTCCTAGCTACTTCTTTCTTTGGATTGGCAAAGAAAGCAGTAGCACCAGGGAGGCTGCTTCAGCAGCCGCCAACCCTCATTCGACATCTCGGATACCGAGTCTTCGAGGGATCGCTCCGAGTCTCGACTGCTTTGCTTGCGCCAGCAACGCCAAAGCAGAAAAATAGCAAGGAGGTTGCGACAGCAACACATACTCTCTGGAATGCTTTTTCTCGAGCCACGAACACGCTCTCGCCGCTCACTCCTTAATCTTACGACTTCAAATCCGGATCTTAGGATTTCAAATTCTGGAATTCTTCCATCGCGCCACCCAGTGCGACCGTCCCCACCCCCGTGCACCATCGTTGCGAACCAAGGCCCAGCTTCGCTCACTTCGCTAATAACCTGTTCTGCATTCCGATATGCATTCTAGTCTGGACAATTTTCCAATCGTGACTGGACTGTCACCGAGTGCCGACTGTCATATAACCATGTCCTCTCTATGATTTGGCCTCACGGTTCAACTGTTCCCTGAGAGTCATGACCCACGTTGCACACATCGATTCGGTAAGCGCGCCGTCTCCTAGCTTGATCGCGGTTGTGGCATAGATGGCAACTGCTGCGTACCAAACGGTGCCCTTTGGATCCCCGGCGCGTAGAAAAAACAGTGCGCGCTCAACACGACCCGCACTCGCATGGAGCGACGTGTCCGTCGCAGGTACGGTACTCCAGTCGACGCTTCGCCCCGCGCAGCACATTACTCGACAGCAACTGACTATCTTGATCGTGGGTGCCCTCTTAATTCATGCGGGCATAGCCTGGTACTTGACGTCGCATCATCCCGAGCGTCTCCCGACCGTGCACAAAAGCGAGCTGAGTATTGAGCTGGTGCGGCCGCCTCCGCCGCCACCAAAGATCGAACCACCTAAACCCGCTCCGCCTAAGCCGCAGGTAGAACACGCACAAGTGTTGCCGCAGATTCAGGAATCCATTTCTGAGCCTCAGACGAATAGCGAAGGCGCCGAAGCGCCAATTGCGTTGGCGCCGATTGCCTCCGGACCGGTCGCAGAGGAATTGCCGATCACGGCTCCCGTAGGGCGCGCGGGGTATCTTAATAATCCGCCCCCCGATTATCCCGCCGTCGCAGTCCGACAACACTGGCAAGGCTCGGTCTTGCTGCGTGTCCGTGTCTTAAGCGACGGCAAAGTTGAATCGATCGAGATCAAGGAAAGCAGCGGCCGCAAAGTTCTCGATGATGAAGCGGTACGCACCGTTAGACGTTGGCTGTTCACGCCCTCGAAGCGTGGTGAAACCGCTATCGACGGCTGGGCGACTGTTCCGATTGAGTTTTTGTTGGATTGACCTCTTGGATTGACGACAACCGAACGAAGTTGAGCGAGTGACACATGATTGACGCATCCGCCTTTCCCGCCGTTGAGCTGACCCTTTGGTTGCTCGCACTATTCTCAGTTGCTACCTGGGCGCTCATTGCAATCAAGGTAGTGCAGCACTTTCGGGTGCGTTCCCGCAACACGCGATTCGCAAAAGCTTTTGGTGCTTCAGCCAATTTGCAAGTCGCGGCCGATTTAAAGGACACTGATAGTCCGCTATCGCGCCTAGCGGGCACGGGTTTTGGCGTCCTGCGCAGCGCCCCTACCGGACAAGATGTAGATCTTGAACATAGCTGGGATCGACGCGACTTGCTGGAACGTAACCTGCGACAGCAGATACAGAAAGAGAAGCGCGGACTTGAATCCGGCTTGGCAGTTTTGGCGACAGTCGGTAGCACGGCCCCGTTTGTCGGTTTGTTCGGTACTGTGTGGGGAATCATGACGGCGATGAAAGACATCAGCCGCATCGGTAATGCGTCCATCGATGTCGTTGCCGGTCCCATCGGCGAGGCGTTGATCGCAACCGGCATCGGCATCGCGGTCGCGATCCCCGCAGTGCTTGCCTACAATTATTTTCTTCGCAGGTTGAAGAGCGTCAACGGCGACTTGGATGACTTTGCGCACGACTTCATCAACCTTGCGCAGCGTGCGGGGTACCGCGTCGATCGCGGGATCCGCGCCGTCGAAAATCGACAGCGGGAATCGACGGAGTTCGACCGCTCGGCCCGAGTCGGGGAGTATGCATAGTGGCGTTCTCAACTCAGGAAGACGACAACGTCCTCAGCGAAATCAATATCACGCCGCTAGTCGACGTCATGTTGGTCCTGCTGGTGGCGTTCGTCATTACGATTCCCGCCCTCACAAATGCGGTGCACATCAATTTGCCGAAGACCGTGGCCACCTCGCCACCGGAACAGCAACGGGCGATCACTATCACCGTGGACGCTAGCGGCAAGACTTTTCTGGACGATGCTGAAATTGCAACGGATGGGCTGCTAGGCGCGTTGCAGGGACTGAAAGCGGGCGATGCTAATCTTTCCGTGCATCTGCGTGCCGACGACCGGGTTCCGTATGGACCCGTGGCAAAAACGATGGCGACTATCGAACGTGCAGGGATCGCGCGAGTCTCCGTGTTGACTGACCGCGAGTGAACTATGACTGCGACCGCAAAGATTATCTCGCACCCCAATGTTGAACCGATTAAACCTATCCGTGCTAAAGCAATTATCTTCGCTGACGCCAAATCGCAAGACCTGCTACAGCATATCGAGCGTATTGCGCCGGCCGATGCGGCAGTGTTGATCAATGGCGAGACAGGAACCGGCAAGGAACTGGTAGCGAGGCATATTCACGAGCGAAGCAATCGCAGTGGTCCCTTCGTAGCTGTGAACTGCGGCGCCCTGTCGCAATCTTTGGCTGAAGCCGAACTCTTTGGGCATCAATCGGGAGCCTTCACTGGTGCTACGGAAACACGTGCCGGCTGGTTCGAAGCCGCGAACGGCGGCACATTGTTTCTCGATGAAGTGGGCGATCTATCCTTGTCGTTGCAAGTAAAATTGCTCCGCGTATTGCAGGAACGCGAAGTCGTTCGTGTGGGTGCACGCAAGGCTGTGCCGATCGATGTGCGCTTGGTAGCGGCAACCAATGTCAACTTGGCCCGCGCAGTGACGGACGGCACTTTCCGCCTGGATCTTTACTATCGATTAAATGTAGTCAACATCGAACTGCCTCCATTGCGCGAGCGACGCGGCGACATTCTGCCGCTGATCGATTATTTCACGCGCCTCTACGCTCAGCGATTGCGGATACCGCTGCCGCACATGCAGCCTGACACGATCCAGGCACTTCTGCGCTATCCCTGGCCAGGCAACATTCGTGAGCTGGAAAACGTCATTCATGTGGCGCTCATGGTCGCCAACGACAACCGCATCCTGCCGGAACATCTGCGGTTTCCGGTGATGCCACAACTGCCTGGAATCTCCGCAGAGAGAGCGCAGCCGAGCGGAGATACGTCGCCGCAAGGTCGGATTGCCGCCCAGCTAGACCAGTTGTTTGCAGTACCGCCACAACAACTCTATCGCGAACTCGAGTCGCTGATCGTCAAGCGCGCATTCGATTACTGCTCCGGCAATCAAGTCCGCACTGCCAAACTCCTCGGAGTGTCGCGCAATATTCTTCGCACTCAGCTGCGACACTTAGGACTGCTGCGCGATGTACCCATCGATGAGTCGACCGATGAGACTGAGACTGCAGCTGCCATGTAACCGCTGCAAACCCAGACCACTACTTCACTCGGCCCTTGTAGCCGCCCGCAAGCGTTGCCAGTCGATACACGGCGCCACGCCCGACGATGTAGAGCGTCTTTCCTTCCTTACCAGCGAAGGCAAGATTTTGCGGTGCCTTAGGCAGCTGGATGATGCCGAGCGCAGTTCCCTTTTCGTCGAAGACTTGCACACCGACCGTTGAAGCTACGTACACATTACCGGCGGCATCGATTGCTAGGCCGTCTGCGCCACTGCTCCAAACCCCCGCCTCGTTTTGTTTGAAGCCGGCGAGTTTCGCGAAATTGCGCTTGTTGCTCACCGATCCATCGGCAGCAATGTCATGCGCCAGCAGGAACTCTCCGCGAGTATTGGCGAGGTAGAGAGTCTTTTCGTCGCGACTGAGTTGAATGCCATTGGGGCGCTCGACGTCAGTGCCCAGTAACCGCATCTTGCCTTTGCTTGCCAGATAGTAGAACGCTGGCTGCACGGGCGTCTGACCCGGTTGTGCATTTGCACCGGGATCGGTGAAGTAGACACCTCCCTTGCGGTCCGCGACTAAATCATTCGGTCGGTTGAGCGGCTTGCCCTCGAAGCTGTCCACCAGCGTGCGCACTTTGTCCTTCGGATGGATCACGCCAATCGCAGCCTTAGTCGTCTGCACCGAGATCAGCTCGCCGCTCTTATTGAACGCCAGCCCGTTCGAACCGTTGGTACTCTCGAGAAACACTGTAAACGTGCCGTCGTCGGCAACACGTGTGATGCGATCGGCCTGAGTCTCCGTAAAGATCAGGCTGCCGTCCGGCAATGCGATGGGCCCTTCAGTGCCTTTGAAGCTTTCGTGAATCACCTCGATAGCAGTGCCTTCCTTGACGACGCCCGGAATTCCGGAAGCGATCAGACCGCCCTCAGAATGCGCGGCCATCGCCGACCAAGCGGCTGCCACGCACAGCCATTTTGCAAGTTTCATAGTTCACCCCAATTGCTGGAAAATGTTCTGTTGGGCATCGGTCACTCCGCGGCGCCTTCCATTGAATTAAGCGAGTTCTTTTCGCCCTCGATACAACCGTACTCCCAGGCTTCCCACTCGGGTTCGTCGCCATGCTCACGCAGGTGTAACGATGAGACGGTCCACGGTTGCGTGTACACGCTTGGATCAGTCAACGTCGCCTCGTATTGGTAAGTATTGGCATTGACGAACGTGAAGCGCTCGCGAATATGGACTTTGTCGCTGGCGAAGTCGCCTTCGTTGCTTAGACGATGCTTCGAATTGCTGTTGGTCGTGTCGATGACCAATGAGCTGCCTTCCCAGTGTCCGCGCGAATCCGACATCCATAGCTTGATGCCGTTGGGAATATGCGGACGGCCATCCAAGTAAACGACGCGATGTGCCGCTTGAAATAGAAAGATCACGACGCCCGGGTACTGGCGAATTTCCGACTCACCCCACCACTGTGTCCGATTCACGCCCCCAGGCAGGCAGCGCGCCTGCGGATCGATAAATTCCTGCTTGTAGGGAGTCTCGAAATTCGATCGCAAGTATTGCTGCTTGATGCGCGCCCAGGGTTGATATGGCACCTCGCCGTCGGCGGGATCGACAATGCGGCTCGGTCGCTTAGGTCGAGCGCGAACTTGCCCGTCAGCGTCCGGTTTCCCATCTTGACCGTTACGAGGGTTGGTTAGCGAATACGTGCCTTGGTGCTGAGGTCTATAAAACCCTTGCACGTCCGGTTGGCCGTCGGCGAGTCGCTTCGGCTTCCACGCTCGCGCTTTAGAACCTTGTTGAACGCCTTGCTCGGATTTGCCGGTCTCGGTTCCCTGCGTATAGGCGACCGATTGAAACGTCAAAGCACCCGACATTAGCAAGGATGCAATGGCCTTCGATCGCCGGTATGGAGTCGTCGTGGTCATGGATAGTCCTTCTCGAGATCGAACGCGAAGCACTTGTACTCGAGTAACTGGAAATTCTCTTCCTTGTGGCGATAAAGCAAGAGATTGATTGACCAGGGGCGCGTGAAGACTTTTGGATCCTCTATTGTCGCGTGATACTCGATGGTGTCTCGATCGATCAACGTGTACCGCTCGACGACGTGCAGCTCGTCGCTGTGGAAGTTGCCGGCGCGATCGAACCAAGTCTTGTCGTTGAAGTGAATGACATCGACCACCAACGTATCGCCTTCCCAGTGCCCTCGCGAATCGCCTAGCCACCAGTCGATATGCCCGTCCGGATGCTTACTGCCATTGGCGTGAATGGTTCGTGCCGTTTCGCCGAACTCGTACAACACGGTGAGTTGGTGCTCGGATTGGAATATCTGAAATGGAAACGGCTTGTACGTCGCACGCGGAATGCCGGGCATGAAGCACTTGGCGGCTGGATCCAGGGAGACTCGATTGGCGAAGTTCTCTTTCTTCTTCAGCAATGCCCATTCCTGATACGGAATCGGACCGTCCACGACGCCGAGTCCTGCAGGTGAATCTGCCCGAGCATGATGCGGCTCTAAATCCCAATCGGCCGTACTGAGTGTTTGCCAGATGCCGGACAAATCAGGCTTACCGCTGGCGCTGCGAGGGATCCCCGCCGTCTTCGCTACCTTTGCTTTTGATGACTGTGTTTGAGCGTGCACCCATGGAGGCGCAACCAGAGCCAAAATGACAAACGTCATGGCGACAGCAGTTGATGAAAGCGCAACAGACACTAACTGCGCTCTCATCGCCCCGCTCCTTCGATCGGCGCCCCCGTGCCGGATGAGCCAGTGAAGAAGTCGCGACCATCGGGCAACTTGACGCTCACTCCGTTCACGACTGGCCTGCCGCTCTTGGCAAGAAACCCCTTCACCTTGACCTCTTCGCCGATCTTGAAATCGGACATGCGGATGCCGCGACGCAGTAAAGCGTTTGGACCGCCGAATTCCACTGACCAGTTCGTCACACGGCCATCTTTAGCAACGACATCGAGGTAGATCCACCCATGTGGGTTCGTCCATTCCACGCGCGTCAACTTTCCTGTGATTTGGACCGGCTTGTCTGCGTCAAACTCGGCGGCGAATGCATGGTGAGCGAATGCTGGCGCGGTCGCATCCAGCATCAGCAACCCCGCCATACCGACGAAGAACGACTTCCGAAACATAAGCTTCACCGACGACTTCACCATTGAAAATTCCCGATCACTTAACGGCAGCAGACTTGGGCGGAGGCGCCGAGATCTTGGTTAGCTGTCCACCTTGCGCCTCGTAATCCTGCGCGCCGACAGCACCGGCAACCTTGAATCCCTTGGCGATTAGCAAGTCGACCGCACGCTTGGCGCGACCCGCGTGATTCGACACGGTCACGATGGTGCGATCCTTGGGCAGATACGCGAGATGCTTTTCCAGGTCCGCCGCTTGGATGCTGAGATAGACAGGAAAGCCGCCGATGCTGATGAGTTCATCGGGTCGACGCACATCGACGATCAACAACTGCCCTGGCTTCGCCAATAAAGCATCGAGTTCGGCGCGCGATAGCACATGGGCCTTAGATTCCGCTTGCTTGCCTGCAGGTTGTACTGCCGCCGACGATTGCGCGAACGTCGAAATTGCGGCGAACGTCAGTGGCATCGTCATCGAAACGGCGAGGGCGAGCTTGATGAGAGAGCGTTGCATAAATTTTCCTCTGGCCTGTAGTGGGGTTCAACGAATTAGAGTCTTGCTCGCAAAGAGACTTCCCAGTATCGCGGCGCGCCAAGCTGCAGCGAACGGGCGGCCGTCGACGAATAGGTTCCCTTTGCGGTTGCATAGAACTTGTCGAAGGCATTGCGGACCAGCAGCGACAAATCGTATTTGTGATCTTGAGTTGCGATGCCCACGCCCACGTTGGTCAGCGTGTACGACTCCTGATACGTCGACGGAGCGAGGTTTGAATTCAAGTAAGTTCCCGAGCGATAACTGGTGCTTAATGTCGTGCGCCCGACATAGTTGCCGATCGGATGCTGATAATTAAGGCCTAGATTGAGCGTCGTGCGCGGCGCATTCGCGAGCTGCTCGCCGTTAAAATCATCGAACCGATTGCGGATATTGGCGCCCGAATACTGCGGCAGCGACGTATCGATTTCTGAACGTGCTATCAACCACTCGCTTTCGTAGGTTGCTTCGTTGTAGGCGCCGCTCGCATTGAGCGATAGATTCTGGTTGAACTGGTAGCCGGATTCGAATTCGACACCGATCGCTTGTACGCCGGGCGCGTTGGTCCACTCGGAGAGCACGGTCACGCCATCGCTTTGGATTGTGGTGAAGGACGTTTGGTAGTCCGTGACCTTGGTGCGATACAGATTCACATTCAGTTGCAGAGTGCGGTCGAACAATAGGCTCTTGACTCCCAATTCGAAGTCCAGCGACTTTTCCTGTTTGATTGTTCTTTCGAAGTTGGCTTGCGTAGGCTCGCTATTCGGATTGAAGTAGATGAAACCCGACTTGATTCCCTGCCCTGCCGATGCGTACACCAGCACATCCTTGGTCACCTGATAACTCGGACCGACATTCCAGGCGGTGAGGTCATCGTCGATGGGTTGCCCGGCAAAGAACTCGTAGGGTGCATCGATCCGACCGGTGCGCACACCATTGGCTGCTGCGAGTTCAGCCAATGTCGCTGCGGGATAATAGGTAGCTGTCAACGGCAGTCCGGGACGATCAAGTTGCTGCGATGCGCGATTGGTTTTGTGTTCACGCGTTTGCCGCACGCCCGCTGTCAGTGTCACAGGCTCTGAGATGTGCCAATCAGCTTGTCCGTACGCGGCAAAACTTCGAACGCGCGCGTCCGTGACCAGCGACTGATACAGACCATCGAGCGAAGTACGCAGTAACTCGCGACCCGAAGGCGTTGCGATGAGCGTTGTGTATTGGCCGTTCGACGCAAACCAGGCGCCGGCATCCGGGCCGTTGTAATCCGGATCGTCGCTATAGACCTGTGCCTTGAGGAAGTACAGCCCGGCTTGGTAGTCGACGACATTGCCGGGATCGGACGTGATCCGCAATTCCTGCGATAGCTGCTTATTCCACAGCTGTTGCCCGCCGTTGCCGATATAGAAGCGGGTCTGCCCGCCATTCTTGATATCGAAGTCCTGATACCGATAGGCGCTGATCGAAGTCAGCGTATGTCCGTGCGTGTACCACGTCAGTTGATTGGAGATGCCCCACTGATTGGTAATCTGCGGACGCGCCTCTGCATTTTCGAAATCCTGAGTGCCGAGAATGGGCTGATAGGGACTGCCATCGGCGTTGTGGAACCATTCCGCGCGCTGTGTAAATCGGCCTAGATAGCCGTAGTTTGCGTACGACCCGGTGTTGTAAGGCGCAGGCGCCACCGCAGTCGGTCGCGTAAGACCATCCGCCCAGGTCGCGGGGCCATTGTCCCAAGGGAAACTCAAATTGACGCGTTCGTCGGATCGCAGTTTATCCACGATCAACCGATTGCTGACGTTCTCTGTGGGTGTCCACAAGAACTGCAAGCGCGCTGCCAGACGATTTTTCTCGTTCCACGTTTCCTTGGCGTGACCCATGGACTGGTAGACGTTTTCGAACACTCCGTTGGCGCGATCCACCACCAGCGTGCCGCGAAAGGCCAGCTTGTCGTCGATGATGGCGCCAGTGGATGAAAACTTACCATTCAACGAATGCAGACTGCCCGTCGCGACTTCGAATGAGGAACCGCTGGTGAAGCTCGGCAGCTTGGTCACGATATTGATCGCCCCGAGCGTCGTATTTTTGCCCATCAGCGTTCCTTGCGGCCCGCGAAGGACTTCGATGCGATCGAGATCGACATAATCGGCCCACGCTTGGCCGGCGTAATACAGCGTCACACCGTCGACAATGACACCGACGCTGCCTTCAGCTGAGTCATTCGCGCCATTGCGCCCGATACCGCGAATCGAGGGGCTCACCTTGCGTGCATTTTCACCCGGCGGATTGATCTGCAAGTTAGGTGCCTTCTCTGGAATGTCCCAAATCGATAGGACGCCATCGCGCTCCAGCTGCGCGCCACCCAACACCTGCACAGGCAGCGGCACTTCCTGTGCCAGCTCTTCGCGATTCCGCGAGGTAACAGTGATCTTGCCTAATCTCTCGTCGTCGTCGGCAGCGAATGCGAGGCTGGTACCCAGCGTCCCGACTGCTGACACGATTGCAAACGCCAGAACTCTCTGCTGTCGCGATGTGTGCCATCGAAAATTGAATGAAGCGCGCTCGTGCGCGTTCGCCGGAAAACTCTCGCTCTTCATCCCAGTCCCTCTACTCGATTCGTGGTAGGCCGCGTATTCCTATAGCAATCGCTGTGCCAACCGCGAGGGCCGCGATTTACTTGAGGATGTGAAACGAAGGAATCAAATAGCTGTTGCGTTTGCAGCAGTCATGGCTCGGATGTGTTGGCTACGCAACATCTGCCATCGCACGCGAAGCGCTGTGTGGCGCCATCGATTAGGCGGTGGCTGTTTCGTTGGCAGGGAGTGCCTTTTTGGATGAAGGCATGGAGATCGGCCGCAAGCTGTTTTCGATGGACATTCTTGCAGCTCGAATTCGCAACATGATTGAGTGGGCTGGTCGGTATTGAATTGTCCTGTTCGTGCGGATTCCATCGGCCGAGCGATTCGATCTGACTCCGCAGCAGGTGCGCGATGCTCCCCTGAGGTTTGATGGCTTATTGGACGCGCTTCGCCCCTGACTTCTGTCCACCCTGTACCAGCATCACTTCAGACCCGCGGCCCGCTTCCGCTCTCGTGAATAGGAGGCGCGCGTCGTTCTCGTTTGAGGCAAATTCATCGGTGCCCGCGTAATAGAACGACTCGACGCCAGCGCCAGTGGTATCGACGAGCAGGTGCTTATCTCTCCTCGCGACTATCAAAATCTTTCCAGGCGCCAATTCGTAACGTCCCGCCAAGAGATCCAGTGATTCAGTGGCAGGCGCTGGCACAGTTGGTTTTGTCGGAGCGCGCGTCGTGCGCGGCAACGGCCGACCGTAAAGGAGGTGCCACGCCAATGCCATGGGACGATCATCGGTTCTGGAATTGGCGAGCACCACAATGCCGGTTCGTGTTCGCGGATTGAAAACAATGGCTGCTCGATAGCCTTCCTTGCCGCCATCGTGTCCGAACACTTCACGGGTTCCCGATCTCGACACGCCCCATGTCACTGCATTAGTGCTGCCGGGTGGCTGCCGTGTCGACAATCCATATTCCATGGCGGATTTTAGAGCCGTCTCGCGATAACCGAGGAATGCCTCGAGATAATTGAGCAAATCATTGGCTGATGAGCGAAGTCCGCCTGATCCCGGTAGCGTGTCCAGGTTCCATGGAGCGACAAGCTCCAGGTATCGATCGTGCCCCGGAGCTAAACGGCTCAGCTGCTCGGCATTGAGCGTCACCGCTGTGCTCGACATGCCCAAGGGCCGGAGCACGCGATCCTGCAAGAGTTTCTCGTAGTCCGTGCCGGCGCGTTGCGACAGCAATCGCCCAAGCAGCGCCACACCCAGATTTGAATATTCCTCTTGCGCGCCTGGCTCCCGTGTCAGTGCATAACTCGATAGAAACGAATGCAGATCCACTGGCGTATACGCCTGATACGGATTTGGCATGCCGCCCAGGAAGAAATTGGTGGGCATGGAAGGCAGACCTGACTGATGGGTCGCCAGGTCCATCAGCGTTATAGGCCGGCCTCGCAGCGGCATCGTGACGCCCGGTGGCAAGTACTTGGCGGCGGGATCATCGATCGCAACTTCGCCACGGATAGCCATGTCCGCGAGTAGCAAACCTGTAAAAGTCTTCGTCACAGAGCCGATCTGAAATATCGTGTCGCCATCCAGAGCGCGTTTCGTTCCGCTCCTGCCGTTCACAACAATGCGTCGACCATTGGGGTCGAGCACGCCAACGACGACGCCCACTCCATCGAACTGCATTCGTTCGGCGAGCACCGCATGGATGCGATTATCGTCCGGCACTGTCCAAGCGGCCCGCTCGGCGTCCGTTGTCGCGGATGTAGGCGCTTGTGCGAGTGCGGCACCATCAATGCACAGCATCGCGCAAACCAGGAGCACAACTCGCTGATGAATGGCATTCATGGTATTCACGCTGCGTCGCATCGACTAGAAGCGTTTCGATAGAGCTCGATGACTTCTTTGTCAGCCGGCAATCTGGCAAGTAACGCGTGGAGTACTTTTTGACACTCGAAGTTAGACCCGATGTCGCCAGTCGCGGTGAGCACCGCCTTGAAGCTGGATACGTCTAGTTCGACACTCTCGATCAACCGTCCGAGCGCCATTCGTTTTTCAAAATCCGAAGCAATTATATCGGTGGCCTCTGCATAGGCAATCGCGAGTGTGGGCACGTGGGACAGATGCCGAGCCAGTGCGCTGAGCGCCATACGTGCTTCGAAATCGGATGAGATATTCGCTGTCGAGCGCAGTGCTACTTCGATTAGGGCCGGGTCGAGTGAGTTCTTCTCGGCAAGTGCAACAATCACGGTGCGCGCTTCGAAGTCCGAAGCAATGCTGTCGATTGCTTTGAACCAGGCAGCAACAGCGGCAGGCTCAACCGGGTCACGATGGCGCCACTGTTTGAGCAGTTCCGTTAACACCATGCGCTGTTCGAAATCCGACTTCATCGTCGCGACTAAGGCGAGGACGGAAGTAACTTGCACGTTGTCGACGGATTGAGTCATCAAGAGAGCGGTCAAGGCCATACGGCGTTCGTAGTCGGAATGGATTGCCGCCGTTAACTCGATGGCGCGCGTCAACTGCGCCGCATCGAGGTGCGCGAGGCCTGCGAGTGTGCTGAGATAGATGCGACGGGGATATCCACCTCTAATGAGTGCCGTCTCGTCGAGGACGGCCGCGGCGCCACGTGCCAGCAGCCTTGCTATGCGAGCAT